>ERZ772875.2734-NODE-2734-length-12268-cov-2.647589_pt1 | contig 12268 bp, 7 predicted proteins | sample MGYA00580585_ERZ772875 | MGnify/ENA primary metagenome ERZ772875 (study PRJEB29015, sample SAMEA2737736) | human gut metagenome | biome: human gut; feature: human-associated habitat; material: faeces | place: China | collected 2012 ... | reverse complement strand
GGGACAGCGAATGTAGGTGGACTTGTCGGTCAGGCTAGTGGTGGAATGAAGGTGATCGTCCATGAGGGTATTCTCAATTCTGGAGCTATAACTGCTAAATCAAGTGGATATGTCGGAGGTTTGATCGGATATGCAGATCTTGCGTCCATTCAAGCGGATGCGGATATTATCAATACGGGTAAGATATCTAGTATGGGAAGCAATACTTCTATGGGAGCAGGAGGATTGATCGGATATGGAATTGATATATCTATAATTTCCCGGAATGGAATGTTACAGAATAAAGGAGAAGTGACAGCAGCAATTACAAGTGTTGGTGGTATTGGAGGGCATATGACAAGTTCTGATAACAGTAACTGTCAAATTCAGGCAGCAAAGGGCGTGATCAATACCGGCAGGATCACAGGTAAAAATAGTGTCGGTGGAGTTGTCGGGGGGTATGCATATTCTGCACCGATGACTTCTATGGATGGATTTATTTTAAATAGGGGAGCTGTGGAAGGAAATGGAGATAATGTCGGCGGTGTGATCGGAAGAATGGGCAGCAATTCAGATGGTAGTAAGTATGGAAATATGGGAGATGTCACGAATACAGGTAAGTATACCGGCGGCGTGATCGGATCATGGGACAGCAATACCAGTCTGGAAAATTCGTTCAATATAGGAAATGTGGTAGTAACAGGTGAAGATGCTGCAGACGTTGGTGGTATTGCAGGAAGATTTACGGGTGTCAATATTAAGAATTGCTATCATACAACGGAGTATCCGCTGATCGGTAACGGAGAAGCTGAGAAAGACGAGATCACCGGCAAGATATCGAATTGTTACTGTATGGAGAAGAATACGTTACCATGGGACGGCGAGATTACAAAGACAACGAAAGCATTCACGGATGGAGAGGTTGCATATCTTCTGGATGGAAGTGGAGATAGCAGGAGGGCTGAATTGATCTGGGGACAGAAAATCGGAACAGATCAGACTCCGGTATTGGGCGGTATGACTGTATATCAGGATGGCAGCATATACAGTAATGCATCACTATGGTGCACCACAGTATACATGGAGCGAGAGCGATATGAGCTGTACGGCACGCAGGATATGTGAGGGATGTGAAAATGAAGAAAGCGAAACTGTAACTGCATCTTATACAGAGGAAAAAGCAGGATGTGAAACAAACGGCAAGAAAGAGTACAAAGCAGAATTTAAAAATCCATCATTTGAGGTTCAGACAAAGACGATCATGACGGATTCACTTGGACATGATGTAACAGATGCAGTCTGGTCAAAGGATGAAAAGGCACATTGGAAAGATTGTAAAAATGGATGTGGAAAGAAATTAGAACAGGCAGAGCATACATTTCAGACGATCATCGACCGGCAGGCAACAGAAAGTACCGAAGGCAGCAGCCATGAGGAATGCAGCGTATGCGGCTATCAGAAAGCAGCAGTTGTGATCCCGGTGACCGGGAAGGAAGAAACAACAAATGAACAGCCGTCCAATACAAATACACTTACCGTCGGACAGGTTGTTGTGAATAAGGCAGATGGATCGTTCTATACCATCAAGAAGAATGCCGGTAAAGTCCATGAGGTAGAATACAAGGCACCGAAAAACAAAAAACAGACAAAGATCGCTGTGCCGGATTCTATCAAAATTAATGGTGCGACCTATAAAGTAACATCGATCGCAAAGAGTGCATTTAAGAATAATAAGAATCTTAAGACAATTATTATTCCGGCAACTGTAAGAAGTATCGGCAAACAGGCATTTGCAGGCTGTACCCATGTGATAGAGCGGGTGTACCACACCAAGGCCAACCAGCAGGCCATGATGGAAACCTTCCGGGCCTACACCCATCTGGATGTGTATGGAAGGTTAAATGTGGTGGCATCCACCCAGATTCCGTTCCATACCAGAAGAATCCTGGCCCATGCCCTGGATATACCCAAATCCAGGATTCGCGTCATCAAGCCCAGAATCGGAGGGGGATTCGGGGCAAAACAGACGGTTGTGGCAGAGGTGTACCCTGCCATCGTGACCTGGAAAACAGGAAAGCCAGCCAAAATCATTTACAGCCGTTATGAGTCTCAGATTGCGTCCTCACCCCGCCATGAGATGGAGGTACGGGTGAAGCTGGGATGCGATGACAACGGTATACTGAAAGCCATGGATGTATATACATTGTCAAATACAGGGGCATACGGGGAACATGGACCCACCACAGTGGGCCTGTCCGGCCATAAATCCATTCCGCTGTACCACACGCCTGAGGCGTTCCGGTTCAGTTATGACGTGGTCTACACCAACCGGATGTCGGCCGGGGCATACCGCGGATACGGGGCAACCCAGGGAATCTTTGCCGTGGAATCAGCGGTCAGCGAGCTGGCGGCAGAGCTGGGCATGGACCCGGTGAAATTCAGGGAACTTAATATGGTCAAAGAAGGAGACGTGATGCCGGCCTATTACGGTGAGACAGCGGACAGCTGCGCTCTGGACCGCTGTGTGGCCAGGGTTAAGGACATGATAGGATGGGACGGAAAATACCCCAGACGCCAGGTAAGCGGTTCAAAGGTGCGCGGTGTGGGACTTGCCATGGCCATGCAGGGTTCCTCCATATCCGGGGTGGATGTGGCAGGCGCTACCATTAAGATAAACGACGACGGCTTTTACAACCTGATAATCGGTGCCGCCGACATGGGAACAGGCTGCGACACCACGCTGGCACAGGTGGCTGCCGAGTGTCTGGGATGCGAGCTGGACGATATCGTGGTATTTGGGGCTGATACGGACATTTCACCCTATGATTCCGGCTCCTATGCTTCCAGCACTGCCTATCTGACCGGAACAGCAGTGGTAAAGACATGTGAAGCCCTGAAGGAAAAAATTCTCCACAAGGCAGCCAAATACCTGGAAACCGGAGCGGAGGAGCTGGAGTTTGACGGAAAGCGGGTATATAAGCTGGCCTGCGAGGCGGACGGCACCAGGAAGGAAATCACCATAAAGGACCTGGCGAACAGGGTCCAGTGCGCCAATGAGGACGCCCTTCAGGTGACCCAGTCCCATTCCTCGCCCATATCCCCGCCGCCCTTTATGGCAGGAGCCGCCGAGGTGGAGGTGGATCTGGAGACAGGCCAGGTGGAATTAATCAAATTTGCTGCCGCTGTGGACTGCGGAACACCTCTCAATGAAAACCTGGCAAGGGTTCAGACAGAGGGCGGTCTGGTCCAGGGAATCGGCATGGCCCTGTATGAGGATGTAAGCTACTCAAAGGACGGAAAGGTCCATGAGAATTCCTTTATGCAGTACAAGGTGCCCAGCCGTCTGGATGTGGGCAGGGTGCAGGTGGAGTTTGAGAGCAGCTTCGAGCCCACCGGCCCATTCGGCGCTAAATCCATCGGCGAGGTGGTTATCAACACCCCGTCCCCGGCCATTGCCAATGCGGTTTACAATGCAGTGGGCGTGAGAATACGGGAGCTTCCCATAACCGCGGAGAAAGTATTTAAAGGGATGAACGGCCTGGATTAAAGCCTGGCCGGATACCGGTATCAGCATGGCTGTCCGGCGTTTGCCCAACCCTGTCTCCCAATACCTGCCAGCCCTGAAATAGCAGATAAGCCTTGCATATCCTTTCCAAAAGTTGTATACTAAGACCAGTTATGATTGCGTAATCGGGACAACAGATGCAGTGCTGCATACATTAATTAGCGGGACGCACGCGGGCCCTGTAAAGGACTCGTCCGGTACAGACGCAGATCAGGTTCACACCAACACCAGGAGGAATTGCAATGATTGAAGCAACGAGCTGCGGCGGTGTGGTTATATTTCGGGGAAAATTACTCGTTCTTTACAAAAACTACCGGAACAAATACGAAGGCTGGGTTCTTCCCAAAGGAACCGTAGAACCGGGCGAAGACTTCAAGCAGACCGCCCTCCGGGAGGTTCATGAGGAGACTGGCGTCGCCGCCTCCATCATCAAGTACATTGGTAAAAGCCAGTACACCTTCAACACCCCTCAGGATACCATCGAAAAGACCGTGCACTGGTATCTGATGATGGCGGACAGCTACTACAGTAAGCCGCAGCGCGAAGAATACTTCGTCGATTCCGGCTACTACAAATTTTACGAAGCCTACCTTCTGAAATTTTCCAACGAAAAACAGATCCTGGAAAAAGCCTACAATGAGTATCTGGATCTGAAAAAGGCAAATTTGTGGGGGAATCGGAAATACTTTTAATCACAAGAACAAAGAGGCTGTTGCAAAATCATTACCAAAAATAGATGATTGAGCGGCAGCTTCCATTTCTCTGCCAGCTAATCCGGGTTAAAATTCGCGGCTTTCCTGTTAAAAAAGGCTTTTCGGTAATTTCCTATGAAACAAAAAAACACCCCGTCCGCTGCACAAAGCCAACGAACAGGGTATTAAAAAGGGGAGGATAAGTATTCAAAAATTTCTCTTTTGTGATACTAACAGTATGACCCGTTTCTGTTATTCTATACATCAATCTCCAAATTTTTATACGCCTTTTATCTGCTTCCGAGTATCCGGTTTTCATATTATTTATCATACATACCTTTTTCCCTTGCTTTCTTCCTCTCTTTCCGTTACAATAGATACGTTTTGAGTTGTACTTTTTAATTTATTTTTACCTCTATGAAAAATACAACTCCAGCAAATCATTTTATGTACATTTTTATATTGATTTAAAACTTTTTATATCATAAACCTTGTACTTACCTCACAAAAAGGAGATTTACCTTATGAACAAGAAAAACATCTTAGTCGGACAGTCCGGCGGACCGACCGCAGTTATCAACGGGAGCCTTTACGGCGTTATCTGCGAAGGTGCGCGCCACAGCGATGCGGTTGGCTGCGTCTACGGTATGATAAATGGAATCGAGGGCTTTCTCGCGGATTCTTATATGAACCTTTCAGAAACACTCTCCGATGACGATCTGGAACTTCTTCGCCTGACTCCGGCGGCGTATCTGGGTTCCTGCCGTTTTAAACTCCCTGAGAACCTCTCCGACAGCTTCTACCGCGTCCTCTTTGAAAAACTGGAGCGGCTGGACATCGGCTATTTCTTTTACATCGGCGGCAACGACTCGATGGACACCGTCAGCAAGCTTTCCCGCTATGCGGCGCAGATCAAAAGCCCGATCCGCTTTATCGGCATTCCCAAGACGATCGACAACGATCTCGTCCTGACCGATCACACGCCGGGATACGGCAGTGCTGCCCGCTATGTTGCTGCATCCGTCCGTGAAATTGCGCTGGACGCCTCTGTCTATCAGCAGAAATCGGTCACCATCGTTGAGATCATGGGACGCCATGCCGGATGGCTGACGGCTGCCTCTGCCTTAGCACGCAAGGAAGCCGGTGACAATCCGCTCTTAATCTATCTGCCGGAAGCTCCATTTGAGCTGGCACAATTTAATGACGACTTAAAGAAAGCGTTTGAAAAGACAGCGAATGTCATCGTCTGCGTCTCCGAGGGCATCCGCGACCACGGCGGTCGTTTTATCTGCGAATATTCAACCGAAGCCCAGGTCGACACCTTCGGTCACAAAATGTTAGCCGGATGCGGAAAAATTCTGGAAAATTATGTCCGCAACCAGTTCGGCGTCAAGGTGCGCTCGGTCGAGCTCAACGTCAACCAGCGCTGCTCCGGTCTCACTGTTTCCGCTACTGATCTGAATGAGGCCGAGATGGCAGGCCGTTTCGGTGTCCAGGCGGCTCTGGACAGCCATACTGGGCAGATGGTGGCATTTGAGCGTGAGACTGATACAGCTGCTTCTGAACCTGTTCATGCAGCTGCTGCCGTTTCAAACGCTGCGGACTTAGGCGCAGCATCCGCTTCATGCGTAAAACATCGTAACACTGTATATAAAATTCATCCAGTTCTCAAGGATGTCAATCTGATCTGCAATCAGGAAAAGAAAGTACCTGCTGAGTGGATCACGAAAAACGGTACCGATGTCAGCGATGATTTCCTGGCTTACTCGCAGCCGCTGATCCAAGGGGACGTTTCCCATATTATGGAAAACGGACTTCCAAAATATTTGTACCGCAAATAGTCCGTCACGCAGTATAACTGCTTCATCCTTGAAATCCATACACGTAGTAGAAAAAGAGACGCTCCTTTCATTTTACGGATGCGTCCCTTTTCTACTTAATAATTCATAATACCTGAATTTTTTTCTAATTTACCCCAATCACACACTCTTATCATTTGGGGAGGAATCCTGACCGTGCCCTTTCAGCGCAGCCATCTTCTAAATCTAATCTTCCTCACAATCCCGAATTTCAACCCCATCATAAAAGAACATCAGAATCTCTTCATAATTCTTGCCTTCGCGCGCCATCTCCTGTGCGCCGTTCTGGCTCATGCCGACTCCGTGACCGTAGCCGCCGCCCCAGATGGTAAATGTGCGGATGTCTTTTTCCTCATCCCTGGCAGTTTCATCCACCGAGAAAAAGGCACTCGGAAGCGTACTCCATCCTGTCAGTTCGGTTCCGTCATTTTTCTTATAAACGAGTGATTCCGAGCCGAGGACACTCCGGATCTGACTCTGACCTTTCAGTGTCTTGGTTCCCTCGCTTCCGACGATCTGCACCGTCTGGGCGATGCCACCCGTACCGCGGGAAGTCACAAAAATACCCTGAATCTCGCCGATGGTATCTACCTTCTGCTGTAGCTTCTTATTCGTGATCGTTGTTTTCCAGCGGTACATCGGGAACGAGGAATCATAATTCTGCTCACCCTGTCCCTGGATAAACTTGAGAAATGTGTCGTTGTCCGTCAAATCCGGAATCTTCTTCTTTTCCGTCAAACCGATCCCTTTCAGATACGGAACCTCGTCTTTGCTGGCGCCCCAGATCGTTCCATCGGTCGAATATCCGCAGGAAGTTGAAAAATAATACGTTTCCGCCGGGGTATCGTTGTAATATACAATCTTCCCGTCCGTCTCCTTGACTGCCAGATTCGTCCGCTCACTGCTCTCTGTATTATTGTACACCTGATAGTTCGTACTGTCATCAACGTGTGCGCCGTAACGGCTGTAGGCATTCGCCTTGATCTGCCGGTAGGCATACGTCCGTGCGCAAACTGCCTGCGCCTTGAGCGCCTCCAGCTCATAATTGGATGGCATCTCGCTCGGCACTACGCGTGTCAGGTAATCTTCGACGTCCAGCTCATTGATCAGAAGCAGCCCATCCGACTCCTCGCTCAACTCGAAGCTGCCGAAATACGACGGCGTTCCCTGCGCCCGCTTGGTGCTCAGGATGCGGATCTCCTTCTGCGGATCTTCCAGCGTGATCGTCATGCGCCCTTCTTTCAGACGGTCATCGCCAGGACTCACGGACAATTTCGTTCCCGGGCTCAAAGTCTCCTCTGATTCGCCCCAGGTCACATGCATCGTGCTGTCCGACTGGAGTACCACTTTCGTGTGAAACAAGGAGGAATAATCATCATTCATGATCAGCACGCGGATGTTCGTCGCTGAAAAATCATGATTTAAGAGTGCTGCGCAAACCTTTTTGCCAGCCACGACAAATTTTCCCAGATCATAGCCGACCAGCACATCCCGCTTTTTCTGCTCCTTGACGACTCCATATGTTTTATATACTTTAAAATCATCGTCCAGTTTCAGCGTTCCGTACCCGTCAATCTCGATCGTATCATCCTTGACCGAGAGTACCTTTCCTTCGATCATGTCTTCCTTGAGCGACAGCTTGCGGATCTTGCCCTTATCCAGCTCGACATCCGCCAGCACGCCATCGGTACGATCCTTGAGCTTTTCTTCCTCTGGAAATGTCCGGACGATCGTGCCAATATACACATCCATCCCACCCGATTCTCCCGGAACGATCCAGACATTCTTATATGTAACTTTTTCAGACTGTACGCCGCACAGCGTGATGATCGAACCATCACGCTCATAGACCTCGATCTTCCGATCGATGCAGGCATCCAGCGACACGCCCTCAAAATTCATCGTTCCCTGATCCGTATATGCCGTCCATGCCGCTGCTTCCTTCACATTTTTCGGTGTTCCATAAAGCACCAGCTTCTGTTTTTTGACCGCGTTTTCCGAATCTGCCTTTTTTAAGAATGACTCATAAAACAGCCACCATTCTTCCTTCGGCATTGCCTTTTTATATTTATTTTTAGATACATTCAGGGCGCTCGAAAGCCCTTTGGAAACGCGATCCGCCGCATATGCCGCTTCGCCATAGGTCAGTGCGCCCATCGCGTAGCTTTTACTTATCTTCTCGTCTCCCGGCTCCAGATAGCCTTCCTCAATCATATAGTCAATATATTTGGCATACCATTCATCCTGATCCGGCGTTCCAAAATGGCTTCCGTGTTCTCCCTGCGACGCAACGATGTCGTCCCGGTCTGCAAATGATAACGCCATAGCTTTCGATGCCATGGCGCGTGAAATATCATTATCCGAGTGATCCAAAAATACAATTGCAAAGAGCAGGAGTGCCAGAAAAGCCGGAATCGCCACTGCCCAGTAAACCAGCTTTTTAGGTTTCAGAGGCTGTACTGCCTTTCGCGATCTGCCTGTTTTCTTTTCCATATTTCTCCAGCCGCCTTTATTTTTTAACTGTCCTTTCTCATTCACAGTCACTTTTTATTTAACTCCATAAACGTTCCTGTTTTCTCATCAATGTGGTCTAACTTCCGGTATTCGTCTGTCTCCATCGGCAATTTTCGAAGCCGCAGTGACCGGTGCACCGCGCGGGAGATCAAGTCATAGATAACCGCAAATGCCGGTACAGCGATAATCATGCCGACGAAACCAAAGAGTCCGCCAAAGAAGAGAATCGAAAACAGTACCCAGAAACTCGAAAGTCCTGTCGAATTGCCCAGGATCTTCGGTCCCAGAATATTGCCGTCAAACTGCTGCAGAAGCAGAATCCAGATGAGGAAATACACACACTGGAGCGGACTGACTAAGAATACCAGGAACGCTGCCGGTATCGCACCGATGAACGGTCCAAAAAAAGGTATCACATTCGTCACACCGATAATGACGCTCAAAAGCATCGGGAACGGCATATTTAAGATCGTCACACCGATGAAACAGATAATACCGATAATGAGGGAATCCACCAGCTTGCCGATGATGAAGCCGCCGAACATCTGATTGATAAACCGGAGCTCCTCGATTACCAGATTCGCCTGTCTTAGATTCAGGCAACCATAGACAATCTTCTTTCCCTGTGCTGCCAGTGTATCTTTGATATTTAGCAGATACACCATGACGATCAGACCGATCAGCCAGTTTTTGATAAATTCCAGGACACCCAGCACACTGCTGGAAAGGCCTGTCACGATCTGTCCAATCCGGTGCATATCAATGTTGGTAAACGATTTCTCCGCCCAGTTCTGAAAAACTGCCAGGTTATTTTCAAAACTGCTCAGAACCATATTTTCGATCTCCGGATTATTTTTCAAAATACGCTGAATCCATTCATACACATTCTGCACATACAGCGGAAATGAATCCTGAATGCCGATCAAACTCTCGATCAGCTGCGGGATCATAAGCTGGAACATCCCTACCACAAGCACAATAACCAGCCCCAGACAGGCTGCCGTCGCAAGCATCCGGGCTGCACCGCGGACGTATTTGGAATTCTTAGTGACAGAGCCAAGGGTCTTTTCCACGATCCCTGCTACCCAGTTATATGCCGGGGCGGTCAGATACGTCAGCACCGCACCGCAGAGAATCGGCGCAAGGATTTTCACAACCTTGCGGGTGCCCGCCGACACCACATCCCAGTGTTGGATGCTGAACCAGAGCAGTATGCAGACCGCAATCACCGAAACTGCCGTCATACCCATATAAATGTATTCTTTGAAATCTCTTTTTTCCATACTTATGTTCTTATCCGTTCCTCTTTTCTGATTTTACAATGTGCTTCTGGAAAATGTTACATTTTCTTTACACACTTTCTTTTACAGAGAAAGCAGCGATTGCTCGCTGCTTTTATCCTTTGTAACCCCAAAATGCCGGCTCTTACCATATTGACGCCTAGCGCTGCTAGGTGGGCAACCTCACTTAGATTTCTGTCTTCCACTCGAGAGGAGGCCTGACATCCATCTAAAAATATCGGAATCCCGTTAGTCAAAATGTAGGTTCAAAAAAAGCAAGAGTTGTCGAGCATCCCAGGAATTACAAATATTCTCTTTTGATACGGCTATTATACCGCAAGTCGGATGTTTTTTCAAGTTCCATTTTCTGATAATGCGGTCAGGTTGTTACTGTTCAGGTTATCCCTCTCTCTATCTCTTTTAAAGAGCTCCTTTTTATCTTTTATACTTCTCTCCACTTCATCAGGAAATCTCCCAGCTCTTCCACCGTCTCAATCTGGTAGTCTGCCCCATTTTCCGTAAACTCTTCCCGGGAACCATATCCATACAGCACTGCCGCACATGGGAGCTGATTTTCATGCGCCCCGATAATATCGTGTTTCCGGTCGCCCACCATGATAACCTTCGATTCCTCCGGTGTTGTTCCCAGACGGTCCAGCGTGTAGGCAATCACATCGCCTTTGCGGACCCGGATCTCCTCCATATCCGCCCCGCCAACCAGGGTAAAGTAGGAAAGCAGATCAAAATGCTCCAGAATCTGAATAGCAAACGGTTCCGGCTTTGAGGTTGCCACCGCCAGCGTAAGACCGGCATCCTTTAAACGTGTCAGCATCTCCCGGATTCCCGGATAGACTTTATTTTCAAACATTCCCTGTTTCGTAAAATATTCGTGGAAATAGCCGATCGCTTCGCGCGCCTGCGCTTCGCTGAATCCGTAATATTCTTTAAAACTGTCCGACAGCGGCGGTCCGATAAACGGACACAGTTTATCCAGATCCGGCTCATTGATCCCGTATGCCTGCAGCGCATGCTGGACAGACTTTGTGATGCCTTCCTTCGGATCTGTAAGGGTTCCGTCGAGGTCAAATAGTATGATATGGTTCATATGGTTCGTTCTCCTTATTGTAGTCCGCGGTGCATTACTCCGCAGCACACCAGCTTGAAAAAACTACGTTTTCATTGCTTACGACCATTCTAATACATTTTACGCAAAAAAGAAAGACAACTTTTATCCAGCCATCTTTCTTTTCTGCGTTTCAGTTACTGTTCACGCATACGTGCCCAGTAACGTGTTTCACTCTTTATTTGTAAAATTCATGTCCACCATGCTGCATGACATAGGTCAGCTTGCCATCGAACCAGCGTACATTGGAGGAAGCAGAGATTCCTCGGTTCATGAAGTACAGGGCGCCGCCCGAGTAATCCTCGCCTTCCAGTGCACGGTTGACGCAGTCAATTGTCTGCTGCGTTACCTTACAGCTGTTGATCGTTCCATCCAGTACCGGTGAGAACTGGGATGGTTCGTACACAACGGCTTTAACGCTGTTCGGGAATTTCTTGTTTTTCACCCGGTTGATGATTACATTTGCAACCAGTATCTTTCCCCTGTCGTCGCACACACCCGCCTCCGCCTGCACAATTTTCTGCAGAACACTGTAATCTTCATCGCTGTAAGAGATGACTGCGCGTTCCCGGCGCTCCCGTTCTTCTGCTTCCTGCGCCGCCTGCTGGGTCTGCATTCGTACTTCTCGTTCGATTACCTCTACTTCCAGAGCTTCCTTCGCAAGTTCATCCTGAATCCCCTGCTCCATCCTCTGTCCGAGTAGATGCTGACTTTCCTCGTTGGAGGCGAGAATCGTAAATTCTGATAAGCTCTCTGTCTCTGTCGTTTCTTCTGACTGCAGCATTTCTGTCAGTTCCACATCATCCGGATATTCCCGGTGTGCCGAGGCTGCATTTTTGCCAACGCCGCCAAAACTGACCGAATTAAATGCTATCACCGTCACAACCGCTGCCCCCGTCATCAATACGGCTGCGGTCCGGTACATCCTTTTTGTCACACGGACAAATAATGCCTTTATAAACTGATAAGCAGTCTGAAGAAATGTGTCAATGCTTGGCATACACTCTCCTCTTTCTATCAGTGCAGTCCTCCCAAAACCGGTCTGACTGCCATTTAACATCTGCGGCATCTTCTTTGGCTGTCTGATTTTTTCTGACAGCTAAGGACAGATCCTCTCTGCCTGTGCCGCTTCCTTCAAGTGACGGGAGACATTATATGTGGTTTCCGGCTTCAAAGTCAACGTCTTTTTTACATTTTTGTGACAAATCACATTCTCATTTAACTTTTCCTTAATATTTATGTGAGCATTTTATAAA
>ERZ772875.2720-NODE-2720-length-12334-cov-3.289356_pt1 | contig 12334 bp, 4 predicted proteins | sample MGYA00580585_ERZ772875 | MGnify/ENA primary metagenome ERZ772875 (study PRJEB29015, sample SAMEA2737736) | human gut metagenome | biome: human gut; feature: human-associated habitat; material: faeces | place: China | collected 2012 ... | reverse complement strand
GTCCGTAAACATTCTGCCGCAGCCGGTACATTTCCAATACGCGATGTTGCCCTCAGCCGTTTCCGTCGAAGCCTTAGCCAGATGGAATTCCATTGTATGCCGATGCTCCGCACTCTGTACGTTCAGCCAGTCCGGCGTGATGTTCAGCGGGAGCTGCATCGCTGAGTTGTCCTTCACAATGCCGCTGACATCAGGGAGCAGGCCCTTGCAGTACCGCAGCTGGGCACTAGCGGAAACCACCTTCTCCAGCGTCAGCCGGATCGTCGAAGCGTCCTTCCGCGCCGCATCCGTGACTTTGATCGTTTCCGCACCGTCGCGCACAACGAAGCCCGTGATGCCGCTGGTCGGTGTAAAGTCCGTACCGCCCGTATGTGCGATCGTCACATCGATCATCGTACTTCGTGCGTCCGCGAACTGTGCACCCGTGATACGCGGCCCCATGTAGTAGTCCGCCTTGTCCGCCGTCTGATCATAATACCACCGGATCGCATTGGCTACGCGCGCACCGAGGATTTTCTGGCTGTTGGTCGTATAATGGAGGTTATCGCTGTTGCGCGCAAGATCCATCTCCATCGCCGCCAGGATCAGGCCATTTTCCGGATCGTTCGCCAGCAGTTGTGCCGCGCGGATGCTGTCCATCACGTCATCCTTCGCTTCCGCGGTCCAGCTTCCGGGCTTCGCCGGGCCAAGCTGGCAGTAGAACAGCGGCAAACTGCTGTTTTTCAGGTCTTTGCGATAGCTCGCAAGCAGCCGCTTCATGCCGTTCAGATAGTCTTCCTGCGTTGTGCTGGTCGAAACGTTGTTTTCACCCTGATTCATGACGATCAGCTCAATGCCGCCCGCTTCGCGTGCGCGATAGAGCGAGTTGCCATAGAGTGTGCTGCGGTCGTAAATATTTTCTGCATTGCGGTTCAGCCAATGCGGATATCCACCGGAGCTCGTCAGCAGGTTCGAGCCGCCCATGGCCGCCGGGATGATGCCGACCGGAATGTTATATGCCGCGACCAACGCATTGGCCAGCGCAGGCACCATCGAATTGCCGCAGGTCTGCCCCTTCAGGTTGGGGGCGTTGTCGCCCTTGGCATAGGGATCAACCAGATGGCTCCACGTCTCGTTCATGAAGTTCGAAACGCGGTCGTCCGCAACCGTCGCCGTGCCGCCCTGCCCAATGCCGACCATGTTGGACTGCCCGATGCAGAGGATATTCATGCCGACGCCAAAACGCTCGACCTGCGCCGACGTCAGTTTCGCGCCGTTTGCGTCCACAGCCTTTGCCTCGACCGTGTACCAGCCGCCCTGCGGCAGGTTCAGCGTTTTCGTAAACACACCTGCGTCCACAACGGCATCAGTCCAGTCCGCTATAACTTCTTCGCCGTCCACAACGCGCACCCGCACCTTCTCGGCGTTCTTCACCCCGCCGGTGATCGTCACTTCGGCGGCCTTTGTGCGCAGATCTCTCTGAATAACCTGCCGCTCGGCCGGAGAGGTCAGGCAGATGCTGGGCGCGGAAACGTCCTTTTCCGCCCAGATAAGGTCATCTGCCGTCGCCGGGACTGCATAGCTGCGCAGGCCGATCATGCCGCTCTTCTGCAGCGCAGTTGTCTGGATATCCCGCTCGATCAGCAGCACATTGTCCACATAGATCTTGACGTACTTCCCTTCCAGGACCGCCTTCATGCAGGTGATGCGGTTTCCGGTCAGTGCGTACGGCACCGTGACCGTGTTTTTTGAGATGCCGCCTGCAAATTCCAGATACTGTACGCCGTCTTTCGTGAATCGCACATGGATGTAATTGCTTGCATCCTGCGCGCGGAACACCAGGCCCGCGCCGCCAGAACCGTTCAGCGCCTCCATCGTCAGGTGTACGGTCAGTTGCCCGTCCGCCAACTTTTTGTCTTTGTTCCAGAGCGCCAGAATCGAAGAATTGCCGCTCGCCGGGGTCAGCGTAAGCTTGCCCTCGCCGCCGCTGGTCGCCGCCAGCGTACCGCCGCTCACGGTAAAATTGTTTTTCTGCTCAGCATCGAGCGCATTGACCGTCACCACCGGGAAATAGCAGTCCGAGGTATCGTCCGCAGAGGTGGCCTTGTCTTTCGACTGTGCAAACAGCCAATCAAGCCACAGCTCCGGCTGTTCAAACACGCGCCGCTGGACATAGTGGTCGTCCTCCGCATATTCCAGATATGCGATGCTCGTGCTGCCCGCGTCCTTGACCGCCTTGACCATGTCGCACGAACCGCTGACCGGGACCGTCGGGTCCTTCTTGCCGTGCAGGACCAGAATCGGCATATCCTTGACCGCCGCAGCTCGCGCAGTGCAGCCCGCACCCGCCATCGGGATCGCCGCCGCAAAGGTATCCGGGTGGCGCGTGATGAGATCCCACGTGCCATAACCGCCGAACGACTGACCCATCAGATAGATGCGGTCGGCATCCACGCTGAATTTCTGCTTCAGCTCGCCGATCAGACCCATCAGGAGCTTGGCGCTCTTCGATTCCTCCACGCCTGCATCATAGCAGCCATTCGCCCAGTCCACATTGACCCACTTGTCGCTCGTGGGCAGCTGCGGAACCAGCATGATGCACTCGTGCTCCTTGTCGCCGATGAGCGGCGTGATGAGCGGAGAAAGATTTTTCAGCTGTTTCTCGTTATCCGTGCCGCGCGAACCCGCGCCGTTGAGATAGATCAGAACCGGATAGGTCTTTTCCTTGTCATAGTCCGCCGGGACGTACATCCGGTAGTTCAACGAACCGGTGCTGTCGGTATAGGTCTTCTTGTAAAGCTCGTCGAGCTTTGTGATCGGGGTCAGCGGCTCATCTGGCTGCTCCGGTGTCTCGCCGCCCACACGCGTCAGCGTCAGGCTCACCGGCACCAGAGGCTTTCCATTTTCCGAAACGAATGTGAACGTCGTCTCGCCGCTGGGCAGCGTCACCGTACCAATTTCCCGATTCTGATAGATGTCGGCGTTCACATCGCTGAAATCCACTGCGGTTCCGACCGACTGTCCATTCATCTGGAAGCTCCAAATCCCGTACGACCAGTTAGAATACGTTCCGACGTATTTCGAGTGGAGCGTCACCTTGTAGGTTCCAGCCTGCACTGTGCCAAGCTGGAACGTGACCGTCCCACCGTTCAGCTTTACGCGCGACGCGCTCCCAACCGAAGGATCTGTGATCGCAGCCGGTGCCTTATCTCCGGTGTAGCTATATTTCTTTGCATCAAACAGGCCGCGCAGGTCAAAGTCATACCGCTCCTTCTGTGCCTCCATCACGGTCAGTGTCACGCTGGCCGCAATATTTTGGTTCGCGTGCAGCTTCGCCGTGATCGTCGTCTTGCCCGCGGCAAGAAGCGTCACATTGCCGTTTGCGTCAACGGTTGCGACATTCTCATTGCTGGACACGAAGTCCACAATTCTATCCGTCGCGTTCGCCGGCTCGAGCGTCACCGTCAGCTTCACGGTCTCTCCGGTTTTTGCCTCCGTTCTGTCCGCCGTCAGTTTCAATCCCGCTGTCGCAGTAGGGGTAAAGTCCGTGACCGTGACCGTCTCCTTGTGCGCAAACAGACCTGAGCCGTAACTTACCATAACGCTCTGCGCGTTCGGAAGCTTGAAGCTGCCCTTGAACGTCGTGCTGCTCGCGCCGTATTCCGTCACCACAACTGCCATGCGTTCGCCGGTCGTCTCATTCGTGACCCAGACCGTGCCGGTCTCGGCCTTTGCGGTGTCCATGTCGATCGGCGCGGTCAGCGTCACGTTCACCGTGCCGCCCACCTTGCCGCTCGTTTTATCGACGGACAGCGCAACATTTTCCGCCTGACTATAGGCCAGCGAAGCGTTCCACGCCGTGTTGTACGCGACCCAACCCTCAGTATAGCCGGTATTTCCGTTTTGCGGAGCATAGGGATATCCCGCCTCCGGTACGTTTGCGTCAATGACCGCCGTGCAGCCGCCAAGCAGACCAAAACCGCCCTGATATTGCTTGTACCATCCGAGGTCTGCACCCTCGAAGTCGCGCTTAAAGTGATAGAAGGCCGCCGTGCCGGTCGGGTTGCGGCCGAACAGATCGTCGATCGCCGCGACGCCGAGCGCATGGAGCCGGTTCGTTGTTTCCGCGTCGTCCTTCAGGACGCGCGCCGCCGCGTACATCGCGGCTTGCAGCCCCGCCTGATTGCCCGGCTCGTTCTTCGGTGTCGTACTCGGATTCTGTCCATCTGCAAGCGCATACGCCGCGCCCGTCCAGTATTCTTGATCAATCGTGTTGCCGCTCGTATGGAAGGTATAGCTGCTCAGATCAGCCAAGCAAACCGCCTTGCGGATGTCCCACAGGCTGTTGCCGCGCGCGATATTCACCGTGGCCCACTGTGCGATCTTATCCTTGACCTGCGCTTTCAGCGTCTCCTCGCCGGGGCACATCTCGACGAAATAGTCCAGCGCCGGGATCGTGACATACTCGCTCATGCGCTGACCCTTGCAGAAGTAGGGATCGCAGATGTCGTTGCCGTTCGTGTTGCTGACCGTATAGGCGCAGTTATCCACCGCCGCCTTCAGGAACTTTTCCGCGACCGCATCGCCGAGTCCGTCCCGCTTTGCAACTTCATACATCATCAGGTTCGGCACGATGGAATGGCCCATCGGCTGCGAGCCTTTCAGCCCGCCGAACACTTTCTGGACGCTGTACAGGTCATGGTTCGTCCCATCAACCCAATACCACTGTGTTTGGTAATTGGTGGGTTGTTCATCTTTCCCCCAGACGGAGATCGTGTAATCGCGCACATTCTGATAAAATTCTTCCTTCTCCCAGCCGCGCGCGATCAGCTCCGGCGCGAGGTAGAGATAGTATGCCAGTTGCTCTTTGAGCAGCATATGGAGCTTTTGCCCCATCTTGGTGCCCACATCGTAATACCGACGCGCGGCAAATTTGATGAGCCATACAATGTCCGGCTCGTTCTGCGTCTGCAAGTCTGCATAGTCACACGAATCAAGACCCTCGATACTGCGCGGCATATTGTCATAGACCGACGGATTCGCCATGTATTGCAGCACCAGCCCATTCAGCTCAAACGAGAACTGATGGCTGTCGCGCCAGCCAACTCCGGAGCCATTGCCCGCATTGCCGCTGCCACCGCCGCGCTTAAAACCGTCCGAGCGTGTCTCAGACATAAATGCCAACGCATTTTTCACGCTCCGCCGCTGTATGAGATTCGTGCCGACCGTAAACGTGTAGGACTGCTTGCCCGCGCAGGTGAGATAGAAGTCCGTGTCCGCCTGCGTCTCCAGACCGGTGAAATCGGCAATGCCCTTCTCCACCGTCCCGGTCCTGACGACCGCTTTGGTCGCCGCGTTCACGACCTGGAACTCTGTGCCGTCCGCCACATTCGGGCAGCTGGCCCGCATGGCTGTCCCATTGTCATAGCCGATCTGATTGACGAGGATCGCCGGTTCCTCGGAGCCGCCGCCCGTCGGCGTATAAACAGCATCCGCTGCCTGTCTGGTCGCCGTCAGGCGCACCGCGTCGGCATAGATCCGCCCAGACGATTCCGCCGTCAGCGTGAAGGCTGTTCCCGCCGTCGCGCTGACCACGCCGAGCAGATGCCAGCCACTAGCCGTCCCGGCCGGAATGGTGTATTTCCACATCCCATTCAGCGTCTGCACCGTGATGTTGATCGCCACGCAGTCTGCCGCCGGAAGATAGTATTCCAGCTTGAAATTGCCGGTCTCCGGCGGATAGCTCGACCAGCCGACGCTCCCGCTCTCCGCTGTCCGCGCATCGGAACCATTCCAGCCTGTGCCGGTCACGCTGCTCCACGTTCCGGTCGATTCCTGATACGTTTTGTCCTCGTTATTCCAGACTGTGGCGGCTTCTTCGAACTCGAAGGGGTTTGCCCGCTCGTTTTCCTCCGGGCCGACCACGCCGGAATAGACCGTGACGTTGTCAAACAGCGCCGCCGCATTGTAGACACGCAGGCCGACTGTGCCGCCCGCCGCGCCCTTGGCATAGGTCGCAGCCAGCTGGCCATCGATGTAGCAGTTGATCTCATCTGCGGATACCGTCACGCGCAGCCGCCGTGCTTCGCCATTGGTCTCCGTTGTCGGATAGCCGGTTTCACTTACGATCTTCTTATTGCAGATTCCGTTTGCCCACTGATAGAGCTGCGCGTGGATTCCCGTTCCGTTGTCCAACCGGAAATGATAGAAATTCTTCGCATCCTTGTGCTGGAATGTCACGCCAGCGCTGTAGCCGCTGTCGTTGAGGCTCTGCATCAGCGCCATGTCGGCCACAATGGTATACTCCTCCGGAAGTTCGCCGGACGGAAGCGCCGTCAGCAGTCCCGCGCCAGCGGCGCTGGTTCCCTGCAGCCCATAACCATTCTTCAGCTTCACACGCTCCCAGCCGTCGCCAAGTCCATCCGGCATCGCGGTATCAAAGTTCTCTGCATAGAGAACCTGGTTCGCAGGTTCCTGCGTGCCGCCGCTTACCGGCACCAGCCGGAAATAGTCAAACGTTCCGCCGTATCGGGTCGTATTCAACGCATTTCGTCCCGTCAGCGTTGCCGTCAGCTGCATGGCTTCGCCGGAGAACGTGGCCGTGCCGATCTTGTGCTCCACAAATACGCCGCTTGTGTTTGCATTGTACTGGTCGACCGGATCACCGATGTTCGTGCCGCCCAGACTGAACTGGAAGATTGCGCGGTCGGGGTTGTCCTTCGACGTCACATAGATCTCATATGTTCCCGCCGCGGGCGCGAGCGTGAAGCTGACGCTCTGGCGATTCATTGCCATTGTCTGCACAAACGTGAATTGCCCATGTCCAGCCGCTTGATTCGCGACTTTCAGCTTTGTATACTCTCCTCCCGTCCAAGAACTCTTGTCTGTTGTCTGCTCGCAACTTTCCGCCTCGATGATGACGTCTGCCAGTGCCTCTGCCCCCGCAGCCGTGACCGGCAAAACGGAGACCATCATGCAGAGCACGAGCAGCAGGCAGAGCCATCTCTGTGTTTTTTTCATTCCGTTTCCTCCTTGATCTTTATTTCCAGTTATATTTCATGGGACATCCGTCGCCCCAACATAACAGGGACACTCTTGTTTGCGCAGCAAACAAGACGGTGCACGCGCACCGAAAAAATGTATAAAAATCCCCCGACGAGCACGAGACTCGCCTCGTATTGCCCGCCGGGGAATCCGAATTTTTATCCCTTCACCGCGCCCGCCGTGAGGCCCTGGATGAAGTACCGCTGCAAAAAGACGAAGATGACCGTGACCGGGACGGCCGCAACGATGGAGGCCGCCATCATGTAGCCCCAGTTCGTCGACGCCTCGCCGAGGAACGTCATCACGAGGCCGGAGGCCAGCGTCCGCTTTGCCGTGTCCGTGACCAGCGTCATGGAGTAGAGCAGGTCGTTCCAGCTCCAGACAAAGCCGTAGATCGCAATGGAGGTCATGCCGGGCACCACCATCGGGAAGACGATCTTCGTCATGATGCGCCAATGGCCCGCGCCGTCGATCTTCGCGCTCTCGATGAGCGAATCCGGAATGTTGTCAAAATAGCTCTTCAGCGTCCACGTGCCGACCGGCAGCGTAAACACCACATAGCTGATCAGCAGCGCCCAATAGCTGCCGAGCAGCCCCGTCTTATTCATCAGAGAATAGATGGACAGCAGCAAAATTGCCTGCGGGAATGCCTGACTCATCATGAACATGCCCATGACGAACTTCCGGCCGCGATAGCGGAACTTTGCGAAGCTGTATCCCGCGAACGCGCAGACGATCGTCGCCATCAGGCTCGACCCGAAGGACACGATCAGGCTGTTTTTCAGGTAGCCCATGATCTTCGGGTCCGTCACGATGTGGATGATGTTGTCCAGCGTCAGCGGCCCGACGAAGAAATAGCTGCTGAACGTCTCGCTCGTCGGCTTGAGCGCCGTGTTGATGAGCCAGAGCAGCGGGAAGAAGATGAAAAAGCCGATCAAAATCAGGCTGGCCCAGAAGAAGATGCGAAATGCCGTTGTTTTTTGAAACATATTCTCCCCTCCTTAGCCGTCCTGTTTGTTCTGCTGCCGCAGATAGACGATGCTGAAAATCGCAAGCAAAATTGCCCAGATCGTGCCGACCGTGGCGGCCTTGCCCATGTTCCAGTTTTTGAATGCCGTTGTGTAGACCTCGATGGAGAGCGTCGTCGTCGCCCGCGCGGGGCCGCCCTGCGCCATCGTCCACGGCAGGTCGAAGTGCTGTAAATTTCCAATGAGTCCCAGAATGAACACCAGCACCGCCGTCTGCTTCATGCCGGGCAGAATGATGTGCCAGAACGTCGTCCAGTTGTTCGCGCCGTCGATGTGCGCGGCCTCGATCTGGTCGAGGGACACGCTCTGCAAACCGCCGAGCAGGAACGCCATGTACCACGGCAGCATCTGCCAGGTACGCGCAATGATCACGCACAGCAGCGCCGTGTTCGTCTGGCCGAGCCATGGGATTCCGGTTTCCAAAATCCCAAGCGCTTTCAGAATACTATTTAGAATACCGTACTGGCCATTAAAGATCCAGCTCCAGAGGAAGCCGATGGCCGTGCCGGGAATAATCCAGTTGACTAAGGTCACGCCGCGCAGAAATTCTGCGCCCTTGAACCCCTGATTCAGGTCGATGGCCCAAATCATGCCGAGCGTATAGGGTAAAACTGTGCTGCCAAGTACGAACAGCAGTGTCGTGATGAGTGTCTTGCCAAAGTAAGGGTCTTTGAAGACCTTGGCATAATTCGCGAAGGCGACAAATTTATAATCGGGATATATCAGGGAGCGGTCGGTAAAGCTGGTGATGACCGCGTCGACAAAGGGATACAGGATAATGGCGAGGAATACCGCCAGACCCGGCACGATCAGCAAAAAGCCCATCTGGGAGTCTGTCAGCCCGCGTCCGTTTTTCAGTTGTTTCATGCTGGAACCTCCGTTCTGCGGCTTTCCGCCGGGTCGCTTGCCGCTCCTCCCGGCGCTTATGAGCCGGGAGGAGCGAGGGAAAAGGAATTGCAAATTACAGTGCGTTTAAGCGGGCAGCCATATCGGTGACAGCCTGCTCTGCGGTCTTCTGACCGAGCAGCGCGTACTGCAGCTCTTCGGTGATGATGGTCTTGATCTCGCTGGCGTTGGCCATGCGGGCGGTCTCCTCGAGACGGGCCGTGGCCGTGGCCTGCAGGAAGCCGTTCAGATAGGTGTCGTTCTTGACCTCATCCTTTGCAGCCATGCTCTTGGTGACAGGGGGCATACCGTTGTTCTCGAAGTAGTCCATGGCGACCTCGTCGCTGACAAGGGTCTTCGCCAGTTCGGCAGCTTCCTGCTGATACTCGGAGTTCTGGAACGTGACGAGCATGTGGCCCCACATGGTGGACTGCGGCTGATCGCCTGCGTTCAGAACCGGGCGGGACATTGCAGAGCAGACCTTGACAACGTCTTCCGGCGCAACGCCGTTGTTGACGGCCTGGCCCTTGGCGACGACCGCGTCGTCATAGAACGCGACCTGCCCCTGCGCGAACATCTGGCGCGCTTCGCCGCGGCCGGTGTCCATCGCGATGTAGCCCTCGTTCATAAGCTTCTGGTACCACTCGACGCACTTCACAGCCGCGTCAGAGTCGATCGCAACGGTGCCGTCCTCGTTGAAGATCGCGCCGCCGAACGTCCACAGCCAGGGCATAAAGTCGCCCGCGCAGGTGGCGTCCTTGGTGGAGACAGCGTAGGGGATGATGTTGGCGTCATAGGCCTTGATGTCGGCCATGCACTGCTCGAACTCTTCGATCGTGGTGGGCACGGTGTCCCAACCGGCGGCGGCCAGGATCTCGGGGTTGTAGACCATGGTGATGGACGCCATGCTCCACGGCAGGCCGAGCTGCTTGCCGTCGATGTTGCCGACGTCGAGCGCAGACTGCTCAAAGTTTTCCTTCAGATAATCCTCGCCGAGGATCTCGTTCCAGTCGGCCAGCACGCCCGCGGCCGCGATGGTGTTGAAGATGCCGATATCGGCCTGCGCCAGGTCGAGCTGCTCGCCGCCCTGCGTCCGGATGAGGAGCTGCTGCGCGGTGTCGGCCCAGGTCCAGCCAACCCACGTCACGGTGTTGCCGGAGGCATCCTCATAGGCCTTCATCATACGGCCGAAGATGTCCTTGGTGGCCTCTTCTTCGCCAGACCAACCGGCCCAGACGATGTTCTTGCCGCCCTCGGCAGCGGGTTCGGATGCGTTGGAGTCATCCGCGGTGTTGTCCGCAGCGTCGTCTTTCGCGGTGTCGGCTGCAGTGTCGGCGGGCGTAGTGTCCGTCGCAGTGTCCTTCGGGGTCGTTGCACAGGCCGCAAGGCTCAGGCACAGCACGACCGCCAGAAGCAATGCAAGAAGTTTTTTCATGGTGTCATTTTCCTTTCTTTTTAGGCAGCACCACACAATTCGGCAAGCAGATTTGGCGAGAATTTTTTCGTCAGATCAAGGTTTTGGAAAGTGCAGGAATACTGTATGTATTTCAAACTTTTCAAACCGCAGAGCTGGCGAAAAATGGCCGTCAAAGCGCGCTGGCGCAATTATGCGGTGTTGCCCTTATTTATCATAGCATTTCTGCTCTGATTCCTCAATACACGCGGATCCCGTAGATCACGGGCGGTCTCCCGCCCCAGGTCTCCCGGATCTCCACGCGCAGCGCGCGGATCCGCGCCTCCTGGGGGAGCGGCACAGTGACGAGCCGCTGGTGCTGGTCGTGCAGCTCTGCGAGCTGTACGGACTCGCCGGTTTCCAGTTCCGCCGTCAGTGCCAGTTCCTTCGCCAGACCGACGGGCATGCCCTGCCGCGCGGCAAACAGATGACTCTTTTCCCAGTGCCGGGCACAGCTGCTTGCCAGCTCCATCGCCAGATCCGGGGCGAGATAGAGCCGCACCTCGCGCGCCGATACCGGCGCATCCCACCGAAGCTCTGTCCACGGATCCTCATCCTCTGGCGCGGCGATCCATGCGTTCACACCGCCCCACGGACGGTTCTCGCCGGAAGTGAGCTGCTCCGCGCCATAGAGCGCCGCGTCCTGATACCATGCACGCGGCTCATAGAGCTCCGGCAATCCGCTGCGTCCACAGAGAAAGCCGGTTCGTATCCGGTCGCAAACAGCCAGTTCCACACCCGGCGCGGGCTCAAATTCCCAGATACAGAATGTATTATCTTCTGTAATTTCCGCCTCGATCATCTGGATGCCCTGTTGAAGCTCCCATTGCCGCTGCGTTGTTTGTGTACCAATGTTCAGCCGATTTGGCAGCTTTGCACTTCCGCAGCGTGCGCGAAGCGTCGTCGCCCGTTCGGCGTGCACCTCGATCTGGATACGCTTGCCGGGGGCTGCCGGGAACGCCACAAAGCCGCCGTCTTTCAGAGAAATCCGTCCGATCGTCTCGCTGGAGCGGCCGTTATGTACGCTGCTGGCAGAAACGGCCGCTTGTTTTGCAAGGTCTTCCGGGTCGTCGATCGTCACGCCGGGAATGAACATATCGTCCCGCATCAGTGTCCGGCGGACCGTCTCGATCTCCCGCGCGTCCAGCTCCTCCAGGGTCTTCCCGGTCCGCAGGCATTCAGCGGCCAGCGTTCCTGCCGCCTGCCCGGACAGGGCGCAGGTATTCATCACGCGGCTGGAAAAGAACACACTTCGTTCCACACCGATGATGCGCCCGGCGAACAGCAGATTGGGAAACTGCCGATTGTGCAGGCAGCGCAGCGGGATCTGGTAAACGTTCACAGGTGTCTGCACGCAGTTTTCTTCGCTGGAATCATACATCCCGCCCGACGGATGCGCATCGACATACCAGCCGCCGTAAAATGCCCCATCCGGGAATGTCCGCTGCGCGAGAATATCCTGTTCCGTCAGACAGTATTCCGTCTGCATCCGGCGGCTCTCCCGTTTGCCGGGGATCGAGCCGATCCAGTCGAGCGTATAGCAGTCCGCGTCAAATTTCCCGCTGTTTTTCACATAGTTCCAGACACCAAGCACCAGCCGCCGCAGCTCCAGTGCAATATCCTGTGCGTTCGAGATCGTATCGCGCAGTCCGCCGTATTCAAACCACCAGCAATCGCTGCCGCTCATCCGTTCGTTGATGATGCGCCCGCCGCAGCCAAGGATTTTCTCAATGTGCGCCATGTCGTAGGCATAGTCCGGTGCAATGAACGGCACGGGATGGTCTTCTTTTTTTGTGTAATAAAGAATGGAGTTACCGAGCGTTTCATGGTTTCCGTTTCCGACCGAAAACGGAACGCCCGCCTTTGCGCTGACCGTGCCGTCGCCGGTCGCGTCGATGAAATAGTCCGCTTCAATATGAAACTGCCGCTCGCTGCTCTGCTGCAC
>ERZ772875.2718-NODE-2718-length-12335-cov-3.693485_pt1 | contig 12335 bp, 8 predicted proteins | sample MGYA00580585_ERZ772875 | MGnify/ENA primary metagenome ERZ772875 (study PRJEB29015, sample SAMEA2737736) | human gut metagenome | biome: human gut; feature: human-associated habitat; material: faeces | place: China | collected 2012 ... | reverse complement strand
GCTCTTACCATTATTATCAACTTTAGTAACATAAACTTTTATTTGGCTACCCATTTCTATTTTTTCACCTGGAATAATATCTTTCTTAGGTAATATTCCATTAGTACGACCTAAATCTATATAATAGTTATCTGGATCTTCCAAAGCTACTGTACCAACTAACATTTCATCTTGCTTATCACCAAACTCTGCCATGATACTATTTCTTTCAGCTTCTCTAATTTTTTGAACTACTACTTGTTTTGCAGTAGAAGTCGCAACACGCCCAAAGTCTTTTGGTGTCACTTCTGTATCAATAGTATCACCAACATTTAAAGTCTTATCAATCTTTCTTGCATCACTTAATTTTATTTCAACATTAGGATTAAAGTATGAATATTTTTCTTCCTCTTTTTCCTCATCTTCTTCTACTTCTTCATCCTCATCATCTTCATCTGTATAATGTTCAAATAAATAATCTTCATATTCTTCTTTAGTCATTTTTGAATCATCTACAACAGTTAAATAAGAGTAAACTTTTATTTCTCCTGTTTCACGATTAAATACTACTTTAACATTAGTATTAGAATTAAAATTCTTTTTATAAGCAGATGTCAAAGCAAGTTCCATTGCATCATATACTACTTCAGGATCTATATTTTTTTCTTTTGTAATTTCATTTAAGGCTTTTAAAAATTCTTTACTATTCATTACAATCATCTCCCTTCACTTTTGAATGAATATCTAAAACATACTCTCCATCAACTAAATCAAGCTCATCTATAATAGGATTAATAATTTTAGAAGCTTCTGTTATACGTGTAACGTCTATTACATCATCACTATCTAACTCAACATTTAAAGTTTTAACACCTTCTTCAGTACTCATATAAACATCAGTTACAAACATACCTAAGTCTAAAATCTTAGCATCTAGAGCATTTTTTACTTTTTCCTTCATAACTCCTCCTACAAATATAAAGAGTGGGCCTAAATTCCCACTCCTTTCTTATGTGTATTATATCATATTTTTCTTAAATTACAAACATTTATTTTAATTTAAATATATAATCTGTTTGGAAAGAATAAATTTGATTAAGTGCATTTACATCTGATGAACAAGATGTTTTATATGTATCTCCCCACATTTTAAATGAATAAGAACCTGCTTTTGAATTGTAATTCTTAATGGTAAATGTTTTAGTAATATCTACTGATTTACCATTACCACCCCAATCGGTCTTAACGCTTTGAGTATCACTTGTACAAGTGGCATTAGTAAAGGTTCTATTTCCTTTCTTTAAACACATATATCTATTATATCCACTTGAATAAGTACCAAAATATCCATTTGCAACTGCAAACGTTATTGTTACTTTTAAATCACTACCAGAAACTGATGTTGTCAGAGATGAAATTTTCATATTGGCATATGTTTTATCACCATGATTATTTACATTATATCCAGCAGTATAACAATTAGTACCACTGTCTACAGCTTGCGAACAAGACTTAGTCGTAGAACCACCAGTTGCATCAGCTCTACCATTATGCATTGTACAGAACCTTGTACTCCAATATTTTGTCTTAACAAAAGTTAATGATGTTGATATATCTTTTGAAATAGAGTTTCCTGCATAATCTTTTACAACAACTGTATAAGTTGTTCCAGCCTGAATAGTTGTTTTTTTACTAGTCGTAATTTTAGAAATATTACTTAAACTATAAGTACTACCAGAATTAACAGCAACATAACCACTATCATTTGTACAATCCCCACCTTTTATCTTAACACAGTAAGATTTAATACCAGAAATTGTATCTTTTGCCGCAAAACTAATTTTATTATTGCTAGTTGTAAGAGAAGTAAATGATGGCTTACTGTGATCTAGTTTAATTGTATATGATGACGTAGTTTTAATATTACCAGCATTATCCATTGTTCTAAATTTAAGTGTTGAAACACCCTCTGCATTTACATCAAATTTGGTTCTCGATAACCACTTTCCTTGATTTCCATTACTACTGTTAGTAGCGCTTCCAGAATCAATCCATAATTGTGGATAACCACTCTTAATACCACTTACAGAATCACTATTTGATAAGAATATTGTTATATATTTATTACTCCAACTATTACTAGTATATGTAGTATTACTTTCAGATGCAGCATCACTAGTACTGCTCCTTCCAGTCATTTTAACTCCTAAATTAGGAGTTCCCGTATCTACCTTAACACTAACATTAGTCATATTTGTAGTACCAGTTGACTTAGTGGCTTCAAACTGTAAGTTACTTATACCATTAGAATTAACATCATGATATTTCTTTGTAGACCATGATAAACAAGTAGATGTTGATGTAGAATTAGCTGCCGCACCACATGCCCTTTCTTTAAGTGTTACTCCAGAAGAAGAACTTGCTTCACAATATACACATTTATTACTCCATGAACCAGGTGTATAGTTACCATTATTAGTACTAGGGCGACTTGTAACAGCTGTACAGCTTGTTTTCTTAACACAAGCAACAGAAATAGCTGGCTTATCAGCATCTACTTTGAATTTAACAGTTACTCCTTTATTAGAGTTGTAAACATTATCCATTGCATTAAGATTAAGAGCATAACTACCAGTAGTGTTATAAACATATTCGTAATATGAATTAGGAGTAGATCCCGTTGCTAAAACAGTTGGTCCTTGACCAATTCTAAAGAACTGCATACCACTCGCAGAATCACTAAACGATATCCTAACTCTAATATATGTGTAAGCCGTAGAAGTGATATCAACATCACTATTCGTTTTTGAAGTTATAGTGTTACCATTAGCATCATACAATGTAACACTTATTTTAGGAGGGGTTACATCTTGATAAACACCTGTAGTACAAGTTGTACTATTTCCTGCTTTATCATAAATATTTGCAACTTGATAACTTGGAAGACTTCTATCTTGCGAAGCAGTAAGCGTTACAGAAGTATTAGCTTGTTTACATCCACTTCCACCATTATCACTACATACTGCCGTTAAATTTAAATCTTTATTTGTATAATGAAGTGAATCATACCCTATACCAGCATCTCTACTAACAGAACAAGTAGGTCTAACCTTATCTATTTGATAATAAATTGATTCAGTAGTATCTGTATTGTTATCAGAATCATAACATATAACTTTCAATTTATTTTTTCCATTAGAAGTAATATTGATATTCTTATCACGTTTTTTATGACCTATTACTAGATTAGTATTAGTAACAGAATTAGTATCAACATCAGTATTTTCTAAACTTACATCAAATTTATTAACTCCACCTTTTTTAGTAATTAAAGTATTTATATTTGAATTAGTCCAAGTGTTTTGAACATAATTATCAGCTGAAAATTCTATTTGGTTTTTACAGTCAAGCTTAAACCTTAATGTCACCTCACCTGACTTTCCATTGGCTTCTTTTCCACCCCAATTATAAGCCCATCCTCTTACATAATAAGTACCATCACTATCTAAGTTAATATTTACTACTACTTTTTCTTGATTTTTGTCCTTAACGCTCCTCCAACCAGTATCGTAATAAACTAAATCATTGTTATTTTCTCCACTATACTTTTTATAAATAACATATCTATAGCTTGCTACACCATAGTTTTCCTGTGAGGCATTTTTAGTTGCAGTATCATTTACAGTCATTATTAATTTATATTCCTCATTATCACGACTGGCAGTATTACCCTCGGTAAGACTAAATTGAAGTTCAGGATTTTTATATTCAACACTTGTAAACTCATTACCACAATTTAAATAACTATAATAAAGATTATTAGTATTAGATAACTTTTTAACACAAGCTTTACTTTTATCACCATTACATACTTTTTTATTATAATCAAATACTTTATCAATATATTTAAAATTAATCAAAGTGTTTAAAGTAACACAACTTTCTTCCCCAGATGCTTGAGGCATCTTTCCTTTATTGTCATTATAAAAGTCCCTGCCTGACTGTGTTAGTAACTTTTCTTGAGCAATATAATAGTTTTTCTTTGCCTTTTTTATATAAGCACTATATCCACCAATTGCAACACCAGACAAAATTCCAAGTATTACTATTACAGCCAAAATTTCAACTAATGTAAATCCTAATTGTTTCTTTCTCATACCAATACCTACCTTATATTTATAAGTATAACATAGACCTAAAAAAATTTATAACTTTTTTAAAAAATTTGTTGACAAAATTACCTCAATTGATTATTATAGTAATCACCAATTCGGTATTAGGCGAATTGGTCGCTAGTATCACACTAGCCAACCCCTTTTTATTCTTTTTTTGAGACTGCCCTCAGGGGGTGCAGTCTCTATTTTTTTGTTCAAATTTCAAAAAAAAAAAAATGAACTTACTGTTCACTTTTAGCTTAAAACTTTTATATGTTCTTCTTGAAGTACATCAACATTAGAATTTTCTACATAATCCTTAATTATTTGTAAAGCTTCAATAGAATCTCCATCTTCATATAACAAACAACCATCAACATTACAACTATCATTATACCATGCATTATTAACCATAACCACTTTATCTAATAAGTTAGGAAATAGACTTAAAACACCTTTGCTTATATTTTCATTAACCTTTTTAGGAAGTGTTGCAACTACAACATCAGGTTCATCAAAATCTGTAGTCCAAATAACAGCGTGATTATTTGCCGCTATATGATTAGCTATTTCCATTCCATTAAGTGATTGAATATCTAACTCATCACTAATAAAAGCATCTGGTACCATCTCTTTCAATCTTAAAAATGCATCCGTATGAAATTCAAATCCATCTAATTTAGGTAATGAAACAATATTACCATCTTCTTTAATAAGAATTATAGAATTTTCCTTAAATATATCTTTCATAAATTTTTCTCCTCCCAAGTAACACGAAGTGCTTTAAATTATACCACAAAATAAAGAAAATTGCAAGAAAAAGTATAGAAAACAAAAGTAGTATGCTATTAAAACATACTACTTTCTTTAATTTATATTACTCTTTTATTGCTCTTTGTTTACTAAACTTTGATAATAATCATAGCGTTCCATCGCTTCTTTCTTATTATCTTCTAATAATTTTTTATAATCATTATTAACATTTTTTAAACTACGATATCTATTTTCACCACTCAAAAACTCTATATAATTAGTAAAATCTGCTTTTGAGTCTAGAGAAAACTTAGAAGTTTCCGGATTAAAATGGAACAATGGGAAATATCCAACTTTTGTAGCCATTTTTTCTTCTTCTATACTATTATTCATTCCTTTTAGAATTCCCTGTGCAATACATGGAGAATATGCTATTACAATGGAAGGTCCATTATATGCTTCCGCTTCCTTTAAGACTTTTATAGCCTGTTGAGGATTAAATCCTAAAGAAATTGTTCCAACATAAACATGTGGATATGTAAGAGCTATCTTAGCCAAATCTTTTTTAGCAACATTCTTACCACTAGCTGCAAACTTTGCTACAGCACCTTTTCTAGTAGACTTAGATGCCTGACCTCCAGTGTTAGAATAAACCTCTGTATCTAATACTAAAATATTAACATTATCATGACTAGCTAATACATGATCAATACCATTATAACCAATATCATAAGCCCATCCATCTCCACCAACAGTCCAAATAGATTTTGGCTTAATAAAACTCTTAAGTGATTTTAATTCATCTATTTTAGTATTATCAACTATATTATATAGCTTATCTGCTGTTTCGATATTTATATCAGCTGCATAAGCTTTATATATTTTGGCCTCACTCTTTTTTACCTTATCTATATTATCATTAATAAGAGTTACAATACGATTCTTTAAAGCATCATCCGCAATTCTCATACCATAACCAAATTCGGCATTATCTTCAAACAAAGAATTAGCCCAAGGAACACTATATGGACTTGATGGATTACTCGCACCATATATAGAAGAACAACCCGTAGCGTTAGCTATCACTAGATTATCTCCAAATAATTGCGTTAAAAGTTTTAAATATGGGGTTTCACCACAACCACTACAAGCTCCACTAAATTCAAATTTTGGCGTTCTAAACTGACTACCCTTTACTGTATCTGTAGTCATTACCCTTTTTTCCGTAACTTCGTTAAATAAATAATTTGAATTAACATATTCATCACGCGTTATTTGGTCTTTATCAACCATAGTAAGAGCCTTCTTCCCCTTCTTACCAGGACAAATATTACTACACAAACTACATCCTGTACAATCTGGATAACTGATACCAATTGTATATTTCAAGTTGCAATCTTTTATATTAGCATCCATCAATTTACTAGCAAGAGTATCAGGAGCATCTAGTGCTTCATTTTCATCAAGTAAGAATGGTCTAACAACCGCATGTGGACAAACCAGTGAACAAAGCCCGCAATTAATACAATTTTCAGGATCATAATGTGGACAAGTATCAGAAATATTTCTCTTTTCTCTTTTACTTGTACCAGCTTCCAAACTTCCATCAGATGAATTTAAGAATTTACTAACTGGTAAGCTGTTTCCTCCCATCTGTTCTATAACCTCAAAAGTATCTAAGTCCCCCTTCATCTCAGGAACATATGTAACATCAGGAATTTTAACTTGTTCATACTTATTAACACAACTGTCAACAGATAAAATATTACGCTTAACTACATCATCACCCTTATTCTTAAATCTAAGAGCAATATTATCCTTTATTTGTTTCAAGGCAAAATCAAAGTCTATTATCTTACCTAATTTAAATATTAAAGTCTCCATAATAGTACTAATCTTACCATCAATACCATTCTCTTTAGCAATCAAAGAGGCATCAACTATATAAAACTTAACATTCCTCTTCTTTAAAATATTTTTATCATAATTAGTTAAATACTTTAATATTTGATTTTTATCTTTTTTAGTATTAAGTAAGAATATTCCATTATTATCAATAGAATCTAAAATATGCATCTTTTGTAAATAACTATCTTTTGTACAAACTATAAGTTTAGCCTTTTCAACATAATAAGTTGACTTGATTGGATTCTTGCCAAACCTTAAGTTGGAAATAGTTACTCCTCCACTTTTTTTAGAATCATACTTAAAATAACCTTGGACATAAGCATTAGTATAAGTACCTGTAATTTTCATTAAGTCTTTTGAGGCACTAACCATTCCATCTGAACCATATCCATATATTAAGAATCCTGTATTAGTAGTTGGAAGCTTAAACTTAGGGTCATATTTTATACTTAAGTTTGTAACATCATCATCTATTCCTACCGTAAAATTAGTATGACATTCCTTTACATCTAGGAAATCAAATACCCCTTTTATCATTGCTGGAGTAGTATTTTTACTAGAAAGTCCATATCTTCCACCAAATACTCTTATTTTATCATTAACATCTTTTACTGTTTTTAAAACATCTAGATAAAGTGGTTCACCACTCGCCCCAGCTTCTTTAGTTCTATCTAAAACTGCAATTTTTTTAACTGTCTTCGGTAATACTCTTAAAAAGTGTTTTGCAGAAAATGGTCTATATAGATGTACCTCTAATAATCCAACATTGTGACCCTTTTTTGTTAAATAATCAACTGTTTCCTTTATAGTTTCACAAACAGACCCCATCGCCACTATAACTTTTGTTGCTGTTGCACTACCATAATAATTAAATGGTTTATAATTTTGCCCTGTTATCTTATTTATTTCATCCATATAAGATGAAACTATATCAGGTAATTTATTATAATATTCATTACGTGCCTCAGTTACCTGAAAGTAAATATCCTCATTTTGTGATGTACCACGTGTTACAGGATTTATTGGATTTAAGGCTCTATTTCTAAAATCACTAAGAGCTTTTTGATCAATTAGTTCATAAACTTTATCCATATCCAATACATCAATTTTTTGTAATTCGTGACTAGTCCTAAATCCATCATTAAAGTTTACAAATGGAACACTACCTTTAATAGTTGACAAATAAGAAACAGCTGTTAAATCCATACATTCTTGAACAGAACTTGACGCTAAAATAGCAAACCCAGTTTGTCTTACAGCATAAATATCTTGATGATCTCCAAATATTGATAAGGCATGTGTCGCAAGTGATCTTGCTGAAACATTTATAACACAAGGAAAAAGTTGTCCGGCTATTTTATACATATTAGGAATCATCAATAATAATCCTTGACTAGCTGTATAAGTAGATGTTAAACATCCTGATTGTACTGATCCATGCACTAATCCAATAGCACCAGCTTCACTTTCCATTTCTACTACTTTGACTGGTAATCCAAAAAAATTCTTTTTGCCTTCACTTGCCCATTTATCAGTAACTTCTGCCATGGTAGAGGCCGGGGTAATAGGATAAATTCCTGCTACTTCTGTAAAAGGATATGCTGCATAACTACAAGCTTCATTTCCATCCATTATCTTTTTCATGATTAATCCCACCTATCTTTATATATTATACAATAATATTTATTCTAATAAAAGAAGAAAAGAAGTAAACTTATACTTCTTAAAAAACTATTTCTTAACTGTTGGTACTTTTTTATTATTTTTATTTGTTACTATCCAAGCATTAGATACCGTTCTACCACCATACTCTTTTCCTGCACTTGGACGATTATATAGTTTACCATTAACTGCCATTGTAGTTGAAGCACCACCATCAAGATTAGCTGCATTATAAGCCTTATAACGCAATAGTACTTCTATGATATCATTCATTGTAGCTCCTAAGCTATAACCAGGTAATCTACCTTCAATTGATAAAAATAATACTACACCATCTTTTCTTTGTGCAATAACTGTACGAGGAGCTCTACCCCAACCACCATCACCTTTGATAGTTGCAACTTTACCATTGACAATAAGGAAAGGTCCAAATTCAACAGCATCTTCCATTCCATCTTTAATAGCAACATCAGGAACATCATTAGTTAAATACATCTTATGATCTTTAGTAAAACCTATAAGTCCCCCTGAACCACCATCATGCGTCCAAATAAGTTTACCATCTTTTATTATAGAACCATATGGAGTAGAACCATTTCCCCAACCATCAAGGTCTTCAAATCCTCCACCATTAATTCCAACTAATCCATCATTTTCTACACAAAGTTTAGCAACACTCTGTCCCATTTTACCAAGTTTTTTAGGAACAGCCAAATCTACATCACTAGGATCATAAACAACAGTTAGATACCCTTTAAAGTTTTCTTCCTGAATTCTAATAATCTTATAAACATCATTATCTGGATCTTTATTAAACATTTCTTGTTCATATTTAGATGTATAGTGTTTTTTACTTCCATTTGTATCAATAACTATATCATTCAAATTCACTTTTTCATTAACTCCCACAATATAGTTAGCACTCATAACATCATCTACACTTTTTTCACTATATAATGTATAAGCTAAATATCTATGAGACATAGTAGTCATAGCTGTTGGAATCCAAAAGTTTTTAAATGACACAATAGGTGTATAAATAATAACAAGCGCTACTGTCACTAAAAAATCTAAACCTATAACAAAATATGTAAATTTACTTAATTTTATTTTACTTTTCTTCTTATTTTTCTTCATAAAATATGGAATGTGGCATGTAGCAATGTTAAATTGTACTTTGGCATCCGCTCTAAAACCCATATTCTGTAAGAACACTGAAATGCTTTATAACCTAATACTAACATCCTCATTACAAAGCTAAACAATCATGAATGATATAGCGTTAGCAGAACATCTTCTTGTTCTGCTTGCTCATTTTATACAACAGACTGAAACTGTGTCAATGGGGCATATTTGCCGGCGTAAGCCCTTGCCATTGATTCAGATTGAAGACTGTGGTATAAGAATACAGTTATTTATGAAATCACAGAAGTGAAAACTGTTGCTGGACAGCAGCTCTTAAAAGATAAGATTGCAGTCACATTGCCAATTAAAATGACACCGGATGAGGTGAAAAAGTTATCCGCTGATACAAGCAAAGGAGAATATAATGATGCAGAGAACATGTGGTATTTCTATGATGCCACATATGAAATTACAAACAATGCGAAATTCACTATGCCAAAAGCCGCATAAATACTCAATGTCATTAACTTAAAAGCAGAAGATATTTATTCCTAAAAGGATTAGATATCTTCTGCTTTTTTTGATATGCTTATATTGTAAAAAGAAGCCATGAACCTGCTCAAAAAAAGGATGTGATTATACATGAAACATTCTCAGAAACGTACATTCATGGATATAGAAAAAATGAGTTCTGATGAATTTAAGGCATTTTGCCGATTAGGTAATAAAAATCATTTTACCAGAATCCGAAAAATGCCTCTTCAGGATCTTCTTTTCACAATGATAAACAGAAAGGGGCTGACGTTGGCATTGGAACTGAGAAATTATATGAAACTTGCTCATCCTGGTGTGTCTATTTCAAAACCAGGATATCTGAAACAGCGTATGAAACTTAATCCAGATGCTTTTTTGGAATTGTATAAATATCATAACCGTAACTTTTATGCAGATTCCACCTTTTCAACTTACAAAAATCATTTAATATTAGCTGCTGACGGCTCAGATATTAATATTCCTACCACTACTGAAACACTGAAACTGTATGGTTCTGCAAGCCGAAAAAACACAAAACCCCAAGCACAAATAGGATTAGGCTGTATTTATGATGTAATGAATCGTATGATACTGGAAAGTGACTGTAATAAGGTGAAATTTGATGAAATGCGCCTGGCCGAAAAACAGATGGAACGAATACCGGAAACAATAGGCAACATTCCCTATATTATTATCATGGATAGAGGCTATCCTTCTACGCCAGCGTTTATACATATGATGGATAAGGATCTTAAGTTTATCGTACGTTTAAAAAGCAGTGATTACAAAAAAGAGCAAAGCAGTTTAACAGAAAATGATCAGCTGGTTAAAATAAAACTTGATAAATCAAGAATCAGACATTACGAAGGGACGCCGGATGGAGAACGTATGAAAGAACTGGGTGAAATTTCATTGCGTATGGTAAAAATCCTATTAGAAAATGGAAATCTGGAAGTTTTAGCTACAAATCTTTCACAAACGGAATTTCATACAGAAGAAATAAAAGAATTATATCATATGAGGTGGGGAATAGAGACTGCGTATGAAACACTAAAGAATCGATTGCAGTTAGAAAATTTTACAGGTACAAAACCTATTCTGTTATTACAAGATATATACAGCACCATATATCTGAGCAATTTAGTCGAAGATATCATATTAGACGCAGAGCGTGAACTGGATCAGAAGGAAACAAACAGAAAACATAAAATGATGATCAATCAGACAGTTAGTATTGGAATCTTAAAAAACGATCTGATTTATATACTTCTTGAAACGGATGATCAAAAGAAAAATATATTATTTCAGCAAATATATGAAGATATCAGTAAGAATCTGGTTCCTATTCGTCCTGATCGGCATTATACCAGAACGAAAGGGCGGTTAGCAGGGAAATATTCAAATACTCATAAAAGAGCATACTAATCTAGAAAATACGAGTACAAAGAGAAGGGGATAAGTATGCCCATATAAAAAAACAAAAAGCAGGAATCATAGTTTTATAAATACTTACGATTTCTGCTTTTTGCTAAAGTTAATGACATTGGGTATTTTAGTGCTTTATTATCTTTCATACTGTTAAGCTCCTTTCATATTGCAAGTGAAACCGTTTTATACTATACTTCAATTAATTTCAGGCAGTATATTATTTTATTGGAGGACAAGTGCATGAAAAGAATTAAAGTATTAGGCAGTGTATTAAAACGGACTCGCGCAGATAAAATTATCATTGGTTTTATTGTGTTTATTTTTGCTATCGCAGCAGTGATCCAGCTGGTTGAACCGGACATTAACCGATACGGAGATGCACTGTGGTATTGCTATGCGGTGATCTCCACTGCCGGATTTGGCGATGTGGTTGCGGTTACTTTTATTGGAAAAATGTGTTCCGTTCTTCTGACGATCTATTCGCTTTTTGTAGTTGCCATCGCCACCGGGGTAGTGGTTAATTTCTACACCCAGATGGTAGAAATGCAACGAAAAGAGACACTTGCCATGTTTATGGATCAGCTGGAAAGACTTCCTGAGCTTTCCAGAGAAGAATTGGAGAATATTTCCAGAAAAGTGCGCCAGTTTCGGTAGCTGTGGATCTTACTGATTTTTGGAAGAAAGTTCTTCTTCCTGCTTGCTGCGTACCTGCGGGATCAGAGAAGCTGCCAGCTTTCCTTTTCCGCGGTTTCGCAGATACAGAATACCGATGACGGAAAATACTACTGCACC
>ERZ772875.2711-NODE-2711-length-12371-cov-11.113998_pt1 | contig 12371 bp, 10 predicted proteins | sample MGYA00580585_ERZ772875 | MGnify/ENA primary metagenome ERZ772875 (study PRJEB29015, sample SAMEA2737736) | human gut metagenome | biome: human gut; feature: human-associated habitat; material: faeces | place: China | collected 2012 ... | reverse complement strand
CGATGAGCTCGTCGCACGAAAACTGCGCGTCGCAGCGTATGCCCGCGTCAGCTCCCCCAGTGAGGATCAGCTCAATTCCTACCGCGTGCAGAATCAATACTATTCTGAACTGATCTCCAGCAATCCGGATTGGGAAATGGTTGATATTTACGCCGATGAGGGCATCACCGGCACGTCGGTTGAAAAGCGCGAAGATTTTCAGCGCATGATGCAGGACTGCCGGAAAGGAAAAATCGACCGCATTCTGGTCAAGAGCATCTCCAGGTTCGCCCGAAATACAAAGGACTGCCTTGCAGCCGTTCGGGAACTCAAAGAGCTTGGCGTCAGCGTCCAGTTCGAAGAACAGGGCATCGACACCAGCAAGGTGTCTAGTGAAATGGTCACGGCAATCATGGCATCGCTGGCACAGAAAGGCAGCGAGTCGATTTCAGGCAATGTCAGATGGGGCGTCCAGAATCGGATGCAGGATGGAACTTATATGACAGCATCCGTTCCATTCGGGTATGAACTTTGCGATAAGAAAATGAAGATAAATCAGGAAGAAGCCCAGATAGTGCGTCAAATTTTTGACCTCTATTTGTCAGGCGTTAGTATCGAAAAAATTGTGCTTGAGTTAAACGCTGGATGTCATGAAATCAGCGATAAGAAAATCTGGTGTAAAACTGCAGTTTCCTATATTTTGGGGAACGAACGATATATCGGGGATCGACTGCTGCAGAAATTCTACATGACGGATACTCTTCCGACGAAGCAAGTAAGAAATAATGGTGAGAAGGCGCAATATTATGTAGAAAATACACATCCTGCAATCATCGATAGAGAACGATTTCATGCGGCGCAGGCATTACGCGTGTGCCGGAAAAAGCGAAACGGATGCGCCATCACCATGCGCCAGAGCAATTTAAGAGGGAACTGTTTCTGCGGAATGTGTGGTGGAAAACTAAGATCAAAAGAGGAAAACGGCATAATCTATTGGGTTTGTAAAACGCATAGCAAAGATAAGAAGTCATGTGCTAATTCGCCTGTGCAGGAAAAAATCATGGAGCAGGCTTTCTGCCGCATGTACTACAAACTCAAACACCACGGCGGCCCCATCTTCACGCAGATGCTCTCCAACATCCAGAAAATCCGCTACAGCCGAATGCTCTGGAGTGAGGACGTGATCTCCCTTAACAAGAAAATATCCGATGTTCTCAGTCAGGTTCAATTCCTAACCCAGCTTCAGCAAGCGGGCGGCGTTGATCCTGATACTTTTATAACATCAAATAACAAACTCAGCGAACAGCTCCGCAGGCTGAAACAGGAAAAGGCTAAGCTTCTCGATACCGACAGCGACGATCTGGCGGATCGCACACGCGATCTCATGGACGTGCTGGAAGACGGGCCGGACTTCCTCGACCGGTTTGATGCGGAGCTGTTCGATGCGCTTGTAGAAAAGATCATTGTGGACAGCAACGAGCGCTTGCGCTTCCGGCTGAAAAACGGCATAGAGCTGACAGAGCAAATTGAAAGGACAAGGCGGTAATGGGAAATCGGAAGCTGCCGTTTGGCTATCAGATGCGCATGGGCGAGATCGTCCGGAACGAACCGGAAGCAAAAGCTGTGCAGGATATTTTCCTGCAATACACGCTCGGCGCATCGCTCAAAGAAATTGCAGAGCAGATGAGCAAAACCGGTCCCGCCTATGACGAGGGCAAGTCGTGGAACAAGAACATGGTTGCCCGAATCTTAGAAAATGCTAAGTACACCGGCGTTGACAGCTATCCGAAACTGGTTGACATAAGTTTATTTGAAGCAGCCGCTGAGAAGCGGCAGACCAAGCAGCGCCTGCCGGAGCGGACACCTGCGCAGAAAGCGCTCAAGCGGGTCTGCGCCAAACCGCCCACACCGGAGATCGAACAGCAGGTCTCACATCTGCTCGGCAAGTTGGCAGAGCAGCCGGAGCGCATCATGCAGCCAGAGCGAACATCCAAACCGACATATACAAATACGCAAGGCGAATTGGATGGCATTTTGAACACCCAACCGCTTGACGAGAACGCTGCCAGAAGCCTGATCTGCAAGCTGGCGCAGGAGAAATACGATGCCATTGGCAACGAAGAATATGAAACCAAGCGTTTGCGACGGCTGTTCGCGGCGTTCGAATGCACGGCAGAACTCAACGCGGAGCTGCTGCAAAGCACAGTCTCCGCTGTGCTGGTGACACAACAGGCGGTGCGCTTGCAGCTTAAAAACGGGCAAATCATCGGAAAGGAAGACCTTGCATGACAGACGAAAAGCCGCGTGTCATTATAATCCCACCCAAGCCGGAATTGCAGCAGACCGCTGCGGTCACAAAACAGCTTCGCGTAGCAGCGTATTGCCGCGTCTCGACCAAGGAAGAAGAACAGGCCAGCAGCTATGAAGCGCAATGCGAATACTACACCGACAAAATCATGTCCAACAAGGAATGGACAATGGCTGGGATATTTGCTGATGAGGGAATTTCTGGAACTTCCACGAAGAAGCGCACCGAGTTCCTGCGCATGATCCGCCAGTGCAGGCAGAAGAAAATTGACCTCATCCTGACGAAATCTATTCAACGCTTTGCAAGAAATACGCTTGACTGCATCAACTATACACGCATCCTCCGGCAGCTCGGCATTGGCGTATTCTTCGAGAAAGAGAATATCAACTCCCTGCCGCCCGACAGTGAGTTCATGATTACGATGTACGGCGCAATGGCACAGTCTGAGAGTGAGTCCATTTCCGGCAACGTCAAATGGGGCAAAAAACGTGCGATGGAGGCCGGGAAGGTCTCCATCGCGTACAAGAATCTATATGCGTATGAAAAGGGCGCGGACGGCAAACCAGTTCCCATTCCAGCGCAGGCCGAGATCGTTCGGGAGCTTTACACGCGCTATCTTGCCGGTGCAAGCCTCCGGGAACTCAAAGATTGGCTGGAACATGGAAAGCAGCCTACCGTGGCAGGCGGCACGGCATGGTCGATCACCGCCGTTAAGGGTATCCTGACGAACGAAAAATACTGCGGCGATGTGCTGCTGCAAAAGACGTTCAGCACAGACGTTATCAGCAAGAAAGTTGTCAAAAACACCGGGCAACTTCCCAAGTATCTGGTCCAGAACCACCATGAGGGCATCGTGACGAGAGAGCAGTTCCAGGCGGTGCAGGCGGAACTGGCGCGGCGCAGCGCCCTGAGAAGCGATTCCAAGCAGGCGGCAACAGGCCGCTCCTGCTACACAAGCAAATACGCACTTTCTGACCGGCTTGTCTGCGGCGAATGTGGCAAGCTCTATCGCCGGAAAACGCGGAATATCAAGGGAAATATCTATCACGAATGGCGCTGCATCAGCCGACTGGATTACGGAAAGCGCTACTGCCATGACTCGCCGACGCTGCGGGAGATCCCGCTGCAAAACGCGATTCTGGCAGCGATCAACGAGGCCATGAGCGAGAAGCCTGTCCTGCTCGACCGCATCAAAAGCGCCATGTCACTGGAGTTGCTGCCGGTGCAGGGGCAGACGATGAGCCTTGCCGACATCGACCGGCGATTGACGCAGCTCGATGCGCAGTTCCAGACCCTTCTGGCAGAGGCCATTGACGCAGAGGACAAGGAGCGCTGCAACGCGAAATTCGCCGAGATCCTTGCCGAGCAGACGAAGCTCAAAACGCAGAAAGAGGCAATCCTGCAAAGCAGCACCGACGCAGAGCGCACCTGCGCCCGCCTGGTGCAGGCAGAGCAGGCGTTGGAACAAGCGGCGCCCACAGTCACGGAATGGAACGAAAGCACCGTCCGTCAGCTCGTCGAGCGCGTGACAGTCCTGTCCGCCAACGAGGTGCTGGTTCGGCTCAAGGGCGGGAAAGAAATTCACGAAAGATTGGAGTGATACGATGATTTGTGCAACCGGCGATCTTCACGGCAACGCGCTTCGGTTTCAGCCGGAATACTTCCCGGAGCAAGCCGAAATGACGAAGGAGGATTATATGATCGTCTGCGGCGACTTTGGCTTCGTCTGGAACGGCGACAAAAGTGATGACGCGCAGCTAGGCAAACTGGAGGCGCTGCCGTTTACCGTCCTGTTTGTAGACGGAAACCATGAAAATTTCGATGCCCTGAACGAATACCCCATCGAGCAGTGGCACGGAGGGAAGGTTCACCGAATACGCCCGCATGTTCTCCATCTGATGCGCGGACAGGCGTTCGAGCTGCAAGGCAGAACGTTCTTCACGATGGGCGGCGCGCAGAGCCATGACATTGCGGATGGGATTCTGGACATGGACAGTCCGGATTTTTACAAGCGCTACGATGCTCTGCGCCGCAATCGCGGACAGTTTCGCATCAACCACATTTCATGGTGGCAGGAGGAACTGTCGTCTAACGAGGAATATGAGCACGCCAGACAGACGCTGGAGCGGCTGAACTGGCAGGTCGATTACATCATCACGCACTGTGCACCAACTGCAATTCAGCGGAAGATCAGCGCCAGCTTCAAGCCGGACAAGCTGACGGACTTTCTTGAAGAAATCCGCACCCGCAGCCGGTTCCACTACTGGCTGTTCGGGCATTACCACGACAACCGAATTATTGACGAAAAGTACGTTCTTCTCTATGAGCAGATGGTGCGGATATTATAAGGGGATTATAAAAGCAGCACTTGACAAACCCTATTAAATAGGGTATTCTACATACAAAGAGGTGGCGCAATGACACGGATATTTGTAGAGCTTCCGTCGTTCCGAAAGGAATGGAAAGCAATGGGGCTGGATGACGATGACCTTCGGAGATTGCAGGAGGAACTGCTTGCAGACCCCAAGGTGGGCAAGGTTATGCGGGAAACAGGCGGCGTCCGAAAAATGCGCTTCGCGTTTGAACAGCAGGGAAAAAGCGGCAGCGCGCGTGTGATTTATGTAGATTTTGAGGTTCACGAAAAACTGTATCTGCTGACGGCATATCCTAAGAATGAAAAGGATAACCTATCAAAAGCCGAGCGCAATACGCTCAAGCAGCTTGTCGGTATTTTGAAGCAGCAGCTCGATGAGAATGGGAGGTCATGATATGAGCGCTTTTGATAAAATCAAGCTGGGGTTGGAAGAAGCAATCTCCTATGAGAAGGGAACGCTTCCGGCGAAAACAACGCGGCTTACCATTGTGCCAGTTGAAACCTATCAGGCAGACGAAATCAAACGGATTCGCAATAGCACTGGTTTGACGCAGCGCTCATTTGCAGAGTACATGGGCGTATCGCCGAAAACGGTTGAAGCATGGGAAGCAGGGCGAAACCATCCGGAAGGTGCGGCATGCAGACTATTGGCACTGACGAAAGCTGACCCGCAGTTCCCGCAAAAGGCTGGGATCGTACTTCGATAATGGCAGCTATCATTCAAACAGGGCAAAGAAAAGCGCGGTCATAGCGACTGCACTTTTCTTTGCCCTGTCTGCTTATAGGAAGTAAGCGTGTTTTGAGATTTCAGGATAAAACCGGATAATTAAATGGCGTTTATCTCTCGACGAAGACTGACGAATCTGGTATAATTTCATACAGGAAAGCCAAACGATAAGCAAGCTGCGTAACAGATACGGGAGGTAAAAATGAGCAGAGATACAGAAAAGCTTCTGAAAGAGCTTCAGAATTTCCTGATGCAGCATGGGGATGAGGCGACAGATGAAGACAGCATGGATCGTCTGGCAGAGCAATTTCTATCGGAGCAGGGCATCCGCCCGTTCGATGAAAACGCTGCGCCGGAAACAGCCGACGATTATCTGGATCTTGCGGAGCAGGCCACATCCAGAAAGAAGTGCATCGAGTATCTTCACAAGGCGCTGGAATTGGAGCCGGACAATGTTGACGCGCAGCTCCAGCTGATCGTCCATACAATGGAGCACAAGGTGGATGAGCAGCTCCCGGCATTGCAAAAGCTCATGGAAACTGCCGCAAAGCAGCTGGAGCCGGATGGGTATTTCAAAGCGGACGTTGGCGCGTTCTGGGAGATCCTCGAGACCCGACCGTATATGCGCGTCTGTTATACCTATTTTGACGCCCTGATCTCCTGCGGTATGATGCACCGGGCGATCGACGAGGGGCAGCGCCTTCTGGAGCTATGCGAGAACGACAACCTCGGCGTTCGTTATCAGCTGATGCATCTGTATGCCTACATGGAAGATGAGATGCACGCGCTGGCGCTGCATAAGCAGTTTGACTCGTATGAGGAAACACAGATGCTGCTTCCGCTGGCAGTCCTGTATTATAAGCTGAACCAATTTGACAAGGCGGAAGATTATATCAAGCGGCTGTCCGCTGTAAACAAGGACGCGAAAAAGTTCCTGCGCGCTGCGGCGCAGGATCGGCTGGAGGATTATTTTGACCAGCTGAATCCGTTTGGATATCAGCCGTTTACCATGGAAGAGCTTCTGGAGGAACTGATGAAGTCTTCGTATCTGTTTGACTCCGTTCCCTATTTCTTCACATGGGCGAGCAGCCGCCTTCGCACACAGACTGCCGCCAAAAAGAAATCCACCGGGAAAGCCGGGAGCAGCAAGAAATTATGAGCGAAAAAGCACGACTCTCGGTCGTGCTTTTTGTTGTCTAAAATATACGCAACGATCAGCGCGCCGTGTTCAGCAGCGCGGTCGTTTTCATATTGACGCCCATCAGATCCCGCTGTGCCTGGCGATTGGTCTGGCACATGGGCATGAGGAAGTTCACCGCTTTTCGGATCTGCTGAAGGTCGGACGAAGTGAGGGCATTCTGATGCAGATGTTCCAGCACCCGTCTGTAAGCATCCTTCAAGGATGCATCCACCGCAGGCTGAAAGAAATAGTTCGAGATCAGGCCGCCGATCAGGGCGGCTTCGGTATCTGTGTACTGCATCGTGATTGCCCTCCCGCAAAGTTTTCACACAACGAGAGTGATCATACCACAAAATCTTGTACCCGGCTATTCGCAAAATGACGAAATATACGATGCGCACCCGCGCGGAAAGGAGAAGCCATGAATATCAGAAAACCTGCCGATTACAGCTCTATGTACCGCGAACTTACGGAAATTCTTGCCCGAAATCTTCCGCAGATGGACGAAATCCATGCTATTGGCAAGGCTGTCAGCCACCGCCCGGAGAAAGGCGCAGCAGTCGCAGCCGCAGAGTTTTTGCAGGCGAATTTCCCTGACCGCGCAGGCTTTTCCCCGCGCAACGTGCGCCGGATGCGCGATTTTTGTAAGCTCTATGAAAATGACGAACCGCTTCTCCGGCTGGCAATGAAAATCGGCTGGACGCTGAACGTGGTCATCATGGAGGCGGAGCTGACAAGAGATACAAGACAGTGGTATCTCCGGAAAGCCAACGCGGGCGGTCTATCCAAGGCAGAGCTTCTGGAAATGATAGAATCTGCCGCACATTTGGAAAAATCTCTCGACGCAGCGCCAGATACCTGCTATACTGATAAAAAGCGGAAAGATTCTGCGCTGCGCAGGCATACTGCCATTGCATCGCGGCGGCAACCATCCCAATCACTATTTGTAGTTCCGTTGTACGATGTGCTTCTTCGTTTTATCCATAGGAAAAACCAAAGAAGCCTTCATGCACGATGTTAGAGAGGTACGCCAATGAACAACAAGCTCATGGTCAATGGCGCGGAGATCTCCGTGACCACGATTGATGATAAGGATTATATTTCCCTGACCGATATGCTGAAAGCAAAGGATGGCGACTTCTTCATCTCTGATTGGCTCCGGAATCGGAATACCGTTGAATTTCTTGGCATTTGGGAGCAGATCCACAACCCGGATTTTAATTATGGCGAATTCGCCATAATTAGAAGTCAGGCAGGACTCAACAGCTATAAGCTCAGCGTGAAGGAATGGGTCGAAAAAACCAATGCCATCGGTCTGAAGGCGCGCGCCGGGCGATATGGCGGCACATACGCCTATAAGGACATCGCGTTTGAATTCGGAATGTGGATCAGCCCGGAATTCAAGATCTATCTGATCAAGGAATTTGAACGGCTGAAGGAGCAGGAGCAGCAGCTCCTCGGCTGGGACATCAAACGCAATCTTGCGAAAATCAATTACCGCATCCACACGGATGCAATCAAAGAAAATCTTATCCCTCCGGAGCTGTCGGCGCGGCAGATGTCGCTGGTATATGCCAGTGAAGCCGATGTGCTGAATATGGCGCTGTTCGGCAAGACTGCAAAGCAGTGGCGCGATGAGAATCCGGGGCTGAAAGGCAACATCCGCGACTACGCAAACGTGTCACAGCTCGTGTGCCTTTCAAATCTGGAAAACCTGAACGCTGTATTTATAAGCGACGGCCTTTCACAAGCAGAGCGTCTGGCGAAGCTCAACGCAATTGCCATTCAGCAAATGCGTGTACTGACAGAGGATCATCGGATTTTGCGGCTGGAGGAAAATCCATCAGAAAACTGATTGCGTTTTTTAGCTTACGGCGGTATCATATTTTCAGGAAAGCGGTCTTTGCACAATGAAATGTCCGTTGATCCATAGTGTTCAGCTCACACATCTAGTAGAACCAAAAAAGATATCTACGCGAAAAACCCAGAAGTTTCAACGGCTTCCGGGTTTTTTTGCGCCCATTTTTTGAAGTTGGAAAAAAAGATATCAAAAAGGGTTTTGGCAAAATCAGTGGACTTGAACCTTTACCCACGCGATTTTGGGCCGCTTTTCCGGGAATTTTTCGGGAAAGCGGCTCTTTTTTGCTCTCGGCAAAATGTAGAATTTCGACCGGCGTTTTTGTTGGTCTTGCCAAACACTCACTCCAAGCACAGATACCAGCGCGTTAGCCAGCTGTGCGACGTTTCAGACGTTAAGACCGCAGGCAAGCCTCCACCCGCTCCAGGACGAAATCACAGCGTATTGGCGATGCTGGGACGCGAGAAAGCAAAACACCCGCTGCAACGCAGCGGGTGGTCGTTTATCTGCTGGCTCTCAGCAGAGCATCGGTTTTTAATGTCACACCCATCATGTCCTTGTGGGCTTCGCGGGTGTCCCGGCAGAGCGGCGACAGGAAGGTCAATGCGTTCTGAATGCGGCTCAGATCAGACGCAGAGAGCGTATTCTCGCGCAGATGGCGCAGCACCCGGCGATAGTGCTCATGTGTGATAAGGAAGCACAATCTGTGTAAAATTTTTTCTCGTTCCAGTCAGGGCGTATTTTGCTCTGGCTGGAACATTTTCTTTTGTGCCCCTATGCTGGCAAATCGAGCTTGCCGACGAAAGAGTAGTAGTATATTCAAAAAAAGTGCGGCCTTATACATTAGAACGATTTACATTTTACAAAAATGCGGATATAATTATTATGAATTAGTATGAAGCGAAAAACTTATGATGAGGGGCGCGCCCCTCATCCCGTGGGTACCCACGGGATGATACCACTCTGTAACCTGTGGACTTTACCCGCTGTGGTCAGGCGGACATGAACAAAATTTTGACCATCATACGAGGAGGATACACCATGAAAAAACGCATCGGAAGTCTGCTTCTTATTCTGGCATTATGTTTTACGCTGCTGCCCACGGCGGCGCTGGCGTCGGACGGCGCATGGGACGGCAGCACAGCGGCAGCGTTCGCAGGTGGAACAGGTACCGCAGAGGATCCTTATCAGATCGCTAACGGAGCACAGCTTGCATATCTTGCAAGCTCTGTGAATAGTGGAGAAACCTACACGGGGAAGAATTTTGTATTGACGGCCAACATAGACCTGAACGGGCTGCCTTGGACACCGATTGCAAATTCTTTTTCTGATGCACTGTTGGGGGGTTCGAATTATCGCATCTTTGCCGGTAATTTTGACGGTAACGGATATACCATCTCTAAGGTTTCCATTGGGTCTGAGACCACACCGTTTGAATCGGATGTATTTGGGTTGTTTGGCGCAACAGAGGGAAAAATCAGCAACTTGAATCTGGATACTGTTTCTATCCACGGTGTAGCAAAGATTACTTCGGGATATGTTATCGGCCCTGCCGGCGGTCTGGTTGGTTATTCGGCCGGATCCATTGAAAACTGTCATGTGACAGGTTTGACTATGGATATGAACGCACAGGACGGCGGTATTGCTGGTGCATACTGGATCGGCGGGCTTGTAGGTGCACTGGATGGAACGCAGCTCATCAACGAGTGCAGTGTATCCGGCAGCATTACGGAAAATACCGGTAAGGGGTCTATCGGCGGACTGATTGGTGAATTGGGAAAAGCAGCGAAAATCACATACAGCAGATCCGATGTGATGGTAAATGTGAAGGCGGATCCCCGTGGCGGTGCGGATGTCGGCGGATTTATCGGCAAAGGAAACGGCAAAACAGATGCAGAAACGGTTATACGAAATTGTTACGCCACGGGCAATGTTACCGGCGGCGCATACACAGGCGGCTTTGCCGGCGGCCTTTGGGGACTGAATATCAAAAACTGCTATGCGAGCGGCAATGTATCACAGGCTGCAGCTGCTATGGCCTCTTTTGTAGGTACCGATGCCTCTGACCAAGATTACTATGGTTCCATTACAAACTGCTTTGCAACCGGCAGCGTAACAGGCTCATCACCCTTTCAGTATGCCTTTGCAGAGCAGTCGTCTGCGACCAAGAGAAGCGAAATAACCAACTGCTATTTTGCAGAGGAAAACTCCGGTATTAAAAAACAGTACGAATCTGCAACTGAAAAGCCGCAGGATGAAATGAAAAACGAAGCTTTTGCAGCCTTACTGAATAAAGGCGACGACAGTAACGGATGGTCTTTTGTGAACGGACAGGTTCTTTGCGGTGCAGAACCGGCAGATTACAGTGCTGTGGAAGCAGCGATGGAAGCCATTCCCACTGATTTGACTGTCTATACCGACGAATCTGTTGCCGCATTGAATACGGCGGTAGACGGAGTTGTCAGGGGCAAAGCTTTTGTGAGTCAGGCTAATGTTAATGCAATGGCACAGGTTATCGAAGATGCGATTGCTGCCCTGCAATACAAGGGTGCCGACTACACCAAGGTCGACGAAGCCATTGCCAAGGCAAATGCACTGAACAAGGACAACTACAAGGATTTCTCCGGTGTGGAAGCTGCTGTCAAGGCTGTTGTCCGTGACAAGAGCATCACTGAACAGAGCGAAGTGGATGCAATGGCGAAAGCTATCGAGGATGCTATTGCGGCGCTGGAACAAAAGCCTTCCTCCGGTGGCGGACCTTCTTCCGGCGTTTTCTTCCCGAGCTATCCCGTGACTATCCCCGGCAAAACGGAGAACGGCACCGTGACCGTCAGCACGAAAAATGCTACCAGCGGCAGCACCGTGACGATTACCGTCAAGCCGGACGACGGCTTCAAACTGGATGAACTCACCGTGATTGACAAGAACGGAAATGAGCTGAAACTGACCGACAAGGGTAACGGCAAATATACCTTTACCATGCCCGCCAGCAAGGTTGAAATCAATGCTTCCTTTGTCAAGAAAGTTGAGATAAGCCCGTTCAGTGATGTGTCCACCAGCGCTTACTACTACAAGGCCGTGAAGTGGGCACAGAAAAAGGGTATCACCGGCGGTATCGGCAACGGTCTCTTTGGGCCGAACCAGCCTTGCACCCGCGCACAAATCGTCACCTTCCTGTGGCGTGCTGCCGGTTCTCCCGTGGTGAACTACGCCATGAACATGAGCGATGTCCCCGAAGGCAGCTACTACGCCGAGGCCGTCCGCTGGGCGCTCAGCGAGGGCATCACCACCGGTACAACGGAGAACACATTCTCTCCCGACAGCGAATGCACCCGCGCTCAAGCCGTCGCGTTTCTGTTCCGCTACGCTGCGTCCGAGGCAGTCACCTTGCAGGAGTTGGTGTCCGGCTTCTCTGACGCCGATTCCGTTCCTGGCTACGCGCTTCCCGCGATGAACTGGGCGCTTGCTGAGGAAATCGTACAGGGCAACGGCAGCAAGCTCATGCCGAACGATTCCTGCACGCGTGCGCAGATTGTCACCTTCCTCTTCCGCGCATATCAGGGCAAATAAGCAATCGCAAAAAAGCAGCGGGGCGGCATAGGTCGCCCCGCTCCGCTCGTCAGCCTGTGAAGCACAGGCTGACGAGCTTATTTTTGGCAGAAAACATCCTTGGCAAATCTCGTCTCCATGCACTGTGCCAGATGGATTTTGATGCGCGTTGTCAAATTCCCGTAATTCATGAACAGCAAACTGATTTTTTGCTGATATTGCCCAATTTTGCATTATAATATTTATTATGCCAATGCAAAATGTAAAAATAACTTGCAACATCGGTTGCGGCAGCGTTTGCACTAGGTTATACTGGTCATAGAAAACAAAACACGGCAGCCTAGAGAAAGCCGCATAACACAGATAAAACACGAGCCGGAAGCAGAAATTTGCTTC
>ERZ772875.2709-NODE-2709-length-12392-cov-2.851747_pt1 | contig 12392 bp, 7 predicted proteins | sample MGYA00580585_ERZ772875 | MGnify/ENA primary metagenome ERZ772875 (study PRJEB29015, sample SAMEA2737736) | human gut metagenome | biome: human gut; feature: human-associated habitat; material: faeces | place: China | collected 2012 ... | reverse complement strand
TTTCCGCCGTTTCCTTGCGGATTGCGCTGATATCCTTTTCGATAAGCGGATTCTGCTCCAGATCCTCGCGGATGAACATCAGTGCGAAGGCTGCCAGCAGCAGCAGGCACGAAATCCAGATGGCATGTGCGCCGATGCGCCCTGCACTGACGCTGCCGATGCCCGCGCCCAGCGCAAAGAGCAGGATGATGCCGAAGTAACGCAGCATCCGATCTTTCGCGTGCGGTTCGTGCGTTTTGCTCCAAATGCAGAACGCCTCGACACCGCTGCGCAGGTCGCCAATGCACATCGTGCTGGCGAACGCATAGCCGTCCACCTTGCGGAACGCCTGCACCTGCATCGCGCAGGAGAACGACACGATGGCGTTCGCCAGCAGATTGCAGCTTTCGGGCAGGAAGCCGACAATCAGCAGCAGGAGCATTTCTCCCAGCACGACCAGCTGCCGCCAGTGCAGGCGCTGCATGGTGCGGAAACGCTCGCGCATTCTCTCCGCCACCAGCACACCGAAGGCAAACGCGCACAGCGGGATGAAGTAGTGCAGTACCATCCCCCACTGTCCGTCCATAATATGCGCGCTGAGCAGGACGATGTTGCCCGTCTGTGCGTTGGCGAACACTTTGCCGCGAAACAAGTAGGTATACGCATCCTGCAAGCCGCCGGACAAGGACAAAAAGACGGCTGTCAGGAAAGATTCCGACATTTGACCGCGATGCGTTGTTTTCATACTGATTTCCTCTTTTCGGATGAAGGTGTGGCGCTTCATCACGCCTATTATAGCACCACTGTCAAGCGGCGGAACAAAAAAGCTGCCACAAAAGTACGGCAGTTTGATGTTATTTGTTGCCTGATGTGACGAACGCAATCGCCTGCAGATACCCCTGCATGACTGCCTCAAACTCGAATTGCGGAATATACTGGCGGCAGTTCTGCGAATAGCGCCGCTGAATTTCCTCGCTGCTCAGAATGCTGTCGATGGCTTCCGCCAGCGCGTCGGCATCCTCCGGGTCAACAATCAGCCCGTTTTCGCCCGGATGCACGGTGTCATACGCGCCGTCGGCATACTTCGACGCGACAATCGGCGTACCGGAGCAGAGCGCTTCCAGCAGCACCAGCCCGAAGCAGTCCTCGCGGGTCGGCAGAACAAACACGCTCGCCCGGCGATAGGCATCCGCCAGCGGCTCGCCAGACTGGAATCCCAGCCAGCGAATGTGCTGCGCAATGTGCGTTTCTTCCGCCATCGCCATCAATTTCGCCTTCTCCTCCGCCTCGCCGTCGCCGACAATCAGCAATTCAAACGGCTGATGCACTTTCGGCAGCGCGCGCAGGAGCAAATCCAGCCCTTTCAGGGGGATAATTCTGCCCACAAACAGCAGCGTATGCTGATTTTCGCGCTTTTCGGCATAGCGGAAGCGGGAAATATCCACCGTCAGCAGGCTGAGGAAGATTTTCCGCTCCGGCACGCCCCAGTGCAGCAGCTTTTCCTTCGCTTTGGTGCTGCTGGCAATGCACGCGTCGGCGTGGCGGATGATGATATGCCGCATGAGCTTCTGCACGCGCCCGATGTTCCGCTCCGAACGCAGCGTGCCGTCCGTGAGGTGGATGAACTTCCTGCCGTGGCGCTTGCACCAGAGCAATGCTTTCAGCGCGGACGGGTTGTACTCCCACGCAATCACCACATCCGGGTTGATGCGCGTGATTTCCCTCGTCAGGTGCTGCGGAATATGCAGGTAGTGCACATCCCCTTCGCCCTTGCGCTTGATGATTTTGGATTCCAGAATCGTCGATTGCAGGAGTTTGCGCTCGTCAATCACCCACTGCCGGTTGTCCTCATTGCGATTCGTGTAAATGACGAAAAACTCGTGCGTCTGCTGATGCGTCTGCATATAGTAGAACAAATCCACCCGATACGGCGCAGGGATATTCGTAATCAGAAGCACTTTACTCATCCGGCATCCTCCGTCTCCAGTAGTTTTGGCATCGCTTCCGTTTCGAGAGACAGCATATACCAATTTATGCGTTCACCATCCAGAAGCCGCACTGGCTCGCCACCGTGTAGGGGCTGTACGGATGGAACGGCGTGGTTTCGCGCTGCAGAATCTCCTCCGCCTTGCAGCTTTTCATCAGCTATTCTTGAAAATAGATACACTGCTATTATAAAAAAGCGGCTTTCAAAAAGCACAGGAGGATAGAAACCATTGTCAGTATAATCTTGGGTTTCATATCATTTGCAATGCTGCCGAATGACACCTTTCTTCAGCAGGATGTTTGCGTACTGCGCGCTTTCGCCTGTCGCGACAATGCAGTACGCTTTTTTCGCGCGCTCGTAGTAGGCAAAGCGGTCGATTGTCTGGATTTTCGCGTCCGGCACATAAGCCGTCAGCGTCGCGCAGTATTCGTCCCAAATCACCGGGACTGTCGGGTCGCCCGGCACAACCGACATCAGCACAAAATTGCTTTCATCATATTGATCCAGCGGGAACAGCGGCAGAATCGCGCGCAGCAGTTCCGCCGCGCCGATGCCATCCGCACGAACGACGCGCTGCCCCATGCTTTCTGCGGGGAAATTCGCGTCCGCCAGCACAATCTCGTCCCCATGCCCCATCTCGCACAGCACTTTCAGCAGTTCCGGCGAAATCAGCTGGGAAATACCCTTCAGCATGATCGTACCTCCTTAAACCAATGTGCAGTTCCACACGTCCACGCCGCAGTCCTGAAATGTATCATGCAGGCGCGCGTTCAGCTGCTCCCTCGTCACGCCGCGCTTGAGCAGCACCTGCAGGAATCCGCCGCCGCCCGCGCCGCAAATCATGCGCCCATCAATCAGGTCGTCAATCGCAAGAAAAATCTGGTCTATGCAGGTGTTGGTGCTGCCCGCGTCAATCGTCTTGGAAAGCTCCCAGTGGCGATTCAGCAGCTTCGCGAAGTCATCCACATGCCCACGCTCCAGTTCAAACGCCATCATCACGGCGATTCGCTGAATTTCCTCCAGCGCGTACAGGCTGTCCGGCGCATTGCTGATGTAGCGGCCCACCACATCGCGCAGGAGATTCCGCGCAAGGCGGCGCTGGCCGGTATAAATCAGGGTGAAACGCGCGTTCAGTTCCGCCTTGGTGTCCTCCGACAGAGCGATATGGCGGACGTTCAGCTTCTGCTGAATGCCCGCGGGCGCGGTGATGAGCTTCAGTCCCGGCGTCATGCCGCCAACCTGATCCTGCCAGCCTCCGCCGGTGGACATAATCTGCTCGACGCACATGGCGTGCTCATACAAATCGTCCTCCGTGTGCGCCACGCCGAAATACTGGAAAAGCGCTTTGACGCACGCGCCTGCAAGAATGCTGCTCGTGCCCAGACCGCTGCCCTTCGGCACGCCGTGCATCTGCGTAGAGACGTACAGTCCGCCGATTTTCGCCGTAATATCCGTCAATTCGCCGCCCTCGCGCGGAATCACGCCGCAGGCAATCAGCGCTGCCTTGTGCAGCACAAACGGGTCGTAGGGATTGTGGCACTCCTGCAAGTCCGAAATTGCCGTGAATTCCCCACGCGCGCCCATATCCGCGCTTTCCAGCACGACCATCGGTTTCGGCAGACGGCGCACATGCACCTCCACGGGATACTCGCCGCCCAGCAGAATCGCGGCATTGAGCACCGTTCCGCCCTTTTCGTTGCAGTACGGCGGCGTATCGCTCCAGCCGCCGCCCCAGTTGACCCGCAGCGGCAGACGCACCGCTGCTTCTTCTTCCACTGGCTGATGATGTGCGCAAAGCCCCGTGCCGTGCGCTGCCGCGCCCGCAAGCACCATGCGCTGAATCTCCTCAAAAGCCCGCTTGATGTACGCCTCCCCTTCCTGCGAATCACCCAGTACTTTACCGAGGCAGTAGAAGATGCGCATCCGTGTGAACACGTCTGCCGATGCCGCCTTTTCCGCAATCAGGCGGCGCTGATAGGCGCTGATGGCAGCATCCTGAAAAATTTCCTTCGCTTCCTCGATTGTGCCGCCGCGGCGAATCACAGACAAGAAGCGTTCGACCTTCACGGCTTTGCGCAGGTGCGTCTCCCATTCCAGAATCGCCGCCGTGTCCGCGCTGTTGAACGAGCTGCACAGGCTGACGCGCTCCGCCGATGCCCACGCGTCATAATCCCCCGCGCCCATTGCCAGCGCGTAGACATTCAGCGCCGCATCCACCGATTTCGCCATAGAATCGCAGACTGGGTAGATTTTCGCCTGCCACAGCGAATGGTCATCCCCATCCCACACGTTCCCGAACGCAGCCATTGAGCCGCCCAAGAACGTGCCTTCCTTCGGATTGTCCGCCACGCCGTAAATCCGCGTCACAAAGCGCCCGTCCGTCAACTTCAGGCTGTGCAGGACGACATTCGCCGGAATGTTCTTTCCGCTGACTGTCACATGCGAGAGCACCGTACCGCTGCCGATAATCGCGCTGCCCATCACATGACTGTCCTCCAGATAGCAATCGTCATGGATGCAGCAGCCCTCCTCCACCATCGCGTTATTCAGCGCATAATTCGCCGATGAGCAGCAGCCGGACACACACTTCTTCCAGTCCAAGAAGCTGTACGCCGACACGCCGTCTGTCATCAGCGCACGCAGTTCATGCGTCGTGCCAAAGTGAATGAACGACGCGGGCGCCAGCCGCAGCAGACGCATCCGATACTTCCGCAGCACCTGCCAGACAGCGGTGCGGCAGGCGTGCAGCTCCTCAGTGAACGAGCCATCCGGCTTTTCGCGGTAGAACTGCTCCAAGGTCGAACGGCTTGCCAGCGGATAGAGGAAATCACCATAGAAGGACAGCCGCGCGCGGTCATTCACAAAAGCCGCAAACTTTGCGGGCGTATCCACCAGCGTATACAAATCCGCCAGCAAATCCGTGCTGAACAGCACCGCGCCGGTGTCAATATCCACCTTGCCCTGCGCATTGACCGCCCCTCGGCTCGTCAGCGTCTCCACCGTCTGTTTATGCAGGAACTCGCCAACGTTGCCCTGTTCATCCATCTGGAACACGCCATGGTTCTTGCCCGTTTCCACGTCCTCTTTGAAGGAAATCGCCGCCGCGCCGGATGCGGGCGCATCAATCTGCAGCGGATTGAATAGCAGCAGCACATCTCCCGACAGCACAAGCATCCCGTCCCGAATCCGCGATGGCACGCCGCTCATGCCAATGATGAACTCGTCAAACAGCGTCGAGCGCCTGCCGTTGGGCAGCTCACGCGGGACAGGCGAAAACAGCTTGCCGCACGCGCTGTACTGCGGCACGCGCTTGCTGTCCCCGCCTGAATGGATGCACAGAATGCGCTTGCCCGCAAATGTGCCTTCCTGCGTGCAGACATAACGAAGCACATTGAGCGTCGCGCCGCCGCTGCCCACGCGCAGCCCGTCCGGGTCAGGCAGAACGGCATAGTGCGTCCGCGCAGGCAGGAGGTTTTTCGCCCGGCGAATGGCAATCTGCTGGCGATACGCATTCGCCTGCGCCTCGTTGGACGCGGTGAGTATGATATAATCCCAGACCGGGAAATCTGCCCTGTGCAGCGAGCGGCGGTAGTCCCCCCACGCGTCGAGATACGACTGACGCAGGAACAACGAATACGAATTGCCCATGGCGACTCCTTTTGCATTGCAGCAGCTTTGGGGGCAGGGTTGCGCCCCTGTAAATTATTGTACAACGCAGCACTGCAAAAATCAAGGGGTATTTTGGCGAATGTTGGGTAATGTTATGGAATGCTGGACGCAAAAAAAACGGGAGACTGCGCAGGGCAATCTCCCAACAGGGTTTACTTCGCGTATACGTAATGGTAATAATTCTTCTTGGCGTACGTTTCCGCATACGAACCGGGCGTGACCACCCACACCAGTTTGTCCTTCTTGCAGCCGTCAAACGCTGTCGAATCAATTTTCGTGACCGAAGCCGGAATCGTGATGCGCGTCAAGGAAGTGCAATCCCAGAAAGCACGGAAATCAATGGTAGTCACCGTATCCGGAATCACGATTTCTTTCAGTGAAATGCAGCCGTAGAAGAAGTAATTGCTGATAGATTTCACGTTCTCTGGAAATACAAATTCCACCATATAGTTGCAGAAGCTCACACCATAGCCGGGCAGGTACGTGAGGTATTTCGGGAATACAATCCGCGTTGCGCTTCGGCATCCGCCAAACACATGATTGCCCATTTTTACCACAGAATCCGGCACAATGATTTCCTTCAGCGAGTCGCAGCCGCTAAACGCTTCTTCCTCGATGGTCGTCACGCTGTCTGGAATCACAATTTCAGGCAGACCATAGCAATGCTTGAAAGCTGCTGTGCCAATCGTCTCCATCGTATCCGGCAGGGTGACATTTGCAAGGGCTTTGCATTCCCTAAATACTTCGTTTGGCAGCCGCGTCAGATTGCCGATTTTGCCGACCGTCACCAGCGATCTGCATTCCTCAAACGCATTTTTGCCAAGGCTGGTGATGGATTCGAGGCTGACCACCGTTTCCAGCGTGCCGCAGTAGCTGAACGCCTTCTCCCCAATGCTGGTGACATTCGACAAATCAAGCGACTTCAGCGAAGTGCAGGCGATGAACGCTTCCCTTCCGATTTCTGCCGCAACACCATCCAAACCAAGCGTCTCCAGTTTGCGGCATTCTTCAAAGGCATTCGCGCCAATGTACGTCACATTCGGTGCTGCGCCGAACGTGGTCAGCGAAGTTGCATTCCGGAACGCTGAGTCGCCGATATACTCCAAGCTGGGCAGGTCGCCCACCGTCACCAGCGTCCGATTGGACAGACCGGATGCGCCAATCCTCCGCAAGCGCGGCAGATTCGCAACTTCCGGGATGTTCGCGCTGTCCAGTGCGCTCGCGCCGATTTCTTCCAGCGCCGGCAAATCACGCAGTCCGGTCACTTTCGGGCAGCCGCCGAACGCGTAGCCGCCGATAATGCGCAGGTGCTGCAAGCCATCCAGCGAAAGTACCAACTTTTGGTCGAGCATAAACGCGCCGCCGCCGATTTCCTCTATCGCGTCCAGCGTGCCGATATTCACCAGTTCATCGCAGTTTGAAAACGCGCAAGCGCCGATGCGCTTCATCCGCTCAAACGTGCCAATGTCCGTCAAATAGCCGCAGGAATAGAACGAGTACTCGCCGATTTCCGTCACTGTTTCCGGCAGCTTCACGGTTTCAATATAGTAGCAGGATTGGAACACGCAGTCGGGAATGCGCGTCACCTTCGCCTGCCAGTCCACTTTCTTGATGCCGTCGCAGTCGTAGAACGCGCCTTCACCGACATTCAGCAGCTTTTCGCCAATTGTAACTTCTGTCAGTTTCTTGCACTGGCGGAAGGCGTACTCGCCGATTTCCGTCAACGTATCCGGCAGCAGCTCGGCGTTCCAGAGCGTACACTTGTCGAACGCGTAGCTGCCGACGCGCGTCAGGTTCGGCGGCAGGGGGCAGTTTTCCAGCTTCTTGCAGCCTGCAAAGGCAGAATCGCCGATTTCCAGCAGCCCTTCCGGCACCGTGACCGTCACCAGTCCTTCGCAGTTCTCGAACATATGCGCCGAAATGCCCGTCAGCGACGCTGGCAGGGTGATTTCCGTCAGGCTGAGGCAGCGATAAAAAGCGCTCTCCCCCATTTCGGTGATGTTGTCGGACAGCTGCACCGTTTTCAAGCTCACGCAGCTGTCAAAGGCATGTGCGCCAATTTTGGTCACGCTCTCCGGAATCGTGATTTCCGTCAGATACCAGCAGTTTGCAAAAGCATAATCGCCGATTTCCGTCACGCCCTCCGGAATGCGGATTTCCCGCAGCTCCCCGTCGCCGTAAAATGCGTACTCCTCGATGCGGGAGACATTCGCCGGCAGGGTATACACCGTGCCTTCGGAGGATTGCACCGTCTCGGCAGCCGCCGCACCGCCGACCAGCACCAGCAGCGTCAGCGCACCCGCCATTAGCTTCGTCGTTCTCATGGATTTCCACCCCTTCCTTCCATGATTATACGCCTTTTCACGAAAAAGTCAATTCTTTAGCGCAATTATTTACAATTGGCAAAAGCGAAAGAAGTACAATTGTACTTATGGAGTGTGTGTCTGTCAGTTTTCTTTCTATTCTATAACGGCGGATTCGTCATCCTGCCCCACTCGCTGTTGAAAATCCCCCGTAATTTTGCTATAATCATTCTCGGTATTTCTGCTGATTCAGGAGGACGCGGCATTGAGGCATGGCGGCAATGTTTGGGAAGGTCAGCCAGCGGATTGGCTGGACTTTTCCGCGAATCTGCGACCAGAGGGAACGCCCGCGTGGGTGATGGACACCATGCGCGCGGCGCTTTCGCAGGCGTGCTATTATCCTGACCGCGCGATGCGGGCGGCGCGTGCGGGGCTGGCGTTGTATCTCGGCGTGGACGAAAACTGCGTGCTGCCGACGGCGGGCGGCGCGGCGGCGATTGACCTGACGCTCGGCGTCCGGCGCGGCGCGGTGCATGTGCAGCGGCCGACGTTCGGGGAATATGCGGAGCGGGCAAAGGCGCACGGGCGGCGGATGGCAGCAAATCAGGCGATTCAGGCGGATGACACGGTCGTTGTGTGTAATCCGAACAATCCGACAGGCACGCTGCTTTCGCCGAATGACGTGCTGCGGATGCATCGCGACGTGCGGAACAGCGGTGGTGAGCTGATTGTGGATGAGGCGTTCATCGACTATTGCCCGGATGCGACGATTCGCCACCATGTGCAGGATGGTTTGACGGTGGTTGGGTCGTTGACGAAGATTCTGTGCATTCCGGGCGTGCGGCTGGGGTACATCTGCGCCGCGCCGGAACAGATTGCACGCTTGCAGGAGCGGGCAGTCACATGGTCGCTGAACGTGCTGGCGTCGGCGGTTGCGGCGGAGCTGCCCCGTCATCAGGCGGAAATTGCGGCGGATGCACAGGCGAATCAGGCGCGGGCAGAGCGGTTCGCGCGGTGCTTGCAGGAGATGGGCGTGCGTGTGACAGCGGGGCGCGTACCGTTCCTGCTGGCTGATTTCGGGCGCGACATGACGAAAACGGTGCAACACCTGCGAGCGCAGCACATTTTGGTGCGAACGTGCGATTCGTTCGGCTTGCCCGCGAATTATCTGCGCTTGGCAGTGAAAACGGACGCGGAAAACGATTTGCTGATGAAAGTATTATATAGGGAGAATTTCGATGCGCGGTAAGAGTTTGATGGTGATGGGGACGGCATCGTCCGTGGGCAAAAGCGTGCTATGCAGCGCGTTTTTGCGCATCATGAAGCAGGATGGATACAAGGTTGCGCCGTTCAAAGCGCAAAACATGGCATTAAATTCGTTCGTCACTAAGGACGGCTTGGAAATGGGGCGTGCGCAAGTGACGCAGGCGCAGGCGGCAGGTGTTGAACCGGATGTGCGCATGAATCCCGTGCTGCTCAAACCCACGAGCGATCGCCGCAGTCAGGTAATTGTGGACGGCAAAGCCATCGGCACAATGACTGCGATGGAGTATCACCGCTACAAGCCTGCCCTGCGCGAACGCATCAAGGCGACGTATGACGCGCTGGAATCCACCGTGGACTGCGTAGTCATTGAGGGTGCGGGCAGTCCGGCGGAAATCAACCTGCGCGCCGGGGACATTGTGAATATGTCAATGGCAGAATCCGCCGATGCGCCGGTGCTGCTGGTGGGCGACATCAACTTGGGCGGCGTGTTCGCGTCGCTGCTGGGCACGGTGATGCTGCTGACGGACGAGGAACGCGCCCGCGTGAAAGGCGTCATCATCAACAAATTCCGTGGCGATGTGAAGATTCTTGAACCGGGGCTCAAGATGCTGGAGGAGCGCATTCACATCCCCGTATTAGGCGTTGTGCCGTGGATGGACGTGGGGCTGGAGGATGAGGACAGCGTAACCGAACGTTTCAGCCGCATGATGGGTCAGGGTGATTTGGACGTTGCCGTGGTGAAGCTGAAGCACATCTCCAACTTCACAGATTTCCAGTCCTTGTCGCTTCAGCCCGGCGTGAAGGTGCGCTATGCCCAGACCTCGAAGGAGGTCGAAAATGCCGACCTGATTGTCCTTCCCGGCACGAAAAACACCATCGAGGATTTGATTGACCTGCGCAACCGCGGCTTGGATGCCGCCATCATCCGCCACGCGCGCAAGGGCGGCATGGTCATCGGCGTGTGCGGCGGATACCAGATGCTGGGTAGAAAGCTGCACGACCCCGACCATGTGGAATCGCGCGTGCCGGAGCTGGCGGGTCTGGACTTGCTGGACATGGAGGTCACCTTCGCAAGGGAGAAGGAAACCGCGCAGGCCAGCGGCGTCGTCGATGCGTCCGGATGGCTGGCATCATCGAACGGCATTCTGGTGGACGGCTACGAAATTCACGCCGGGCAAAATCAGTTCGGCGAAAAGGTGCTGCCGTGGTTGCGCATCGGCAATCGCGTGGACGGCGTGATGAACGAGCGCGGCAACGTGCTGGGCAGCTATCTGCACGGCTTGTTTGATGACGGGCAGCTGTTCGCCGCCATCGCCGCGCACATCCGCAAAGAAAAGGGCATCGACACCGAAACGCAGGCCCCGATGACCCTCGATGAATACCGCGAGCGCGAGTTCGACCGCATTGCTGATATTGTCCGCGCGAGCGTCGATATGGACGCCATCTACCGCATTGTGCGGGGCGAGGTGTAAGCAATGAGCGATTGGATTTGGGCGCTGATAATCGGCTTCGTGCTGGATTTACTGCTGGGCGACCCGGCATGGCTGTATCACCCGGTGTGCATCATCGGCAAATACATCGGCTGGATGGAAAAGAAGCTGCGGCGGCGCGGCGGCAATCTGCGGAAAAGCGCCGTGTTCCTGACCGCCTCCACCGTACTGCTGACAATGGCGGTCGTCGCGCTGATTTTGATGCTTTGCGGGCTGCTGGGGTACCGCATATTCCTGAATTTGCTCTGCTGTTACCGGAAGATATTCCATGATCAAACTCTCAAATTCTTCTTTTGGTATTCCATTTGGATAATCCTCGGCATCAAACGCTTTCTGATGTTTCATGGCATACAGATATTCATATATTCCATTATAGTCCAGTTTTTCCATATGGTCGGTATCCCAATTCGAGCATAAAAGATTATTTCCCTGATACCCCAGACCTTGTACGCATCGTTCTGACATTTCCCGTTGTTCCTTAGATAATGGCTTTATTCTTACCAGACAGCTTCCGTCAACAATCTCTGTAACCTCCGGCGGTTCCGGAACACATAATTCATAACAAAACCATCCTTTATCCGTATATTTCCACTCCTTTATTCTGGTGTAGGATATATAGGACATTCCCGACTTACCATTCTTATTCCATACGCTTCCTGCACTTACAACATACATATCCGTTCCATCATAAATGTATTTTATTCTACCAATTCCACCATCACTATGTATCTCATAAACTACTACAGAACCACGTTCCCCAGCCGTGCAATTCTCAAGATAAGAATCCACACTTTCATAATTTCCCATATTGGAGTATGTTACCAAAGTGGAAACCGGACATCCCGTTTCCATTAACCTTTTCTGCATTTCCAGAACCGTTTCATCATTCAGAACCACATTTGATGCTGTCCCTTTATCTGCATCCTTATAAATGTCAAAAATAAGTTCCATCATTTTTTTGCAGTCATTCGCAGCTTCTTTTTCCTCCTGTTCATCCACTGGAAGTCCATAGCCCTTTTCCCACTGCTCTGCAGCTTCTTCCTCAGCGCTTTTTGTTTCCTCCGTGGGAGATACTTCTTCCGTATCTTCCGCAAGAGTTTCACCCACAACACTCTTTTCTTTTCCGCAGGCACATACGAAACACCCAATCAGAAATACCATAATCAGTAGAATACTTTTTTTCCTTAATACCATAAAATCATCCTTTCGTTCTTGCTATCGGTGGCAGTTCCAATTCTATTTGCTCTATGGAATTAGAAAGATATCTGAACGTTCCATCTTCAAATGGTTGGACCACAACCGTGTTTCTAAAAGCGAGATCGGAATTATAATCCGGCCATACTCCATCAACGATAAGCGTAATTGTTCCATCCGCATTTTCTGTATAATCAACCACCTCTCCAAAGGGCGGATATGGGCTGGCATAAATCACTTCATATTCATAACTGTTGCTGCCCTCATCATATCCACGATGCTCTCTCAACTGTTCCACCGATACAGGAAAATAGGTGGTCATAATCTTTTCAAATTCCTCTGCCGAAATTTTCCAATCTTCCGTTTTCAAATTTTCACCTGTATAAATCCGATAAATATCTTCATACATACAAGGCATCAGAATGTCCTCCACATTGCTGCTATCCCAATCTGTAACGAGCAGATTGTAATTCACATAACTTAGTCCTGATATGTATTTCTCCG
>ERZ772875.2702-NODE-2702-length-12425-cov-2.909378_pt1 | contig 12425 bp, 10 predicted proteins | sample MGYA00580585_ERZ772875 | MGnify/ENA primary metagenome ERZ772875 (study PRJEB29015, sample SAMEA2737736) | human gut metagenome | biome: human gut; feature: human-associated habitat; material: faeces | place: China | collected 2012 ... | reverse complement strand
AGATTGGTATCTTCGCATATTTATAGATAAGGACGGCGGAATTTCAATTGACGATTGTGTTGATTTAACCAATGCAATTACAAAGCCGCTCGACGAGGCTGATCCGATTTCTCAAAGCTATACTCTTGAGGTTAGCTCTCCCGGTGTTGAAAGGGAGCTTACCGCCGACGCTCACTTTGAAAAATATATTGGCTCAAATGTTATGGTAAGGCTTATTCGCCCTATTAATAACGTCAGGGATTTTGCCGGAAGGCTTAAAGCTTATTCTGACGGTGAAATTACGCTTGAACTTAAGGACGGCGAAGAACTTAAAGTAAACAAAAAAGAGACATCATTCGTTAAGCTTGATGACTTTGATATAAAAGATTTTGAAAAAGAAATGAATTAACCGAAAGGATGATAGGAAAATGAGTAAAGAATTTTTTGACGCAGTAAAAGCTATTGAAGCTGAAAAAGGTATTCCTGCCGAATATCTTTATGAAAAAATTTCAGCAGCAATTATTGTAGCCGCTAAGCACGACTATAACGGAAAGGATATCGTTCATTGCGATATCGACCCGGAAAAGCAGAAAATTAAGGTTTATGTAAGAAAAAATGTTGTTGACGAAATTGAGGACGAGGACACAGACCTCACTCTCGAACAGGCTCAGCTTATCAGAAAGAGCGCTAAAGTCGGCGGCACAGTTGATATTCCGCTTAAAACAAAGAATTTCGGCAGAATTGTTGCTCAAACAGCTAAGCATGTTATCCGTCAGGGTATCCGTGAGGCTGAAAGAGGACAGATGATTGAAGAATTTAAGTCTAAAAATCAGGAACTTATTACTGCTAAGGTTGACAGAATTGACCCTGACACAGGCAATGTTACTCTTGATATGGGTAAAAACTCCGCTGTTCTTCCTAAAACGGAACAGGTGCCGGGAGAGCATTTCACAGTAGGTGAAAATATTAAGGTATTTGTTGTTGATGTGAAAGAAATGGGCAAAGGCCCTCGTATTATGATTTCACGTACTCATCCGGGTATGGTTCGCCGTTTGTTTGAGCAAGAGGTTCCTGAAATTTATGACGGCACAATTGAGATTAAGTCGGTTTCACGTGAGGCAGGTTCAAGAACTAAGATTGCTGTTTATTCAACAGATGAGGACGTTGACCCTGTAGGCGCATGTATCGGCCCAAGAGGTCAGAGAGTTTCAAATATCGTTGATGTACTCGGCGGTGAGAAAATCGATATCGTTAAGTATAACGACGACCCGGCACAGTATGTTTCTGCGGCACTTGCTCCGTCAGAGGTTTGCGGTGTTGAAATTCTTGACGAGGACGCTAAGAGTTGCCGTGCAACCGTTCCTGACGACCAACTTTCTCTTGCTATCGGCAATAAGGGTCAGAATGTTCGTCTTGCAGCAAGGCTTACAGGTTGGAAAATCGATATCAAGCCTGAATCGGGATTTTTTACCAATGAAGAGCCTAAAGATGAAGAAAACGAAATCGAAGAATAATTACCTCGCATTTTGAAAGAAAGGCGGCGTAAATATGAAAACTAAAAAAATACCTATGCGTATGTGCACGGGATGCGGCGAAATGTTTGACAAGAGAGAGCTTGTCAGAGTAGTTAAAAGCCCTGAAGGTGAGGTCTCGCTTGACCTTACGGGTAAAAAAGCCGGCAGAGGCGCATACGTTTGCAAAAATGCCGATTGTCTAAAGAAAGCAAGAAAGAAAAGAGCTTTTGAAAGAGCTTTTTCTATGCAGATAGACGATGAGGTATATAATAAAATGGAAGAAGAAATAGAAAATGCCTAATCAAAAGGTTATTTCAATGCTCGGGCTTGCAAGGCGTGCAGGCAGGCTTTCAATGGGGCACGATATGGCGCAGCATGCACTGTTTGGGCACAAAGCAAAGTTATTGCTTTTTTGCAGTGATGTATCCCCTCGTCTTATTTCAGAATTTGAAAAGACGATTGAACTTCATCATTTTAAGGTTAAGGTTATCAAAACCGATATAACTATTGATGAAATTTATTTCGGCGTGGGATATAAAGCGGGAGTAATTACAGTTGACGATGAGAATTTCGCAAAAAAAATAATTTCTCTTCTCGAACAGTAGGATATATTAATTACTTGAAATTTAACAGGAGGAAATGCCAATGGTTATTAAATTTAAAGTTTCCGATGTAGCAAAGGATTTCGGCAAGAATAACAAGGACATTATCAATATTCTCAGTGAATATTGCGACGGTCCCGCAAAAAAGGCTAATACCGTTTTGGAGGAAAACGAGCTTAACATTTTGTTTGACAAGCTCACAGCCGACAACAGCGTTGAAAGTCTTGACAATTATTTTAATTCTGCCAAAAAATCAGATAAGAAAAAGACAAATAACAGTAAGAATGAGTCCGCTAATGTTTCTAAGGATAACAAGGAAAAAAAGGACGAAAATAAAAAGCATAAAAATCAAGCCGCTATTCTTCAAATGGCAGAGCAAGCGGCTAAAAGAGCAGAGGAAAAGGCAAAGAAAAAGGCTAATCAAACTCCGCAGGCAAGAACTAAAGGCGAAGCAAGGCATGTTGATACACGTGTAAATAATGTTGACCTTGAAAAATACAACCAAAAGTATGAGGATATTGCGCCTGCAAACAATATGAACGACTATCAGAAAAAGCAGAAGCTTAATCAGAAGTCAAAGCAGTACAGAAAGAAAAAGCCACAGGGTATGCGTGCTAAGTCTAAGAAAGAAACAGAGGCACAGCGTCTTGCCCGTATTGCAGAGCAGAGAAAGAAGCAGCAGATTAAAATTACCGTTCCTGAGGAAATCACGGTCGGCGACCTTGCAAAGCTTCTTCGTATGACTGCAACAGAAGTTATCAAAAAGCTTATGAGTCTCGGTGTTATGGCAACGGTTAACGAGGTTATTGATTATGATACTGCTGAAATTGTTGCAACAGAGCTTGGCGCAAAGGTTGAAAAGGAAGTAGTTGTTACTATTGAGGACCAAATTATCGAAGAAGAGGTTGAAGATGATGAAAATGCAGTTACAAGACCTCCTGTAGTTTGCGTTATGGGTCACGTTGACCACGGTAAGACCTCTATCCTTGATGCTATCCGTAATACAGAAGTCACCTCTACCGAGGCAGGCGGCATCACTCAGGCAATCGGTGCTTATCAGGTTGACGTTGACGGTCAGAAAATTACATTTCTTGATACTCCGGGTCACGCCGCATTCACCGCTATGCGTGCAAGGGGTGCTATGGCAACCGATATTGCAGTTTTGGTTGTTGCGGCAGATGACGGTATTATGCCGCAAACTGTTGAAGCTATCAATCACGCTAAGGCAGCAGGCGTAGAAATTATTGTTGCTATTAATAAAATGGATAAAGAGGGAGCAAATCCCGACAAGGTTATGCAGCAACTTACAGAGCACGAGCTTGTTCCTGAGGAATGGGGCGGCGACGTTATTTGCGTTCCTGTTTCGGCTAAAACCAAAATGGGTATTGATAAGCTTCTTGAAACCATTCTTCTCGTTTCCGAAATGGCAGAACTTAAGGCAAATCCTGACAGGCAGGCAAAGGGCGTTGTTATTGAGGCTAAGCTTGATAAAGGACGTGGCCCTATTGCCACCCTTCTTGTTCAAAACGGTACTCTTAATGCAGGAGATATCGTTGTTGCAGGCACTGCCGTAGGTAAAATTCGTGCTATGTCGGATTATCACGGTAAGCCGATTGAAACTGCAGGTCCGTCTGTTCCTGTTGAGATTATGGGTCTTGACTCTGCTCCTATGAGCGGCGACGAGTTTAACGCAGTATCTGATGAAAAGCTTGCAAGAGCACTTGTTGAGCAGAGAAAGGCTAAGGCTAAGGAAGAAGAATTTAAGCTATTCCAGAAAGTTACTCTTGATACTCTCTTTGACACTATTTCAGAGGGTGAGATGAAGGAACTTAACATTATCGTTAAGGCTGACGTTCAAGGTTCTGTTGAGGCTGTTAAGCAGTCGCTTCTCAAGATTGAAAACGACGAGGTTAATGTTAAGATTGTTCACGGTGCAGTAGGTGCTGTAAGCGAAAGCGACGTTATGCTTGCAAAGGCATCGGGCGCTATCATAGTAGGCTTTAACGTAAGACCTAACCCTGCGGCTGCAGACAACGCAAAGCGTGACGGTGTCGATATAAGACTCTACAGAGTAATATATGACGCAATAGAAGAAATCGAAACAGCCATGAAGGGTATGCTTGCGCCCAAGTACAGAGAAGTTGATACAGGACGTGTTGAGGTAAGACAGGTAATGAAGCTGTCGAGCGTCGGCGTGGTAGCAGGCTCTTATGTACTTGACGGTAAGGTACAGAGAAACGGCGAGGTAAGAGTTGTCCGTGACGGCATAATCGTTGCTGTTGACAAGATAGCAGGCTTACGTCGTTTCAAGGACGATGTGAAGGAAGTAGCCGCAGGCTACGAGTGCGGTATCACGCTTGAAAAGTTCACCGACATAAAGGACGGCGATATATTCGAGGCGTTTGTTACCGAGGAGTACAGAGATTAATGGCAAATTTCAATACAGCAAGACTTGCGGAGGATATAAAACGTGAGATCTCCACAGCTATGCGTGATATAAAGGACGGCGCTGTAGTAAAGGCGATGGTCGGTGTGTCACGCTGTGAGCTGACAAGCGATCTGTCCTACTGCAAGGTTTATATCACAACGCTTGAGGGCGGCGACACCACGAAAAATGTCGCCGAGCATCTCAAGAAGGCAGAGGGCTTCTTTAAAAGAAGAATCAACGAGCGTGTGAAGATGCGCAAGCTGCCTCAGCTGATATTCGTGCCGGATAATTCGATGGATTATTACGAGCATATCAGCGAGGTGATAAGCAAACTGCCGAAACCTGCCGAACCCGATGATAACGGCGATGACGAAAGGTAAACAATAATGATAACAGACGTTAAAAAAGCGGCAGAACTACTGAAAAGCAACGATGATTTTCTGATACTGTCACACGCCAACCCCGACGGAGATACACTGGGCTGTGCTTACGGCCTTTGCGGTATGCTTCAGAAGATGGGTAAACGGGCAAAGGTTATGTGTGCGGATGAGATAGCGCCCCGTATGGAGTTCCTGCGTGATACGGTGATACAGCAGAACTTTGAGGAAAAGACCATAGTGAGCGTTGACGTTGCCGACAGAAAACTGCTCGGCGACCTTGACGCAGTATACGGCGGCAGGATATTTCTTGCGATAGACCACCACGAGAGCAGACAGGAGTTTGCGAAATATACTCTTGTCGATTCCGATGCGGCTGCGGCTTGCGAACTTATTTTTCAGATAGCGGAGGAAATGAACGCACAGCTTGACGGTGAGATTGCGTCCTGCCTTTACACAGGACTTGCAACCGACACGGGCTGCTTCAAGTATTCCAACACGACAAGCAGAACGCACATAATAGCCGCTAAGCTGATGGCTTATGAGTTTGATGTTTCCGGCATCAATTACAAGCTGTTTGATATGAAGTCAAAGGGCAGGCTGGAGCTTGAACAGGCGATAACGCAGGGAATGGAATTCTTCTGTGACGACAGGGTAGCGGTAGTATGGCTGACAACGGAGCTTATGGATCGCTTTAATGGCAGAGTTGACAGCGAGGACTTCAATGGTCTTGCAAGCCTTCCCCGTCAGGTAGAGGGCGTAATTATCGGCGCTACCGTAAAGCAGAAGGGTCCTGCTACATTCAAGATTTCGGTCAGAACGGCAGAGCCGATAAACGCAGGAAGCGTGTGCGCCCTGTTCGGCGGCGGCGGTCACGCCAGAGCCGCAGGCTGTACCATAGAGGGCAGTATAGAGTTTGTGAAAGCAAAGCTGCTGCCTGTATTTGAAAAGGCGCTGAAAGCAAATGAATGAAATAAACGGCGTAATCTGTATCAATAAACCGCAGGATTTCACCTCGTTTGATGTTGTGGCGATAATGCGAAGGGCGGCAGGCACGAGAAAAATCGGTCACGGCGGTACGCTCGACCCTATGGCGACAGGCGTTTTGCCGATATATATCGGCAGAGCGGCAAAGACAGCCGACCTGAATCCTGTCAGCGACAAGAGATACCGTGCAACCTTCAGGCTCGGTGTGACTACCGATACCGAGGACGTATGGGGCAAGGTGCTGACAAAGAGCGAAAAGCCTGTTACGCTTGCGGAAATTACCGATGCGGTAAAGACTATGCAGGGCGATATAATGCAGATACCGCCGATGTATTCTGCGGTGAAGATAAACGGCAAACGGCTTTATGACCTTGCAAGGCAGGGCATTGAGGTTGAACGTGCCGCTCGTCCGGTCACGGTATATTCGATAGAGCTGTCCGACTATGACGAGGAAAAGCGTACAGGTACGCTTGATATTTATTGCTCAAAAGGAACCTATATCCGCACTATCATAAGCGATATAGGAAAAAAGCTCGGCACAGGAGCGATAATGACCTCGCTTTGCCGCACGATGGCGGCAGGCTTTACGCTTTCGGACTGCCACGATATTGAAACGCTTCGTAATATGCCGCCTGAGGATACCGCAAGGCTGGTACTGCCGACAGAGCGTGTTTTCTCGTGCTATGACGAGATAACTCTGGACGGTACACAAAAGAAGCTGTTCATGAACGGCATGATACTTGACTGCGGAAGAATGGATATTTCATACCCGGAAGGCACCTGCCTGCGTCTTAAGCACGATGGTGATTTTTTAGGCGTGGCAAGGGTGAACGGGGAGAACGGGCTTAAAAGCGTATACCTTAATATATTATCTTGATTTTCCCATTTAATGCGGGACACGGAGGTTTATTCTTGATTGACATTACCGAAAATATAATACCCATCCCGCCGACAGCAACGGCACTCGGCTTTTTTGACGGCTTGCATTTAGGTCATATGAAGGTCGTGGAGGAATGCTTCAGACACGGCGGACTTTGCCCTGCAATGTTCACGTTCCACAGCGACACGGCATTGCCTAAAAGGGAAAAGATAGAGAACCTGCTCACAAATGATATGAAGCTGGAGAAGCTCGCAGAAGCCGGAGTACAATATATTTATTCTCCCGATTTCAATTCGGTGTGCGACTACACGGCAAGGGATTTCATCGAAAAGGTTCTCGTGAAGATAATGAACGCAAAGGTCGTTGTGTGCGGATTTGATTTCAGGCTCGGAGCAGGCGGAGGAAGCGATGCCGAAGAGCTTAAATGTATATGCCGTGAGTACGGCATAAAGGTCGTTATAATACCGCCGTTCAGTCTGGACGGATGTGTGGTACATTCAACGGCCATCAAAAATCTGATAAAATCGGGTGAAATAGCAAAGGCGAACAAACTGCTCGGATATGATTTTTCGATAGAGGGCAGAGTGATAGAGGGCAACCGCATAGGCAGAACCATAGGAAGCCCGACCATAAACCAGCGTTTCCCCGAAAACATAGTTATGCCGCGCTTCGGAGTATATAAGAGCGTGACATATCTTGACGGCAGGGTCATGCCGTCTGTTACAAACATAGGCGTAAAGCCTACTGTTGACTATAAGGACAGTCCTCTTGCGGAAACGCATATAATGGATTTTGACGGTGATCTTTACGGCAGGACACTGCGTGTTTCACTGCTTGATTTTATACGTCCCGAAAGACGTTTTGACAGCGTAGGCGAGCTTAAAGCTCAGCTTGACAAAGATAAAATCACCGCCAAGCAATAAATACACTGTTTTATCACACAGGTTTCACCTGTGCAGGATAGAATATAGCAGATGTGCGCAGGGCAGGTACGGCTATGTACCGATGTTCTGCCGGATACTTCGTTTTAAGGAGCAAAAAATGATAGAAGTAAAGAATCTGACTAAGCGTTACGGCTCTAAAACAGCAGTCAGCAATGTTTCCTTTACCGCAGAAGAAAGCGAGATACTTGGTTTTCTCGGTCCTAACGGTGCAGGAAAATCAACTACAATGAATATCCTTACGGGTTATCTTTCCTCAACAGAGGGCGAAGCAAAGATAAACGGTATAGATATTCTTGAAGAGCCTGTAAAAGCTAAGCAAATGATAGGCTACCTTCCCGAGCAGCCTCCGTTATATCTTGATATGACGGTAATGGAATACCTTAAGTTCGTATACGGGCTGAAAAAGTGCAAGCTGCCGATCAACTCGCATTTAAAGGAGATTTGCAACCTTGTAAAGATAACCGATGTCAAGGATCGTGTTATCAAGAATCTTTCAAAGGGTTACAAACAGCGTGTGGGTCTTGCACAGGCGCTTGTGGGAAATCCGCCGGTGCTTATTCTTGACGAGCCTACGGTCGGACTTGACCCCAAGCAGATAATCGAGATAAGAGCACTTATAAAGAAGCTCGGCAAGAACCATACCGTAATACTTTCAAGCCACATACTCCCCGAGATACAGGCGGTATGTGACAAGATAGTTATCATCAACAGAGGTAAGGTCGTAGCAAACGACAGCGCAGACAATCTTGCAAAGAATATGTCCGCAGATCACAAGCTGGTGATACGCTGTGAGGGAAATCCCGCAGACGTGAAGAAGCTGCTTTCGGCTATTCCTGGTATGGACGAGGTGTTCGTCAACAGGGAGAATGTCGAGGAGGGCGTCAGCGAATACTTCCTGAACGCAAAGCCCGGTACGGATATTCGCCGTGAAGTCTCAAAGCGTCTTGCGTCAAGAAATTACACTCTGCTTATGATGAAGTCCAGTGAGCTTACTCTTGAAGAAGTGTTCCTCAAGATCACAACGGGCGATATATACGGTAATGTCGGCGACAGCGTTGATAAGCTGAAGCTGTCAAAGTAAGCGGAAAGGCGGAATAAAAATGTTTGCAATATTTAAAAGAGAACTGAAGGCATATTTCACATCGCCTCTCGGCTATGTGTTCCTTGCTATTTTTTACGCATTTTCGGGATTGTTCTTTTATATCTTCTCCCTGTCTGTAGGCTCGACCGATATATCAAGCGTATTCCTGATGATGTTCATAGTGCTTATGGTTTTCGTGCCTCTGCTTACTATGCGACTGCTTTCTGAGGACAAGAAGCAGAAGACGGATCAGCTTATTCTGACTGCTCCCGTAAGCCTTTTGTCTATAGTAATGGGCAAGTTCCTTGCGGCTTATGCAATATTTGCGATAGGCGTTGCGGTCATGCCCGTATACGGCTTTGTAATGTCGACCTTTGCGACGGTTTCGTGGCTCCCGATATGGGGCAACACCGTAGGTCTTTTACTTCTCGGCGGTATATTCGTTTCTATAGGTCTTTTCATATCATCACTTACGGAAAACCAGATGATAGCGGCAATAGGCGGTTTCTTTATCAATCTTATGATACTGCTTATGAATACGCTGAAAAGCGCACTCCCCAACGGATTTTTACAGGACGTGCTTTCAAGCATCTCGGTATATTCGAGATACTCCGAGATAACAAACGGAATATTCAGCCTGTCAAGTCTGATATTCTTTGTGAGCGTTATCTTTATTTTCCTGTTCCTTACGGTAAGGGTACTTGAAAAACGCCGCTGGGCATAAGCGATGACTATGATAAAGGGATAAAGGAGAAAACGCATGAGTAAAATAAACGAAGCGGCTGAAGTGAAAGAAACAGCGGCTGAGAATAAAACAGATACCGCTCCTGCAGTAAAGAACGACGGCAGGAACGGAAAACCCCGCAAGAATCCGTTCAGAAACAAGAAGTTCAAGTACGGCGGTCTGTCGGTACTGTTCACGGTCATATTTATAGTGGCGGTGGTTCTGGTAAACGTAATAATCACACTGCTCGGTGACAGATTCATGCCGACGGCGGATCTTACCGATTCCGGACTTTACAGCATTGAGCAGTCAACGGTAGATTATCTCAAAACCGTGACCGATGAGGTTACGATAACGGTAACAAGCGAGGAAGCGGCTTTTACCGGAGGCAGCTCTTATTACTATCAGACAAACGAGATACTGAAGAAAATCGCAGCGGCGAATTCCAACATAAAATTACAGTATATTGATGTAGTTTCAAACCCCGGTTTTATAGCAAATTACACCGAAACCATAACCTCGAATGAAATTATGGTCGAGAGCAAGGCTACAAAGCGTGTAAAGGTGCTTACCTACGAGGACTTCCTCAGCATAACCTATAATGAACAGTACCTCAACTATTACGGCGTGAAGCGGCCCGAAAAGGTTGAAGCCAACGCAGAGCAGGCTGTAGTATCCGCTATTATGAACGTTACCGATACAGATCCTGTAAAGGTTGCGGTTTTAACGGGCTACGGAGAAAAAGAGAACACTGTTTTACAGAATCTGCTCAAGACAAACAGCTACGTTATCGAATCGGTTAACATTACGCTTACCGACAAGATAAGCGAGGACTACGATTTTGTATTTATGTTCGGACCCGATAAGGATTATTCCGTTGCCGATATAAACAAGCTCGACACATGGCTTGACAACAGCGGTAAATTCGGCAAGAATCTTGTATATGTAGGCAACCCCAAGCTCGGTGAATCGCCGAACATTGACGGTCTGCTTGACCAGTGGGGTCTGAAGGTCGAAAAGGGTATCACCTACCAGACAGACGAAAACTACACCTACAGCGGTATGAACACATATCAGGTGCTTTCAGTACCCGATACAGACTTCAGCAAGTTTACAAACAGCTCGCCCGTTCACGGCTACAATATGAGCCCTGTGACATCAAAGTGGGCTGATCAGAACGGCAACGGCAACATTACCGTACAGTCTATACTAAACACCTATGCAGGTGCTGTTATAAAGCCGCAGGACAGCGGTGATAACTGGTCGCCCGAGAGCGATGCGGAAAGAAAGCAGTATTCTGTTATAATGCAGGCGGTAAAGACAAGATATGAGGGTACAAATCCCTTCTCCAGCCGTATAGTAGCAATCGGCGGTATGGAATTCCTCAACACATCGTTCCTGCAGACAGCGTCCGTAAACAACTCCCAGCTTATTATGAATATCTTCAACGTAAGCTGTAACAAGGAGGAGGGCATTACGCTCACTCCCAAGTCCTACAACACCTCAACCTTTGAGATAACAGACGCACAGAAGAACGGCCTTGTTATAGGCTTCGTTATCGTACTGCCTCTGTTACTGATAATATCCGGTATTGTAATATGGGTAAAGCGTCTGCATAAGTAAGCGAAAGGTCGGCAATGAAGAAAAATACTAAAATAATACTCGGCTCGGTAATCGGCATTGCGGTACTCGGTGCGGCAACGCTCGCACTGGTGCTGACACAGCCGGAGAGCGACAACGCAGACTCAGGCACGTCAAGCAGCGAAACCGTCAGCGTGACCGATTATACGACCGATGATATTTCAACGCTCACGATAAGCAACGAGAGCGGCGAATATACGATAAACCGTTTAGGTAAGGAAAAGTGGGGCATAGATTCAATCCCCGAGGCACTTGCAAACAGCAGTGCATATTCAACCGCAATGAGCAGTGCCGGCGGCATCGGCGCAAAGCAGATCGTTGAGGAAAATGCGACAGATCTTGCAAAATACGGCTTTGACAAGCCGACCGCAACGGTTAAAATGACGTTCAAGGATAACAAGGCTGAGGATATAACCTGCCTTATCGGTATAAAGTACGAGGGCGAAAACTCGTGGTACGTTAAAACCGACAAGAGCGATACGGTATATCTTGTAGCAAATGCAGGCGTCAGCTTTGCAATGAACAGCGAGCTGTCATACGTCAACAAGTCAACGCTTGTGGCGGCATATGATTCCGAGAATGATAAAGTAAACAGGGTTCGTATCGAGCGAAAGGATCTGGATAAGGATATAGTTCTTGACAAGCTTCCCGAGGAAACCGAAAAGGAGTTTTCGTCAACATACGTTGCTTATGAGATGTCCAGCCACAACAATATCCTTGCAGATGATGAGCTTGACAAGAAAGTGATTTACGGTTTGTTCGGAATATCGGCTTCGGATGTGTTTGCCGTATCTCCCACAGACGAGCAGAAAAAGCAGGCGGGTCTTGACGATCCGAACTGCACCGTTACTATGGTAAGCAACAAGGAAACCGTTACCAAGCTCACTTTAGGCTCTGCTGTCTACACTGTTACAAAGAACGATGAAACAGGCGAAGAGATAAAGACGATAACGGGCTACTACGGTATGCTCTCAGGTAAGGACGCAATATATGTGTTCTCTCCCGACTCTCTGCCGTGGCTTACCGCAACACCCGAAAATATGCTTTATAAGCTGTTCCTTACACCTTATATCTACTATCTTGACGGTGTAACAATCTATGACAGCGACAGAAAGGCGTATGATTTCACTATTACGGGCGACGCTGACAAGTCGAGCTTCACATACGAAGGCAAGAAGGTAGATTCAGCCAAGTTCAAGGCATTCTATCAGTATCTGCTTTCGGCATACGCTGAGCAGATTTACCTTGACGATCTTACAGGCGACAAC
>ERZ772875.2699-NODE-2699-length-12444-cov-3.188877_pt1 | contig 12444 bp, 5 predicted proteins | sample MGYA00580585_ERZ772875 | MGnify/ENA primary metagenome ERZ772875 (study PRJEB29015, sample SAMEA2737736) | human gut metagenome | biome: human gut; feature: human-associated habitat; material: faeces | place: China | collected 2012 ... | reverse complement strand
TATTTCTTTTTTAACGGTAGGCCCAAGAAGTTATTTGCGGATGAAGAAACACGCTGGTTTTTCTGGTTCGTACTGATTATTACGGCAATATCGACAGTCTGGATCATGTATAAAGGATTTGTGGACGATTTTGGTACAGCTTTTAGGCAAACGGTATTCCAGGTCGTGACATTGGTGTCTACATGTGGGTTTGCAACGGTCGATTATATTCCGTGGGGACCGTTTTTCTGGCTGTTAGCGCTAGTTCTGATGGTGGTATGTGGTTGTGCTGGCTCTACTTGTGGAGGTTTGAAAATGGGCCGTTTTGTGATTTTGACCAAGAACCTCTTTAATGAGTTTAAGAAGCAGACGCATCCACATGCCATTATTCCGGTACGAATGAACGGGCATGCTGTTTCTGGTGATATCGTCCACCGGGTATTGGCGTTCGCTTTTGCCTATATTGCTTTAATATTTGTCAGCTGTATGGTGCTGATGATCGATGGGGTAGGATTTGAGGAGACGATCGGGGCTACTATCTCTTCGATCAGTAACGTTGGACCGGGACTTGGTAGTCTGGGACCGGTCGGAAACTATGCTGATGTTCCGGTGGTATCGAAATGGTTCTTGTCTTTTCTGATGATGGTCGGACGTTTGGAGATCTTTACGGTGCTGACAATCTTGTTGCCGGGGTTTTGGAAACAATAATACCAAAAAAGATAGTTCGGATATACGCTTTTGTCTAATTTTGCGTTATAATAGGTGCGAATCATAAAGACGTAAGATACATGATAGAATATATCAAGGGAGAGATAGTAGAACTGACACCGGCCAGGATGATCTTGGAATGTGCCGGAATCGGTTATGAACTGAATATCTCCTTGAATACATATACTTTTTATAATGGGAAACCGACCGGGAAGATTTACGTGTACGAAGTAATACGTGAAGATGCCCATTTGCTTTTTGGCTTTGCAGGAAAAGATGAGCGCGAACTGTTTCTGATGTTGACTTCCGTGTCGGGAGTCGGTCCCAATACTGCCCGGATGATCCTTTCTTCCCTGTCACCATCCGAATTGATCCGGGTGATTGCTGATAAGAACGAAACAGCTCTGACGTCAGTCAAAGGAATCGGATTGAAAACAGCTCAACGTATTCTAGTTGATCTCAAAAACAAGGTAAAGCCGATAGAGGGAATGACAGTGACAGGTGGCTCCTCTTCTGTCGCTGCCAGTGGTGCTGTCACAGAAGAAGCAGTGGCGGCATTGGTTATGCTTGGATTCCAGAAGGCCGCTTCGCAAAAGGCGGTTAACTCGATATTGAAAGGTTCGCCTGCACTGGCTGTCGAGCAGGTCATTAAAACAGCCCTAAGAATGCTTTAAGCAATGGATAATTGGCAATTGGCAATTTAGGAGAATTTGGAATTGTCGGTTGTCATTGTCTGTTGTCAATTGTCAATTAACATGAGAAGGACACTGAAATTTATACTCTGGATAACAATTCTACTGTTTGGTGCAGGTCTGTATTCTATGAATACGGATTTTCTGGCCTATGAGATGTCGTTGCCGGATACTGAACAGCTGGTCGTTCCGGATGATACGGTGCCGAAGGTGCGCACCCGCTTTCCGGTAGCTAAGACGGTCCCTGAAGAATATCAGGATCTTACCAAGCAGTCACCTGCTGACTTGAAGACGCCGGATAACGTGAAATCAGTGGTCGAATATGATATCAGAACCGGGACATATGTAGTCCGTACCAAGTTAGGTGATGCCGATCTGACTACTCCTATTTCGTTGACCCCTGAGGAATACCAGGATTATAGTTTCCAAAAATCCGTTCAATCCTACTATCGCCAGAAAAACGAGGAAGAATTTCAAAAGGCGGCTAATAAGCAGTTCAACTTAGCTGATATGCAGTTCAATATCGGTGCGGCGGAACGTATCTTTGGGCCGGGTGGTGTCCGGGTGAAAACGCAAGGTTCGGCCGAAGTGGAGTTAGGCTTGAAGCAGAATAAAACCAAAAATCCCTCTTTGCCGGAACGTGCTCGTAACCGTACCTTCTTTAATTTCGATGAGAATGTTCAATTGAATGTACAGGCATCGGTTGGTAGCAAAGTGAATTTCGATATGAACTATAATACCGAAACTTCTTTTGATTTCGACTCCAAAAAACTGAAATTAGCTTATACCGGGGAGGAAGATGAAATTATCAAGTCGCTGGAAGCCGGAAATGTAAGTATGACAACCAGTAACTCCCTAATCAACGGAGGAGCAGCCCTGTTCGGTATGAAAGCGGATCTCCAGTTCGGGAAGCTGCGAGTCAATGCGTTGTTTGCACAGCAGGAGTCGGAATCGAAAACGGTCAGTTCTAAAGGGGGCGTGCAGACAAAACCTTTCGAATTGACGATTGACCAGTATGACGAGAATCGTCACTTTTTCCTGTCACACTATTTTCGCGACCGCTATGATGAGGCGGTGAAGAACCTGAATACGATTTCCTCTCCCGTCACGATCAGCAAGGTGGAAGTTTGGGTGACAAACAAACGGGCTACTTATGACCAGGCGCGTAACGTGGTCGCTTTTGCCGATCTGGCCGAGCATGATAATATTTTGAATACGGCGGTCGTTTCTCCTTCGGGGGCGCTGTCTATCCCCTATAATAATACGAATACATTATATAATACCCTTAACCAACAATTTACCGGTGCTCGTGATATCAGCACGGTAAATCAGGCGTTGGGAGGAACTTTTGTTAACGGTACGGAGTATGAAGAAGTGGAAAGCGCTCGTTTGCTGGATGCGTCCGAATATACGGTCAATACGAAGTTGGGGTATATCTCGCTGAAAACACAGTTGCAGGCAGATGAGGTATTGGCTGTCGCTTACAATTATACTTATTCGGATGGAAAGACTTATCAGGTTGGTGAGTTCTCGACTGACAATCCTTCATCGGCTGCCTCTTGCCTGTATGTGAAGTTGTTGAAAGGAATTACCATGTCGCCTGATATGCCTTTTTGGGACCTGATGATGAAAAATATCTATTCATTAGGAGCTTACTCTGTCCAAAAAGAGAAGTTCAAGTTGAATATCATGTATCAAAGCGATACAACCGGTACGTATGTCAACTATTTGCCGGAAGGGGCGATTGCCAACCAAATCTTGTTACGAGTGCTGAACCTGGATAGCTATGATTCCAACAATCAGCCGCATCCGGATGGTATATACGACTTTATTGAAGGTGTGACCGTCCTTGCCGATAATGGGAAAATTATTTTTCCAAGTGTGGAACCATTCGGCTCCTATCTGCGTAAAAAGATTAACAATGATGCGATTGCTGACAAATATGTATTCCAGGAACTCTACGACTCGACATTGACTGTCGCCAGACAGATTGCTGAAAAGAATAAGTTCAAACTGGAGGGGGAATACAAAGCCTCTTCGGGTGCCGAGATACAGTTGGGAGCTTCCAACGTAGCGCGAGGTTCAGTGAAAGTAACGGCTGGAGGAGCGATATTAACCGAGAATGTAGATTATACTGTTGACTATACTTCCGGCGTGGTAACGATCCTGAACGAAAGTATTATTTCTGCAGGCACGCCGGTCAGCGTCTCGCTGGAAAACCAGACAGCCTATAACATGCAGCGTAAGACCATGATGGGATTGGACTTGAACTATCAGTTCAACTCGAATCTGATGGTAGGCGCTACCATCATGCACATGTCCGAAATGCCGTTGACCACCAAGACGACGATGGGCGACGAAGCGATAAAGAATACGCTCTGGGGTGTCAATATGGCTTATAAGGGCGAGAGTCAGTGGCTTACCAATATGTTCGACAAGCTGCCGTTGCTGAACCTAAGCAAACCCAGCCAGATATCTTTCAATGCGGAGTTCGCTCATTTGATTGCCGGGCATTACGAAAACAAGAACACGGGTGGATATTCGTATCTGGATGACTTCGAGTCGACACAGAGCAATTTTGACCTCTCCGACCCTTATCCCTGGCAGTTGTCCAGTGTGCCTTATGACGATGGTACGCCCCAATTGTTCCCGGAAGCCGGGCTGACCAATAATATCGATTACGGGAAAAGTCGTGCTTTGCTCGCTTGGTACACGATCGACGGATTGTTCACGCGTAAAAATTCTTCTTTGCGTCCGAAATATATTACGACAAAAGATTTGTCCAACCATTATGTCCGTGCTATCGAGACGAGAGAGTTGTTCCCGCAACGGCAGCAAAGCATGAGTGAAAGTAATACGTTGACAGTTCTGAACATGGCTTACTATCCGCAGGAACGCGGACCGTATAACTTGGATGCCGATAATATTAATCCTGACGGAACATTGCAAAACCCGGAAAAGCGTTTCGGTGGAATGATGCGAAAGATAGACCAGAGTGACTTTGAGACGGCGAATGTCGAATATATCGAATTTTGGATGCTCGATCCGTTCATTTATGATCGTCAGACAACAGGGGGGGATCTGTATTTTAATTTGGGTGAGATATCGGAAGACATATTGAAGGATGAAAAGAAGTTCTTCGAAAACGGATTGCCAATCGATGGCGATACGTCTAAGGTCGATTATACTGTTTGGGGTAAGGTTCCAAAACAGCAGAGTACAGTTTATGCCTTCGACAATACGGCAGGTGCACGTCTGTTGCAGGATGTCGGCCTGAACGGTTTATCCTCGGATGAAGAAAAGGAATATCCGGCTTACCAGGATTATCTGAATAAATTACGCCAGAAATTGAATGCGGTAACCCTAACCGAGATGGAGAACGATCCGTTACAGCTGTCCCCTTTCTTTGATCCGGCCGGTGACAAGTTCCACTATTTTCGTGGTTCGGACTATGATTCTCAGGAGGTGGATATCTTAACACGTTACAAACGCTATAATGGAACGGAAGGAAACTCGAAAGATATCAACGATTCGGGCGAGCGCTACAGCACTTCTTCCAAGACCGTGCCTGATGTAGAAGACATCAATCAGGACAATACTCTGAATAAAAATGAAAAATATTTCGAATACAAAGTCAGGATAACTCCGCAGGATACGGTTGTCGGTGAAAACTTCATTGCGGATAAACGTACTTCATCAGTAAGATTGGCGGATGGTACGACAGAATCCGTTACCTGGTATCAATTTAAGATAAAACAATACCAGCGTCGTGTGGGGGCAATCAATGATTTCAAGACGATTCGTTTCATGCGTATGTATATGACAGGATTTAAGGAATCGGTCGTGTTGCGCTTCGGTACTCTGCAATTGGTACGCGGAGAATGGCGATCCTACGAGCAGGATTTGTCCGATCCGAAGATGCCGCCCGCAGTGAAGGGTAAATTGGAAGTCTCGACTGTCAATATCGAGGAAAACAGTGACAGGGATCCGGTCAGCTATACATTGCCCCCGGGCGTCAGCCGTGTACTGGATCCAAGCCAGCCTCAGATCCGTCAGGAGAACGAACAGGCGCTTTCTTTAAAGATAACGGACCTTGCCGCTCAAGATGCACGTGCCGTGTATAAGAATACGAATTATGATTTGCGGCAGTATAAACGCTTGCAACTGTTTACCCATGCCGAGGCTCCGAAATTGGATGTAAACGATCTTGCAGATGGCGATCTCGCTGTTTTTATCCGCCTGGGATCGGACTATAAGAATAACTATTACGAATATGAAGTACCGTTGAAATTGACTCCGCACGGGGAGTATAACTATAACAATTCGGAACACCAGAAAATCGTTTGGCCGGCAGAAAACATGTTGAATTTCCGTTTGGAGATTCTGACGGACCTGAAACTGGAGCGTAACCGGGAAAAACGGTCCGGTACGAATGGAGTGTCTTTCCAGACTGTCTATTCTGGTAGGGATCCGGACAACGATGGTAATACGATCCGTGTCAAAGGTAATCCGAGTCTTTCCGAAGTGAAGACAGTCATGATCGGTGTGCGTAACGTGCGTAATAAGTTGAAGAGCGGGGAAGTTTGGGTGAACGAATTGCGCCTGACCGACTTCAATGAAGAAGGTGGGTGGGCTGCTAATGCGAATTTGAATGTTGCGCTTTCCGACTTGGGAACGGTGAATGTGGGCGGACGTATCGAAACGGCTGGTTTCGGTGCTCTCGACCAGTCGTTGAACGAACGCCGGATGGAAGACTTCAAACAGTATAACGTGGCGACCTCTATCGAATTGGGTAAGCTGTTCCCGGAAAAGGCGCAAGTCAGTATCCCGTTCTATTATGCTTATTCGAAGGAAACATATGATCCGAAATACAATCCGCTGGATCAGGATGTCAAGTTGAAGGATGCTATCGACAAGGCGGAAACGAAAGCCGAGAAGGACTCGATTCGTAATTATTCTCAAGATAGGACGGTTATCAAGAGTGTTTCGTTTAATAATGTGCGTGTGAATATCAAGAGTAAGAATCCGATGCCTTATGATCCGGCAAACTTTACACTCGGATATTCGTACAGTATTAATGATAAGAAAAATCCGGAAACGGAATATGAAACGACGAAAGACTATCGTGCTAATTTTGCCTATAGCTATGTGCCTTATGTCAAGCCGATCAAGCCATTCGATAAGTTATTGAAGAAAAACAACGGTTATACGCGCTATGCCAAGCAATTGGCGTTTAATGTGGCTCCGTCTATCAACTTCCAGACGGCCATGATGCGGAATTATTACGAAATAAAATTACGCGACCTGACAGGAGCAGCAACAGGTGTCACTAACGATATTCCGGTGACATTCAGCCAGAACTTCTATTGGGACCGTGCTTTCAGTTTGAACTGGGCTTTTACGAATAACCTGAACATAACGTTCAGTTCCGGTACGAATGCCCGTATCGAAGAACCGTATGTGCAGGTGAATAAGGAACTGAACCCGGACGGTTACCAGTTATGGAAAGATTCCGTGAAGAAGAGCATCGCTGATCTGGGAACCCCGATGAAGTATGACCAGCAGTTTATGGCGACCTGGCAGTTGCCGTTGCAGTTGATCCCGGTTCTGGATTGGACCAATGCTTCTTTGAGCTACAATGCTACTTACAACTGGGATCGTGGAGCGACGGTAAGCGAAGATATCGAGATGGGTAATACGATCAAGAACCAGCGTCAGTTCGATTTGCAGGCGAACTTGAACCTGTTATCTCTCTACAACAAAAACAAATATTTGAAGAAGATCAACCAGAAGTTTAACAATACCCGGACTACGGCTAAAAAAACGGAGAAGAAGAAAAAGCCGAAATTGGAAAAAGAAATTGTCTTGAGTCCGGACAGCGCTACGGTTGTCGAGCATGGAATGTTTACGAAAAAGGTGCAAATCACGGCCAGAAGAACGGACGGGCGTGTCTACAAAGTCAAGTTCAAGCCGATCAACTTCGCACAAGTTAAGATTTTGAACCAAGACACGGTGCGCTTGAAGTTGACGATCATACCGGGACCGGCCCCTACTGAGGATTTTCTTTACAAGGCGGTTGAACACAGTGCCCGCTTTTTGATGATGGTGCGCCGTTTCAATATTCAGTTTACGAACTCTGCCGGTATGATGCTGCCCGGTTTCCGTCCGGAGATCGGTGATATCTTTGGCCAGGGACGTTCTTCATTCGGACTTTCCCCGGGGATCGGTTTTGCGTTCGGTGACGTGCGTCGTAGCTATATAGACGAGGCATATGAAAAAGGCTGGTTGATTACGGATACCGAGAGAGACGTGAATGCCGCAGTCATGACCAGTACGAAAAATCTGAATATACGGGCGAACCTCGAACCGATCACTGGATTGAAGATCGACTTGACGGCTCTTCGCAACGATACGCGTAATACGGAAATACAATTTATGTATGAAGGTATGCCGGAGATTATGGGGGGAAACTTTACCATGACGACAATCGCGCTGGGAAGCGCATTCGGAGGCAGTGGCAATGCTATGAATAACTATTCTTCGAAAGCTTTTGACAAGTTGTTGGCAAACCGCGAGATCATTGCCCAACGTATCGAAAGCAAGTATTCCGGCTTGAAATATCCGGATGTGGGCTTTATCCATGATAAAGGCTTGGGAGGAATGCCTTATAATCCGGGAACAGATAATGTGAACGGCGTCAACCGGAATTCGGCGGATGTCCTGATTCCTGCATTTCTGGCCGCTTATACCGGTAAGGACCCGAAGAAGGTAGGCTTGACGGCTTTCCCTTCGTTGAAGAGCATGTTGCCTAACTGGCGCGTTACTTACGACGGCTTGATCAAGATTCCGGCTGTCAAGAAATATTTCAAGAGCTTGACGTTGAGTCACCAGTACCGTTGTTCTTATTCGGTAGGTGCTTTCACATCCTTCTTGAATTGGGTGGATGCCGGGCAGGACGGACTGGGATATATCCAGTCGATTCTGAACGATAACCCGACACCATCGTCTCCTTATTCGATTTCGTCTGTCAGCCTTACCGAAGCGTTTAGTCCTTTGTTGGGTGCAGATGCGACGCTGTTGAATAACGTGACGGTTCGGGCGGACTATTCGACTACCCGCAATTTAAGCCTGAACACGACATCCTACCAATTGGTCGAAGCACTTTCCAAGAAAGTGACGATCGGTTTGGGTTACAAATATGCCGAGTTCAACAAGGTTTTGAAGATGAAGAAAACGCGTGATTTCAGCAATGACCTCACCGTTCGCCTCGATTTCTCGTTCAACAAGATGCAGTCGTTGATTCGTAAAATCGACACTCAACTGACGCAGGCTACTAGCGGTAACATCGCAAAGACAATCTCCTTCTCGGCTGATTACGGTTTGAGCCGTGCGTTGACGGTCCGTGCATTCTATGATATTCAGATCAATGAACCGTTGATATCGAGTGCATCTTATCCGACTTCAAACTCAAACTACGGTATCAGCTTGCGGTTCTCTCTTGCACAATAATCCAGTTTCTCTATCACTCTATCACACTTTGTTTTGCAAGCATTGACAAACATGGTGTGCAAGGAGTGATACATACCGGATTCCTGTATTACACTTGTATCACTACCTGCCGTTGAAACGGGTAGCCGGTATTGTTTACAAAAACGCAGGGAACCGTGCCGATATACATCTGTGTGGAGATAGTTCCCTCAACATAAAGGTCCTTTTTTACTAAAACAAGTAGGAAAAGAACGAAAAGCAAGCAGAAAAGTTTGGTAACATGCCCATCTTCCGCCTTTCTACACCCGGATGTTACCGCTCTCCACACCCGGATGTCCGGAATGGCTACACCCGGATGTCCGGAACTCGTACTTCTTACCAGTCAATCTTTTGAATACCTTTGCTTTGGAGGAAAGTATTCGCCTTGCTGAAGTGTTTACAGCCGAAGAAACCATGGTCAGCAGAGCGTGGAGACGGATGCACGGTTGTCAGCACCAAGTGTTTATGGGTGTCGATAAGGGCGATCTTCTCTTTTGCATAACTTCCCCACAGCATGAATACCAGATTCTCACGTCCATCGCTCAATTTCTTTATCACTGCATCTGTAAAAGTTTCCCATCCCATATTCCGATGTGAGCCGGTTTCGTGAGCCCGTACAGTCAGGACCGAGTTCATAGGAAACACGCCTTGCTCTACCCAACGGTCCAGATTGCCGGATGTGGGGATCGGTTTGCCTAAGTCTTGGTGTATTTCTTTGAATATGTTGGCCAGTGATCCAGGAATGGGAACTCCTTGCGGGACGGAGAAGCAGACTCCGTAGTATTGCCCCGGATTGGGATAAGGGTCTTGTCCAAGTATAACAACCTTCACTTTCTCGAATGGACAGGCATTAAAAATATGGAAGATCTGGTGTCCGGGAGGAAGCACATGGGCGCTTCTGTATTCGTTCTTGACAAATGTGACCAACTGCTCAAAGTATGGTTTATCAAATTCTTCCTGAAGGCGTTTTCGCCAGCTTTCTTCTATTTTGACATTCATGGCATAGCATGTTAATTGGGACAATGCAAAAGTATATAATTTACAAGAGATTATCAAGAAGACAACAAAGATACGACGGATATCTTATCCGGATATTGACTTAATTCTACAATAAATGTGTATAGTCACAAACTCCCTGAAAATATTTCAGAATAAACGCAAACTTATCTTTCAAAGAGATTCAAATTGTATCTTCTTTTTGAAATAAACAAATAAAAAACAGACAGCCACCGATAAGTTAACTATATTTGTCAGCAGATAAGAAGTTACATGCAAAAAAATGACAAAATAAAACTTAATTCCTACCTGGCTCCCCTTTCCTTTTTATATGGAATTGGGATATGGTTGCGAAATCGACTTTTTGATTGGGGTATTTTACATTCCGAACAATATTCTATTCCTGTGATCTGCATAGGAAACTTATCTGTAGGAGGAACGGGTAAAACTCCCCATACAGAATATATCATACGTTTACTGAAAGATAAATATCGCATTGCAGTATTAAGCCGAGGGTACAAAAGAAAAACATCGGGGTTTATTCTTGCTGATTCTGAAAGTTCCAGTTTGGAGATCGGAGATGAACCTTTTCAAATGAAAAATAAATTTCCGGATATACTTGTCGCTGTCGACGCTAATCGCCGCCGGGGGATTCAAAATCTTTTATCCCTCCCTGAAAAAGACAGACCTGAAGTAATTTTGTTAGATGATGCATATCAACATAGATATGTGCACCCTTCCCTTTCGATCGTGTTGAGTGACTACCATCGTTTATTTTATAATGATAAACTAATGCCTACCGGACACCTGAGAGAACCGATAAGTAATATAAACCGAACAGATATCGTGGTTGTTACTAAATGCGACGAAGATATGAAGCCGATCGATTTTCGTGTTATTGAAGAAAATATGAAGTTGCGGGCTCACCAGTTACTTTTTTTTACCAGCATCGTTTATGGAGAAGTTAAACCTGTATTCCCCTCGGAAGCTCGTTTCTTAAACCATAAAAATATTGGAAAAGAAGATGATATATTGTTGATATCAGGTATTGCAGTTCCCACTCCATTTATTCGTGAGGCAGAAAAGTATTCAAATAAAGTGTTGCCGGTCGTTTTTCCTGATCATCATACGTTTAGCAAGTCAGATTTCAAGAAATTGGATGTGATATTCGAAAAGATGACTTCACCGGGAAAATTGATCTTAGTAACAGAAAAAGATGCAGCACGTTTAAAAAACAGTCCTCTTGTTCCGGAAAGTTGGAAGAAATATTTATATTATCTACCGATTGTAATCAGGTTTTACAATGAGCAGAGTTTTAATGAGACAATAAAAAAACATATTATCACATTTCCTAAAAATAATATATTACAAAACAAATATGAGTAACAGGACAGAAATATCAACATTAGGCGAATTCGGTTTGATTCGCCACCTAACTGACAGGATTGAAATAAAGAATAATAGTACGATAAAGGGCGTAGGCGATGATGCGGCAATCCTCTCCTATGAGGATAGACAAGTGCTTGTCACCACCGATCTATTATTGGAAGGTATTCATTTCGACTTGACTTATGTACCTTTAAAACATCTCGGATATAAATCGGCTGTTGTAAATTTCTCCGATATTTATGCCATGAACGGCCAGCCTAAGCAGATCACTGTATCACTTGGTATTTCCAAACGTTTTTCTGTTGAGGATGTAGAAGATTTTTATGCTGGGCTAAAGTTGGCCTGTGATGTGTATGGAGTCGATATTGTCGGAGGAGACACTTCTGCTTCTTTAACAGGGCTTTGTATCAGTATCACTTGTATTGGGGAAGGAGAAAGAGACAAAGTTGTTCTTCGCAGTGGAGCCCAAGAAACGGATTTGATATGTGTTTCCGGGGATTTAGGAGCTGCTTATATGGGATTGCAATTATTAGAACGCGAAAAAAGGATATTTAAAGGTGAAAAAGATTTCACACCGGATTTTACAGGCAAAGAATATCTGTTGGAACGTCAATTGAAGCCGGAAGCTCGTAAAGATATTATAGAGATGCTTCGTCATGCGGGGATTATCCCTACAGCAATGATGGACATATCAGACGGTCTGTCTTCCGAACTTTTGCATATTTCAAAAGAAAGTAATGTCGGATGTCGCGTATATGAAGATAGAATTCCTATCGATTATCAAACGGCTGCAATGGCTGAACAATTTAATATGAATTTGGTAACTGCAGCTTTAAATGGTGGTGAAGACTATGAATTACTTTTCACTGTTCCTCTCACTGATCATGATAAAGTATCTGAAATGAAAGGTGTTAAAGTAATCGGTCATATTACAAAACCCGATCTCGGTAACTACTTGGTAGGTCGTGATGGAGGCGAAGTCGAACTAAAAGCACAAGGCTGGAATTCTTTGGAAGAATAAAAATCAGTAAAAAGTAGCTCTGCCTATTGCAAGACTCAAAAAAGATTCATATCTTTGCACCCGTTAAACAAAACAACGGTGCCATAGCTCAGTTGGTAGAGCAAAGGACTGAAAATCCTTGTGTCCCCGGTT
>ERZ772875.2698-NODE-2698-length-12444-cov-4.523206_pt1 | contig 12444 bp, 7 predicted proteins | sample MGYA00580585_ERZ772875 | MGnify/ENA primary metagenome ERZ772875 (study PRJEB29015, sample SAMEA2737736) | human gut metagenome | biome: human gut; feature: human-associated habitat; material: faeces | place: China | collected 2012 ... | reverse complement strand
CGTGCCGCTGATGGTCACGGAGGCACCGATCGTCGCCACCGGCATCGAGCACAAGTGCGCGGTCGATTCCGAGGTCTGCATCACGGCCAAGGGCGACGGCGTTGTGACTCGCGTGTCCGCCGATTCGCTCAGCGTCCGCTATGACGACGGCAACGTCGCCGATTACACGCTGACGAAGTTTGCCCGCTCCAACCAGGGCACCTGCATCAACCAGCGCCCCGTTGTCGATGTCGGCGAACATCTTGAAAAAGGTGCGGTCATTGCAGACGGCGCATCCACCAAGGACGGCGAAATTGCTCTCGGCAAGAACATTCTCATCGGGTTCATGACTTGGGAGGGCTACAACTACGAGGACGCAGTTCTTATCAGCGAACAGCTTGTTCGCGACGATGTTTACACGTCACTCCATATCGAAGAACACGAAACCGAGGCACGCGACACAAAGCAGCTCGGTGCGGAAGAGATCACGCGCGATATCCCCAACGTCGGCGAAGAGGCACTGAAGGATCTTGACGAACGCGGCATCATCCGAATCGGTGCGGAGGTTCATTCCGGCGACATCCTTGTTGGCAAAGTCACGCCCAAGGGCGAGACGGAGCTCACCGCCGAGGAACGCCTGCTCAGGGCAATTTTCGGCGAAAAGGCGCGCGAGGTTCGCGACACCTCCCTGCGTGTTCCGCACGGCGAGGGCGGCGTTGTTGTTGACGTTCGCATTTTCAGCCGCGAAAACAAGGACGAACTCTCCCCCGGCGTTCATGAACTTGTCCGCGTTTATATTGCACAGAAGCGCAAAATCTCCGTCGGCGACAAGATGGCGGGCCGCCACGGCAACAAGGGTGTTATTTCAAGAATCCTTCCCGAAGAGGATATGCCCTTCCTGCCCGACGGCACTCCGCTTCAGATAGTTCTGAACCCGATGGGCGTTCCGTCGCGTATGAACATCGGCCAGATCCTCGAGCTGCATCTCGGCAAGGCCGCAAAGGGACTTAACATGAAGGTTGCAACTCCCGTTCTTGACGGTGCGGGCGAGGACGATATCAAAATGCTGCTTGCAATGTCCAACAAGTCCAACAAGCCCATGCAGGATCTTATGAAAATGACTGCGGGCGATGTGCTGAAGCTGATCGAACTTGCGGACTCCGACCCCGTTGTCGGTGAAAAATTCCGCGAGGCATACAAACATGAGGACGGAAAGACTGTGCTTTACGACGGCCGCAGCGGTGAACCCTTTGAAAACCGTGTTTCCGTCGGATATATGTACTACCTTAAGCTGCACCACCTTGTTGACGACAAGATCCATGCAAGAAGCACGGGTCCGTACTCACTGGTCACTCAGCAGCCTCTCGGCGGCAAGGCGCAGTTCGGCGGACAGCGTTTCGGTGAAATGGAAGTCTGGGCACTTGAAGCATACGGTGCGGCAAACACCCTTCAGGAGATCCTGACCGTCAAGAGCGATGACGTCGTGGGCCGCGTAAAAACCTACGAAGCCATTGTCAACGGCGAAAACGTTCCCGAGCCGGGTGTTCCCGAGAGCTTTAAGGTTCTTATCAAAGAATTGCAGTCCCTTGGTCTTGATATCAAGGTTCTGTCCGAAAATAATGAAGAAATCGTTATCGGAGAGCTTACGGACGATGACGATGTAAGAGAGTTGGGCGTCAATATTGCCGGTTATGAAGATGCACCCGGCGGCATGCTCAGAGACGATGATGTCGATGACTTTAACTTCATCGACGACGACGGTGAGGATGACGACGACGACAGCTATGAGGAAGACGAGCATGATGAATTCGACGGCTTCACCTTCGAGGACGCCGACGGTAACTACGAGGAATAAAGTAAAGTCGGAAGGGAGATAAGAACTTGTTTGAACTGACAAATTTCGATGCAATCCGAATCGGTCTTGCATCCCCCGAAAAGATCAGAGAATGGTCCCACGGTGAAGTTAAAAAACCCGAAACCATAAACTACAGGAGCCTTAAACCCGAGGCGGACGGCCTCTTCTGCGAACGTATTTTCGGACCGACGAAGGACTGGGAATGCCACTGCGGACGATATAAGCGGGTGCGCTACAAGGGCGTTGTCTGCGAAAAGTGCGGTGTTGAAGTTACGAGAGCAAAGGTGCGCAGAGAGCGCATGGGCCATATCGAACTTGCGGCTCCCGTATCCCATATCTGGTACTTCAAAGGCATACCGTGCCGCATGAAGATGCTGCTGGACATGTCCCCCCGCAATCTGGAAAAGGTACTTTACTTCGTCGCATTCGTCGTTACCGATCCCGGTGACACCCCGCTTGAATACAAGCAGCTGCTCACCGATGTTGAATACCGTCAGGCGCAGCGTGATTACGGCGCAAAGAGCTTCAAAGCGGGCATGGGTGCAGAGGCCATAAAGGAGCTTTTGCAGCAGCTCGATCTTGAAAAAACCGAAAAAGAGCTTCGTGAAGAAATCGCAAATTCCGGCGGACAGAAGCGCGTGAATGCGATTAAACGCCTTGAGGTCATTGAAGCTTTCATAAAGAGCGGAAACAAGCCCGAATGGATCATAATGGATGTTGTTCCGGTTATTCCGCCGGAAATCCGCCCCATGGTTCAGCTGGACGGCGGAAGGTTTGCGACAAGCGACCTTAACGACCTTTACCGAAGGGTCATCAACCGCAACAACCGCCTTAAAAGGCTGCTTGAGCTGCGCGCACCGGACATCATCGTTCGCAACGAAAAGCGCATGCTTCAGGAAGCTGTGGATGCACTTATCGACAACGGCAGGCGCGGGCGCCCGGGAACGGGTCCCGGCAACCGCCCGCTGAAGTCCCTTTCCGACATGCTGCGCGGCAAACAGGGACGTTTCCGCCAGAACCTGCTCGGCAAACGTGTTGACTATTCCGGCCGTTCCGTTATCGTCGTGGGTCCCGAACTCAAGATGTATCAGTGCGGTCTTCCCAAAGAGATGGCATTGGAGCTGTTCAAGCCCTTTGTCATGAAAAAGCTCAATGAGCTTGGCTATGCCCACAATATCAAGTCCGCAAAGCGCATGGTTGAGCGCGTGAAGCCCGAGGTTTGGGATGTGCTCGAAGATGTTATAAAGGATCATCCCGTTCTTCTCAACCGTGCACCCACGCTGCACAGGCTCGGCATTCAGGCATTTGAACCCGTTCTGGTTGAGGGCAGGGCGATAAAGCTTCATCCCCTTGTCTGCACCGCATACAATGCGGACTTTGACGGCGACCAGATGGCGGTTCATGTGCCCCTTTCGGTCGAAGCGCAGGCCGAAGCCCGCTTCCTTATGCTTGCGGCAAACAATATCCTCAAGCCGCAGGACGGCAAGCCCGTGGTCAGCCCCTCACAGGATATGGTTATGGGCTGCTACTACCTCACGATGCGCTGCGATGAGCTGTACGATTCCGAAATCCGCACAACGCTCAAGGCTATCATAAAGGACAACAGTTTTGTTGATGAATACGTCACCGATGAGGTCATTCACAGGGTCTATGCGCTGCGCAGCAAGACAATAATCGAGGATCTTGTTGCAAGGGCAATCCGCGAGGTTCCCACGGTTGACGAGGAAGCCCTCCGCGAATATCTTGGCGATTCCCGCCTTATCCGCATGTTCAACGGCGAGGGAAAGGCGTTCTCAAGCGAAAACGAGGCGATCATGGCGTATCAAACGGGCGAGCTTTCGCTCCATGCGCTTGCAAAGATTCGCCTTGAACGCGAGTTTGAAGGCAAGATTTACCGCAGGATCGTATCCACCTCAATCGGCAGGGTCATCTTCAACCACGCAATACCGCAGGATCTCGGTTATGTAAAGCGCGAGACTCCGGACGATATGTTCAAGCTTGAGGTTGATAAACTTGTTGTAAAGAAGGATCTCGGCAACATTATCGACCACTGCTTCCGCAAACACGGCCCCACGGTCACAAGCGAAGTTGCGGACAGCATAAAGGCTCTCGGCTACAAATACTCCACCCGCGGCGGTGTCACTGTCGGCTTCTGCGATATCACCGTTCCGGAGGAAAAGCACAATTTCCTTGAAGCCGCCGATGAACAGTGCGGACAGATTGACAACCTTTACCGCATGGGTCTGCTTTCCGCAGAAAACCGCCGCAAAAAGGTCATCGAAGTTTGGAAGGAAACGGAAAGCCTTGTTACCGACGCATTGATGAAGCGGCTCAGCCCGATTAACCCCATCTTCATGATGGCAAACTCCGGTGCGCGCGGTTCAACCAACCAGATTCGTCAGCTTGCCGGTATGCGCGGCCTCATGGCGGACCCGCGCGGACAGATCATCGAGGTTCCGATTCGTGCAAACTTCCGTGAAGGCCTCTCCGTTCTTGAGTTCTTCATCAGTTCCCACGGTGCGCGTAAAGGTCTTGCCGATACCGCACTCCGTACCGCGGACTCCGGCTACCTCACAAGACGTCTTGTTGACGTTTCCCACAACGTCATCGTTCGCGAAGAGGACTGCTTTGCGGAACGCGGCATGGCGATTGACGGCATGATTCTTGAAACCATCGGCGATGGCGACCGTCCCCTTGAACCTCTCGGCGACCGTATTCTCGGCAGGTTCACCGCAGCGGAGGTTCGCGATCCCGAAACGAACGAGCTCATCGTCGGCAAAAACGAAATGATAACGTTCGATATTCGTGACCGCATCGTTAAAGCAGGCATCACCGGCGTCAAGTGCCGCACGGTCTTCACCTGCCGCAGTGAACACGGCGTCTGCGCAAAGTGCTACGGCCGCAACTGCGCAACGGGACAGCCCGTTACCATCGGCGAAGCCGTCGGCATCATTGCAGCACAGGCGATCGGCGAACCCGGTACGCAGCTCACCATGCGTACATTCCACACCGGCGGCGTTGCAACCGCCGACGATATCACTCAGGGTCTTCCCCGTGTTGAGGAAATTTTCGAAGCACGCAAGCCCAAGGGTCTTGCGGTTATCACGGAACTCTCCGGCTCGGTGGAAATCAAGACGGACGGCAAAAAGACCGAAGCAATTATTTCCGGCGAGGACGGCGAAATCGAGAAGTATCTCATTCCGTTCGGCTCAAAGCGCAAGGTTGAAACCGGCGATTTCGTTGAAGCGGGCGACACTTTGACCGAAGGTTCAATCAACCCGCATGATATCCTCAAAATCAAGGGCGTCAAGGGCGTTCAGGCTTATATGCTCCGCGAAGTTCAGGCTGTTTACCGCAGCCAGGGCGTTGAAATTTCCGATAAGCACATCGAAGTTATCATTCGCCAGATGCTCCGCAAGGTTCAGGTCGAAGATTCGGGCGACACGGATCTGCTGCCCGGCGAGCTTATCGATATCTTCAAGTTCGAACAGACGAACGACAGCGTTGTTGCGGTGGGCGGCGTTCCCGCAACCGCAAAGCGTAAGCTGCTCGGCATCACCAAAGCATCGCTTGCAACCGACTCATTCCTCTCCGCCGCAAGCTTCCAGGAGACGACCCGCGTGCTTACCGAAGCTGCAATCAAGGGCAAGGTTGACCCGTTGGTCGGCCTGAAGGAGAATGTCATCATCGGCAAGCTCATACCCGCAGGCGTCGGCATGAAACGTTATCGCAATGTCGAAGTTGAGATAAAGCCCGAGTCCGATAACCCGGCAGCAGCGGGCAATGCCGAATAAGCACCGCAGCTGACCACTCGTGCAGCAGCTTAATTCGGAACAGTTTTACAGTTAAAGACACGGCAACCCGATAAACGGCAGAAAACTTCTGCCAAGGGTTGCCGTGTTTGCATTTGCCGCGTGCAATGCCCGAGCGGTTTCGAAATTCGTAAGCAGTGCCCGGAATTATTCGAAGCACATTGCGTTCGCATATCAGCAGACCAAACAGTTGAAAACTCCTTTTAAATCGCTCCGAGCGGGCTTGACGTGCGGGGAAAAAAGCGGTAGAATGTATTCGGAAAAGTTTATTCGAAAGGAAGCTTAAAAATGGCTGAATCATATACAAAAACCGAGTGCAAGCTTCACGGCACACCATACTGCGCCGCGCTGAACATGAAAAACTGTGCGGACTGCTTCGCTTCAAAGCTTGATTCGGAGCAGCAGGAGGCTCTTATTGAGGATATAGGCTATATTGCCGCTGCTCTGCCGGAGGACGGCATTGAAAGTTTCCTTGATGAACCCGAATGTATGCTTTGCAAGGGCAGTGAAAAGGGAAAGCCCGAGTTTTTTGCGCAGCTCAGCATGGGGCACGATCATCCGACGGTTGATTACTTGGATGAAAAAAGCAATAAAAAATACAAGCGCAGCACAGCCATGCTCATACCCGTGCAGCTTCCTGCCTGCCGCAAGTGCCGCAGTCTGCTCATGCAGTCATATTTTGTACCGATAATTGTCGGCGTTGTGTTCGCGGCAGCGGGGCTTGTGCTGACGATAATCGAACCTGTTCGCGCAGCTCTTGCGCGGTTCGGCGCAGCGATCCCCTTCCTGTTTTTCCTGATGTTTGTTTTTATCGGTATCATCGCCGAAAGTTTGCTTCGGATCTCTTACACCAAGCGTGTTGAACGCAGAATGAACACCCGTGCTTCCCGCATTGCAAAGCTTTCTGCGCTCACAAAGCTGGGTTGGTTCCCTGTTCACGGGAGTGAAAACGGCATTCGATATACCTTCACCGACAAACCCCTTGAAAGCGGCATTCTGACCGGAAGAGGGCAGAGGGAGCTGCTTGACGATATTCGTTCCAAAACTTCCGAAAAGAAATAAAACTTAATCACCGAGACGTACTCAACGTTCCGGAAACAGGCAAGGCTCAATATCAACGGCGGATTCTTTCTTCCGAGGGTTGATATTGAGCCTTTTGTTGTTGTATGTCGGGAAAGTGACGATTTTGCGAATTAAATATGTCTGAAAGAAATTCGTTCGAAAATGCGTGTTTTTTTGAAAAAACATTGGGAATACCGTTGACAGCGATATTGAAATCATGTATAATATCAGCACAAGATACACAGTATGCAAAAGAACAAAAGTTCGGCCCTATGCAGTGTACTTAAATTTTAATATGCAGCATTAAAGGAGGTAACTTGTGCGAAAGTCAAAAAGAACTTTATCTTATCTTTTGATATTGATAACGTTCTTCCGGTTGTTGCTTATTCCGATGAGTGTTTCAGGTGAGAAACCTGCAGAGCCGGGTATAGTTCGGGAGCTTTGCGAGTTGAGAGGCACGAACACAGAAACATATCTCCGGACGGATGGCTTGTATGAACGCGTCGTCTTTTCCGAAGATACGTATATTTCAAAGAAATACCCGAGCGCAAACTATTACACGAACGACTACCTCCGTACAGGTTGTGATGACGCCTATGGAACAAGACACGTTTTTATAAATTTCGATATTCCGATGTATCAGATTGCAATAAATTTGCCGATAGGTTTGCACAAAAAACAATGCAATCCGGGAAAAATGTGTATTATGCAGCGAGGAGCATGGATTGCTCGGATATGCTGCTTAATATGAGTCAACTTGCCGTTATCGGCGGAGACGGCACATTAACACTGAACTGGTAAGAAAGGAAGGAAAGAATATGAAAAAAATCGCAATGATTCTTTTGGCCGCACTTTTGGTGTTGAACACCTTTGCCTGCACCGGAGGCAGTGAAAAACAAGCGGTGAATCAACCGCAAGACTTGGAAAAAACGCAGCCGAAATGTTATCTTTTCAGCTCCGCAAACGGTGGACTGCAAAGCAAGGACAGCGCGGATACAGCCGTTTATGAGGGCGAGCTGATGTCGCAATGGGGCGGGTCAAGCTTTAAAGCATCCGATGCGCCGGCAAGAGCTTCCGTGACCTATGGCGGAGAAACTTACACAGGGACATACAGAGGCTCGGAGTATAGAATGGGAAATTCATATATCACGCATTACTATACGGGGGATAACTGTTATGAATTCGGGATTAATTCCGAAAACGGGAAACTTGTTGGAATCAATTTCCAAACAGAGTCTTTCTATAAAAAAGAAAGTGCGGCATCGGAGTTGAGAAATGCGCGGGAACGCGCCGAAGAGGTTGCAAGGGAATGCGCCGCAAACTTCGTGAACCTTGAAGAATGCGGTGAGCCCGCGGTGAGCGTTGTGCCTCTTGGAGACGAGAGCGGCGCGGCAATGGATCTTTACCAGTACTTTTTTTGCAGGAAACTGAACGGCATTGAAACAAGGGCATATGTCGCCGTTCGCGTCAACTCAAGGGGTATGCTTGTTTCGTTCAGCCTTGGGGATTTGGATTCTTTCGATAAGATGGAGGCGGACAGCGCAAGATTCGACAGCCTGAATATTGAAGATGAAATTCGAAAGGCGTTTCAGAATATCCACCCCTTCCCGAACGGCACGATTGTTGAAGGTCCGAGTATTGACAGAGCATTTTTCGCCGTGACGCCGCAGGGAGAAACGGTGATAATAGCGGCTGCTCAGGCGACGTTTTCGCTGCAACAGACGGATGAAAACTCAACACAGGATCCGGAACCGATCGGCGCAGGATATGAGTTTATCATAAAATAGGGTAAGCGTGAATCGGCGGCAGAGCGCCTTGATGCATTGTTCCGAAGAATGATGCCGTCGCCGAAAGAGTAACGGAACACAATCGACTCGCAGACGCTGCGTTGCAGAAGTTTGTCGAGTCGATTTTTATGCCCGAAGCCGAATTTCGGAATGATATAATTTGAAGAAACCGATTTTTTTCAAAAATTTTCAATAAAAAAGGGCAAATATACTTGACAATGCCTTGAATGGATGATATAATACGCTCAGTGTGTTTTTAAGCTGACATACTATGCGATTTTTGTATGGAAAATACTCCTTCCAAGGGGTTGCAAGGGGTTTTCTTTATATAAAAATAAAAATTTTATTTTAGTTAAGGAGAAACTTTCATGCCCACTATTAACCAGTTGGTCAGAAAGAGCAGGGAAAAGGTCGAATACAAGTCCAATTCCCCGATTCTGAAGCAGTGCCCTCAGCGCCGCGGCGTTTGCACCGCTGTTCGTACCATGACTCCCAAAAAGCCGAACTCCGCACTCCGTAAGATTGCCCGTATCCGCCTTACCGACGGTCTCGAGGGTACCGCTTACATCCCCGGCATCGGTCACAACCTTCAGGAGCACTCCGTCGTTCTTATCAGGGGCGGCAGGGTTAAGGATCTTCCCGGTGTTCGCTACCACATCATCCGCGGTGCACTCGATACCGCAGGCGTTGCAAAGCGTATGCAGGCTCGCAGCCGTTACGGCGCGAAGCGTCCCAAGAAGTAAGGAGGTAAACTATGCCCAGGAGAGGTTTTGTTCCCAAGAGGGAAGTTCTTGATGATCCTATTTACGGCGGCAAGCTCGTAACCAAGCTCATCAACCAGGTTATGCTCGACGGCAAACGCGGCACGGCTCAGAAGGCCTGCTACGGTGCTTTCGATATCATTCGTGAAAAGACCGGCCGTGAGCCTCTTGAAGTGTTCCAGGAAGCAATGAACAACGTCATGCCCGTTCTGGAAGTCAAGGCTCGCCGTATCGGCGGTTCCACCTATCAGGTTCCCCTCGAAATCCGTGCGGAACGCCGCCAGACTCTCGGTCTGCGCTGGATCGTGCTTTATGCACGCGCAAGGAGCGAGCGCACCATGCAGGAAAGGCTCGCCGGCGAAATTCTTGATGCCTGCAATCAGCAGGGCTCCGCTTTCAAAAAGAAAGAGGACGTTCACAAGATGGCAGAAGCGAACAAGGCTTTCGCACACTTCAGGTTCTGATTTTCCGTTTTCGGAAACATCAAAACCGCTGCCGTTTTTCGGATTCCGTTTAAAAATCCAAAAACTGCATAAACTTATTTCGGAAATTTTCAACAATGCGGAAAGGAGGATTCGGCAATGCCTCGCAAAACACCCCTTGAGATGACGCGCAACATCGGCATCATGGCTCATATTGACGCGGGCAAAACAACAACGACCGAGCGCATTCTGCTCTATACGGGCAAAATTCACCGCGCGGGCGAAGTTCACGAGGGCGCAGCCACCATGGACTACATGGAACAGGAGCGCGAACGCGGCATCACCATCACCTCCGCCGCAACAACCACCTATTGGCACGATTGCCGCATAAACATCATTGACACACCGGGGCATGTTGATTTCACTGTTGAAGTCGAACGCTCCCTGCGCGTGCTTGACGGTGCGGTTGCGGTATTCTGTGCAAAGGGCGGCGTTGAGTCCCAGAGCGAGACTGTTTGGCATCAGGCGGAACGCTACCATGTTCCCCGCATTGCCTATGTCAACAAAATGGATATCGTCGGTGCTGATTTCTTTAACGTCATGGACATGATGCGCGAGCGTTTGGGAGCAAACCCCGTCGCGCTGCAGCTTCCTATCGGCAGTGAAGCAGATTTCCGCGGCGTTATCGACCTTGTGTGCATGTGCGCAGAGGTCTATTACGACGATGACGGGTTTGACATTCGCAATGAGCCGATACCTTCGGAATATCTTGAAAAAGCGGAGCAATACCGCACCGCTTTGATAGAAGCCGTTGCCGATGAAAGCGACGAACTGATGGAGCTTTACCTTGCGGGTGAGCCCATCCCCGAGGATCTGCTCCGCAGTGCCATAAGATCCGCAACCATCAACAACAACGCCGTTCCGACCTGCTGCGGTTCATCTTATCGCAACAAGGGCGTTCAGCCCCTTATGGACGCGATCGTTGATTATCTGCCGAGTCCCTTGGATCTTCCTCCCATTGAGGCAACGAGCAGGGACGGCAAAAAAACGATCGAGGTCACGGCGGATGATTCCGCACCGTTCGCTGCGCTGGCGTTCAAAATCGTTACCGATTCATTCGTCGGCAAGCTTGCGTTTTGCAGAGTTTATGCGGGTTCGCTCAAAGTGGGTTCCGTTGTGTACAATGCAAACAAGAGCAAGCGCGAACGTGTCACAAAGCTTTTGCTCATGCACGCGGACAGCCGCACCGAGCTTGACGAAGTCTATGCCGGCGATATTGCCGCATTTGTCGGACTTCGCGAGACGGTCACGGGCGAAACGCTTTGCAGCGAAGGCAAACCGCTGCTCATGGAATCAATGGATTTTCCGGAGCCGGTGATTCGTATCGCCATCGAATCAAAAACAAAGGCAGGTCATCAAAAACTCAGCGATGCGCTTGCAAAGCTTGCAGAGGAGGATCCCACTTTCCGTTCCTATTCGGACGAGGAAACAGGGCAGACGATCCTTGCGGGCATGGGCGAGCTGCATCTTGACATAATCGTTGACAGACTCATTCGTGAGTTCAAAGTCGAGTGCCGTGTGGGCAAACCGCAGGTTGCATATCGCGAAAGCATCACAAAAACCGTTCGCACCGTCGGCAGCTACATCCGACAGAATGCGGGCAAGGGTGTTTACGGCCACTGTGCCGTTGAGTTTGCGCCCGGCGCGCCCGGCAGCGGGTTTGTGTTCGAAAATGCCGTTCCGCCTTCCGTGCTTCCGCCTGAATACGTTAAGGCTGTTGAAGAAGGCATTCGCGAGGCATCGCGCAGCGGTTCGCTGGGCGGATACGAAGTCGTTGATTTTTCCGCAAAGCTTGTTGACGGCAGCGTGAACGAGCTTGAATCATGCGAACTTGCATACAAAATTGCGGGAAGTCTCGCATTCCGCGAAGCGTGTGAAAAAGGCGGCTCCGTGCTGCTTGAACCGTTCATGAAGTGCGAAATTGTCGTTCCGGATGAGTTCTTGGGCGATGTTATGGGCAACATCACGGCGCGGCGCGGCAGAATCGACGGGGTTGAAATGCGCGCGGGAGGTCAGCAGTGCATCAATGCGCTTTGTCCCCTCAGCGAAATGTTCGGCTATGCAACGGATCTGCGTTCAAGAACGCAGGGTCGCGGAAGCTTCACAATGCATTTCGACCACTATGAAGAGGTTGCCAAGAACCTTGTTGACAAAATCCTTGGCATTATCTACCAGTAACATCGGAGCTTCCGACAGCGGCAAAAGGGCTTATTCAGCCGGTCTCGCCGAAAAATCCCGACTTTGCGAGAATATATCTGTCGGAGCACCGTGATACACCGACATCCCCTTATTGCAAAAGCGATGCAATTGGGATATAATTATTTGAGAGAATAAACTATTAAATCCATCAGGAGGAATTCACAATGGCAAAGCAGAAGTTCGAAAGAACCAAACCCCATGTAAACATCGGCACCATCGGTCACGTTGACCATGGCAAGACCACCCTCACCGCTGCAATCACCATGGCTCTCTCTCAGCAGGGCCAGGCTGCAGCAATGCGTTACGATGAAATCGACAAGGCTCCCGAAGAGAAAGCCCGTGGTATAACCATCAACACCGCTCACGTTGAATACGAGACCGATCACCGTCACTATGCACACGTTGACTGCCCCGGCCACGCTGACTATGTTAAGAACATGATCACCGGTGCTGCACAGATGGACGGCGCTATCCTCGTTGTTTCCGCAGCGGACGGCCCCATGCCCC
>ERZ772875.2689-NODE-2689-length-12471-cov-13.896343_pt1 | contig 12471 bp, 10 predicted proteins | sample MGYA00580585_ERZ772875 | MGnify/ENA primary metagenome ERZ772875 (study PRJEB29015, sample SAMEA2737736) | human gut metagenome | biome: human gut; feature: human-associated habitat; material: faeces | place: China | collected 2012 ... | reverse complement strand
TACTACGATAAAGTTTTCCGGATATAACTCTTTCAATATTTTATATTCCGTAAAGCTATAGAGGCCGTCCAAAAGAATGGTCGAATCGGTTTTTGCGATGGTTTCCGAAGCTATTTTGGCCAATACGCCGTTGCCATGTTGGCGCCTTAAATCTTCTCTTACCATTTTCTCGTTTTCATTGTTGATTTCCAGACCCCTCTTTTTGACTTCGTTGAGAACAATACCGCCGAAGTAAAAGAGATCGAAATTAAATTGATCTTTCAGAAAATTAGTCGCTTCACTTTTTCCTGTACCGCTCATGCCCACCAGGGCTATTATTTTTTTCATATTCGCTACTGTAAAGTTTTCTTATTGTCGGATCGTCCGTCGATGATTTTGTATGAATGGTTTATTGAAATTCTTCATACATTTTACTTGCCTGAATGCCTTCGTTATTTTGATATTTACTTTTATACATTTTGGAGCAATCTCCTAAAATCGTATGATAAAATATTTGACATATTTCGACGTTCGGATATATCCGTACCGGTTGAATACAAGATATTTCCAGAGTCCAATAACCCGAAAAACCCACATCTCCGAAACCGGCGGTGACATGTATATATATTCCCAGACGTCCGATCGACGATCTGCCTTCGAGCATCGGGACATGATTCAGGGTTTTGGTATATTCGACGGTTCTGCCGAGATACACGATTCCGGGCTCGAGCACCAGGCCCTCGGGAGGAATCGAGATGGTCTTGGTCTCATTTTTAACTTTCATGTCCAATACATGCGAATCGTATACCAGCAATTCGTTATGTAATCTCAGGTTATAACTATTCGGATTTAATCTCGAGTCGTCGAAAGGCTCGATGAATATCTCCTTGTTCAGCATGTTCTTAATTTCTAATCCAGATATGATCATATGTTCTATTTAATTTATACTATATCTCTGTTTATTTTAAGGCTCGAATACTTTTAACCAGCTTTCCGCAATATTTTCTCTGATGTCGGTAGGGACCGTCGAAATTTTTCCGGGCGCATAACCGGGCAGTCCGTTGATCGCCAATATCATTTCAGCCCTGACCAAATGGATAAAATCTCCCATAACGGCATTATAAATAAAATTAACGGCATTCCCGTCGTTCACCAGGAAAAAATAGTTCATATTCTCATTCGAATATTTGAATATATGTTTTCTTACTTCTTGCTTTTCGTATTCTCCGGTAAATTCCAATTCCAGTTCGTCATCCGAAGACGTGACGGAAAAGATATAACATCCGTTTTTCAATTCCCTGAAATCTTCGATTTTGAGGGATTTGTTGCCTGTGGCAGAAAACAGAATGTCCGATTCCTTTATTATGGAGTCCCGGTCCGGAATCCGGTTAAGTTCATTGAATGCCGATACTCTTTTCAGTGGATTGGTATCGTAAACTGCGGGTTTTACTCCTCTCTGCAAGAGATGGGAGGCGATCGACCGACCGATTTTTCCATAACCTAAAATTCCGCATTTCAGGTATTGGATCAATTTCCCGTCTTCTCTCATCAGGGCATCTGCCGAAAAAAAGACGGACTGACCGACTAGAAAGTCTTCGTTTTCTTTTAAAGGACTTCTGGCTACAGATACGACTTTAAACGGGTAGTTCTGCTTCTTTCGCTCCGAGTCTCCGATCACATGTTCATACTTTTGATAGCCGTTTTCGGTATCTTCGATGATTAAAGCAATCCGTTCGAGGATAGTTACAGGCCAGGTCTCGTGGATATGGGCGAAATATCCGCCAATATCGAAAAGCAGGATTTTTTCATTCGTGTTTTCCAGGATTCTGATCACTTCGTTTTCTGTATCCTGAGCCATGTCTTCCCGGCATACATGCGAAATTTTAAAATCCTTCCGAACGATCGTGTAAGTCTTTTCGTCGATCGAGTTGGGCTTGGGGACGATCGTTTGAATGGGGACGATCGTATCGATGGCCCTTAAGTAATGAACGGCATCGGGGATGATATGGGAAACGACGACAGCAATATAATTTTCGCCGGTTGTCCGGGCCTTTGAGATGATATTTTCATAAAATAATCTCGTATTCAAATCGATATCGAGCAGGTCCCATATTTTTTTTACTAATTTCAGGAAGGTGACCTGGCTGGATAAACTGGATACATCACTCCACTTTAAGTTTTCGCTTTCTTCCGTGATCTTTTCTCCTTTGTAAATAAAAAAATAGCGGAGGTCGTGATGAAAGTGTTGTTTTTCGTGTTTGGCCGGATTCTCGGGGATGGGATGCGAGTCGATGTCGATGGGGAATTTTTTTCCGAAGATAGGAGAAATCAGCATCAAATCGTCTTTGGCTATGTTCGTTTCTTCGAAGATTTCCCTGTAAACACCATCCAGAATGGAAGCGTCCGTTTTTTCAATATGGCCTCCCGGTTGTAACCAACGTTGAAGTATGATGTGTTTGATTAAAAGTACTTTGGAATTTTTGTAATCAAAAATAATCGCACTGCCGGTAATATGGCCGACAAAATTTTTACGGTCGAACAATTGATCCGATTCTGTTTTATCGATAAAGGTTTTGAATTGTTTTAGTCTATCGGTCTCATCCTTATATATGCTGATGTAATCCTGATAGTAACTTTTTATATTTTCGGAAGTTTCCATTTTGTAATCCACTTAAAACAAATCAGATCAATATTATCGATGCACCTGACTAAAAACAGCTATACCGTTCGGCAAATTTAGCAAATATTTGAGAAACAGAACAAACACATCCCCTAAACCTTTGTAATAAATTTCGATATACTTTACTTTTTTTGTTGTGGGCCGCGATCTTTTGAAATTTCGACATCAGTTAAGGGCAGGAGTTGCCTTTTTTCTCCTACTTTTGCAGGTCTGAATTTAGTCGTGTATTATGCAGGATGGGCGTTTATCGATAGAGAGGGTACAGATGGAAGGGAGAAATAAAACACACAGTCTGGTGACCGGAAATATTACATGGGGGATGTTGTGGTTTGCTGTTCCGATGATATTGGGAAATTTGTTACAGCAGTTCTATAATATCGCCGATACATTGATCATCGGTCGGTTTTTGGGAGCCAAGGCTTTGGCTGCTGTGGGGTCGGCCTATACGTTGATGATTTTTCTGACTTCGGTCCTCCTGGGCTTATGTATGGGAAGCGGGGTTGTTTTTTCACTTCAGTACGGAGCCAGGGATCATGAAGCTTTGAAACGTAGTATTTTTGTCTCTCTGGTATTGATCGGGGTGATTACGCTATTGCTGAATATTGCGGTTTTTGTCTGGATCGATCCTATTTTGCGGTTACTGCAGGTCCCGGCTGAAGTATATATCCTTATGCGGGATTATTTGTGGATTATTTTTTGGGGAATCGGATTTACCTTTCTCTATAACTATTATGCTTCCTTACTCCGGGCTGTCGGGAATTCTGTCCTGCCCTTGGTCTTTCTGGCTGTAGCTGTTGTTCTTAACATTGTGCTCGATTTGGTTTTTATTCTGTCTTTCGGTTGGGGAGTCCGCGGAGCGGCATTGGCTACGGTCATCGCTCAGGCGGTATCGGGGATCGGACTCTGTTTCTATAGCCTTTACCGGTTTCCGGATTTCAGGGTTTCCCGCCAGAATATGCAACTAAAGTGGGCTACGGTCAAAGAAATTGCAACCTATTCTTCGCTGACTTGTGCCCAGCAATCTGTCATGAATTTCGGTATATTGATGGTGCAGGGACTGATCAATAGCTTTGGAACGGCTGTTATGGCTGGCTTTGCTGCGGCAGTTAAAATCGATTCGTTTGCTTATATGCCTGTTCAGGATTTCGGAAATGCCTTCTCTACTTTTATCGCTCAGAATTTCGGAGCTGGAAAACACGAACGTATCCGCAAAGGAATCCGGGTCGCCGTTAGGGTTACCCTTATTTTTTGCCTTATTATTTCTGTACTCGTTTTTATTTTGGCCAGGCCACTGATGCTTATCTTTATTCCGGCACATGAAACGGAAATTATTTCTATCGGTGTCGAATATTTACGGATTGAAGGAGCTTTTTATTGTGGCATTGGTTGGTTGTTTTTATTATATGGTTTCTATCGTGCTGTCAGGAAACCCGGAATGTCTGTCGTGTTGACCGTTATATCCCTGGGTGTCCGGGTGGCCCTGGCTTATACCTTAGCTGCTATTCCGGGTATAGGTGTATGGGGAATCTGGTGGTCTATTCCTATCGGATGGTTTTTGGCAGATATTTTCGGTTGGTGTTATTATCGAATGAAACAAAGAAAATCTTTGGAGTGGTGATCTCTCTTCAAAGGTGATAAGGATTTCAGGAATTATTATAAGCTGTTGTAAGTAATAAGAGGTATGTAATATTGGTAATAAATCAGGTAAAATAGATACAAACCGGATGAAACCTATTTTCTATTTTTGTAACCGAATAAGAAGTAATTCGTGGTGACGGAATATATTCAAAATGATCCAATATCTGAAAATGAAAGTAGTTGATATTTTATTTGCAGTAGTTTTACTGCTACCGGGCGGATTTATCCGGGCCCAGGAGATAAGAGACAGTCTGCCACAGGGCAGGTCGTATACGATCGATGAGGTGGTAGTGACAGGTACGCGTAATGAGACCGACATTCGCCATTTGCCGATGACGGTTTCGGTGGTGGGGCGCCAGCAGATCGAGCAGAGTAATGAATCTTCTTTGCTTCCCTTGTTGACCGAACAGGTGCCGGGGCTTTTTATTACCTCTCGGGGGATGATGGGATACGGGGTGTCGGGAGGTGCTGCCGGGCAGATGTCTTTGCGTGGAGTCGGTGGTGCTCCGCAGGAGGGTGTGCCGATCATCAAACCGGAAAACCGGGAGATCTTCGAGGAGCGCATCGGGCGGCGGCATACCGAGGCAAAGATAGAATATGCCTACCAGCGCATGACCGATCTTCCGGAGGGGTATGCCATCCCGGAGGGGCGGCAGAAGCCCTGGGGCACTGCCCATGCGGTGATGTGCTGCGCCGGGATGCTGCGGGAGCCGTTTGCGGTCATCAATGCGGATGACTACTACGGCCCGGAGCCTTTTGAGGAGCTGTACGGCTTTTTGACCGCGCCGCATGAGGAGAACGGTAAGCTGCAGCTGTGCATGGCGGGCTACCGCCTGGTAAACACCCTTTCCGATAAGGGAACGGTGGCGCGCGGCATCTGCACGGTGGATGCAAACGGCAAGCTGACCGATATTGACGAGCGGCTGAAGATCGGCTGGACGGCGGATGGGCGCATTACCGATGTGAGCCGGGAGGTGGAAGCGGAATATGATCCGCAGACCCCGGTTTCGATGAACTGTTGGGGTTGCCCGCCGGAGCTGATGGAGGAATTCCAGCCGCGGTTTATTCATTTTCTGGAGCACATGGAGGACCCGCTAAAGAGCGAGTTCCTGCTGCCGGAGATGATAGGCGATCTGCTGCACGAGGGCTGCGCCGAGGTGACGGTGCTGCCGGTACATAACAAGTGGTACGGGGTGACCTACCGGGAGGACCACGAAAAGGTGGCGGCGGCCATGGCGGCGCTGACGGCCGATGGACTGTACCCGGAAAAACTGAAATAACGGCGGAGGAATCGCTGTTTTATGGGGGCGGCCGCAGGCCGCCCCCTGTGCCGTTTAGAAAACGGGGAGGCAGCTGACAAAACGCCGGAGAAGGACCGTGGACATGGTGAAACATCAAATTTTATTAAAACTGAAAAAGGACCCAGTGCTGGCGGTATCGCTGGTGCTGGCGGTGGTGTCCGCCTTTTGGGTCAGGCCCTCAGCGGCCTATCTGGGCTATATAGATTGGCGTGTGCTGGCGCTTTTGGCGGCCTTGATGCTGGCAGTAGCGGCGCTGGGACAGGCCGGACTATTTGATGCAGTGACGGCTGCCCTGCTGCGCCGGATGAGGGATACCCGGCGGCTGGCGGCCGTACTGGTGGGGGTGTGCTTTTTTGCGGCGATGCTGATGACCAATGATGTGGCGCTGATCACCTTTGTGCCGCTGACGCTGATGCTGACCGCCCAGACCGGTACTGAAAGATTCAATATCCCTATTATTGCATTGCAAACGGTGGCGGCCAACCTGGGCAGCGCCATGACCCCCTTGGGCAACCCGCAGAATTTGTATCTCTATTCCCTTTCGGGGATGGGGCTGGGAGAGTTTTTGCGGCTGATGGCGCCGGTAACAGGTCTATCTTTGGTGCTACTGAGCGCGGCGGTACTGTGCCTGCCCTGCCGGCCGTTGGGCGCGGCTGATATCCGCCTGAACCGGCCGGACCGCCGGGGGCTGCTGCTGTGGGGAGCGGTATTCGCGGTATGTCTGCTTTCGGTGCTGCGTGTGCTGCATTACGGAATAGCGCTGGGCGCGGCGGTGCTGGCGGCCCTGCTTGCCGACCGGCGGCTGCTGCGGCGTGTGGATTACAGCCTGCTGCTGACTTTTCTGTTTTTCTTTGTTTTTGTGGGGAATATGAAGGCTCTGCCGACCGTTAGCGAGGCGCTTTCCGGACTGGTGGCAGGGAGGGAAATGACGGTGGGGATCCTGCTGAGCCAAGTGATAAGCAATGTGCCGGCGGCCATGCTGCTTTCCGGCTTTACCGCCGATTACCCGGCGCTGCTGCTGGGGGTGAACCTTGGCGGGCTGGGCACCCTGATCGCCTCAATGGCAAGTCTGATCTCCTACAAGCTGTACGCCGCGGCGGATGGGGCCAGGACCGGAAAATATATGCTCTTTTTTACGGCGGTGAATGTAGTGCTGCTGGCGGTTCTGTGGGGAGCGATGGTTATAATATATAAATGAAATGATATATATTAAGAGAAGGAATTCCCGCTGGACGGCGAAATTTATTGATAGCATATACGCTATAAAGCAAGACAAAAAACGGATAGCAGGGTAAAGCGATGCTTTTTTGAAATGGGACAAGTTGGATAAAATTTTGTCATAGTTGCGCAATTTGATGCTTTTCATTAAAAATAGTTGCGCAAAACTGCCGTAAATTAACGGAAACCAGGCACAGAAGAAAAAAGAGATATTCCTTTTTGGAAATATGGGTAGACTTTTTTGAGATATCCCTTTTCATATTTAGTATGTTATATTAACGGAGCTGAAAGACGCCGGAAGCGGCGGATACAGTTTACGAGAAAAGGGGTATAGAGATTATGGAAGCGATTGCTGCCATTGTGATCTTTGTGCTGATGTTCGCACTGATCATACTGGATAAGATTCCGCGGCATTACATCACACTGGGGTGCGCCGCGGCAACACTCATCATCGTCTTTGGTGTATGCATGAAGAGCCCGCAGGCGATAATGGAAACACTGAACCTAAAAACCATTATCACCGGGAATTTCTGGATCAGCTCCGGAGAGAGCAGCTCCAGCGGTATCAACTGGGAGACCATCATTTTTGTGGCCGGTATGATGGTGATGGTGGAGGGCATGGCAAAGGCGGGCTTTTTCCGCTGGCTGTGCCTGACCATAGCCAAGGCGGTAAAATATAAGGTAATGCCTATTCTTATTACCTTTATGGTGATGAGCGCCGTACTGGCCATGTTTATCGATAGTATCACCGTCATTCTGTTCCTGGCGGCGGTAACGGTCGAGCTTTCTCAGCTGTTGAAATTTGACCCGGTGCCTATGGTGCTGGCGGAAATTTTCTGCGCGAACCTGGGTGGCTCCGCCACCATGTGCGGCGACCCGCCCAATATCATCGTTGGGACTGCGTTGGGTTACAGCTTTGCCGATTTTATCACCAATACCGGCGTTATTGCCGGCATCGCCCTGGTGGTGAGCGTGGTGTTTTATGCGCTGGCTTACCGCAAGGAGCTGACGGCCAGCGCGGCGGCCAATGCCGGGCTGACGGTACATTATCCCGACCCGAGCGAAGCCATTACTGATAAGAAGGAATTTGTGTTGAGCTGCGTCATCTTCCTGTGCGCGGTGGTGCTGCTGGTGACCCATGCCCAGACCCATTTGACCGTGGCGCTTATCGGTGTGGCGATCACGATACTGACGCTGATCTGCTTTGCCAAGGATGCCAAGGAGATCATCCGCGGCGTGGACTACCAGACCCTGCTATTCTTCATCGGACTGTTTGTGGTGGTAGGCGGCCTGGAGCAGACCGGTGTACTGGTGATGATCGCGGAATTTATCGGCAAGCTGTGCGGCGGCAACATCCTGGCGATGGTCTACATCGTGCTGTGGATCTCCGCTGTGGCCAGTTCGGTAGTTGACAATATTCCGTTTGCTGCTACAATGGTACCTGTAATAAAGACACTGGCGGCCACCACCGGCGCCGATCTTTCCACCCTGGCGTGGGGACTTTCCATTGGTACCGATATCGGCGGCAGCGCCACCCCCATTGGTGCTTCGGCCAATGTAGTGGGTACCTCGGTGGTTTCTAAGGCCGGTCACCCGGTAAGCTGGGGCCGCTACTGCAAGACCGCCATCCCGGCGACCATTATTGTGCTGGGCATCGCCATGATCGTCATCAAGCTGAGATATTTCTAAGCAGAAAGGGAGGACAGTATGGAACACGAAAAGCAGCAGGTCATCATTACTATTGGCCGGGAATACGGCTCCGGCGGACACCTGATAGCCGATATGCTGGGTGAAAAATATGGGCTGCCGGTGTACGACAGTACCATCATCGAGGTTATTGCCAAGGAAAAGAACCTGAACCTGGAGAAGCTGAAGGAGTATGACGAAAAGCCCCGCAACCGGCTGTTCACCCGCTCCATAGATGGATACAGCAACTCCCCGGAGGATGTCATTGCCTATATGGAATTTGACTTCCTGCGGGAGAAGGCAAAATCCGGCGAGAGCTTTATTGTGGTGGGACGCTGCGGCAGCTCCATCCTAAAGGGCTACCGGGGGGTCATCAGCATCTTTGTGACCGGCGATATGCCGGAAAAGATCCAGCGCGTGGCGACGGAATTCCATGTTTCCAATGAGGACGCGGAAATGATGATCCAGAAAAATAACAAGAGCCGCAAGCTGTACCATAACTTCTACTGCAAGGAGAAGTGGGGCGACAGCCGCTACTATGAGCTGACCATCAATACTTCTAAGATCGGCTTTGACAGGGCTGCGGAAGTCATCGACTGCTACATCAAGGAGCGGATGGGTGACGACTGGGCTGAGCATATTGCCAGATAACAAGGCTGAAGAATAAAAGAGAAGGAAAAGACCTCCGCCCGGGGAAATCGGACGGAGGCTCTTTTTATTGCATGGAGGAGGTTAGCCGCGGAAGGCGGGATTGAAGGCATAGAAATTGCGGGAATTAAGGTCATCCTGCACCATGCGGAGGGCTTCGCCGAAGCGTACAAGATGGAAATAACAAGCCTTCAAATGCGCCATTCGATTTTGATGGAATCGTTGGTAGCATAGATGACGCGGATGAGCTGGTCTACCGTCTGTCGCTTATCATCGAAGCTCAACTCGTCCCACATAGTCAGGTGATTATAGATCTCCGTATAGTCCGCTTCCTTGTGCAGCTTCAATTCAGAGATACGCTTCATCAGCTCTTGCTTTTTCCCATCCAGTTCTTTGACGCGCCCACTGATGTAACGAAACAGGGTATCGTCCGCAGCCGACAGGCGATCCATCAGAGAGCCAATCTCAGTCTCAACTTGCGTAAGTTGAACATTCAACGCCGTTAGCTCGGGGTTAATGTAATTTCCTTTACACCTTCTGAGCGTTTTGAACTGAGCCATCTTTTTGCGCATTTCATTGTAGATGATTTGTTCAAACTCATCGGTATAAATCGTTCCGGTACCCTCGCAGGCTTTGGAGTTCATTTTGTTCGAACAGAGGAGGTAGCGGGAGCGTGTGGTCGAGTAGTGCTTATCCACCAAAGCGTACCCGCAGATGCCGCATTTGATCTTTCCCGCCAGCCATGTGTTCTTGGCTTTCTGATATGGCTTGATCTGCTGCGCTTCCAGACACTTTGCACGGCATTTCAGCCATAGGTCGGAGGGAATGATGCCCTCGTGTGGAGCCAGCACCAAATGGTTGCCTTCTAAATTCATTTGCTTGCGTCCTACGGAGTCCTGTCCCTTGTAGTAGTAGCATCCGTTCGTGCCGATAAAGTCACTCGGATCGTTTGCCATGATCGCGCCTTGGTCACGATAGAACTCATAGACGGATAGATCCGCGCGGACATAGATGGGATTCCTGAGAACATCCGCAAGTCGTGTGCGTCCCCACGGCTTTCCGTTTTTGAGAATACCGTGGGCTTGAAAGTAGCGGATAATGTCACCGTAGGAGCATTCCGGCTTGGAGTAGAGCTCATAGATCAACCGCACCTGTTCCGCTTCCTCCGTGTTGATCTCATACATAGAGGTCTTAATACCCTCGATGGTCATCGGGATCAGCCGGAATCCATACGGAACTCTGCCGCCCATATAGAAGCTCTTTTGACTGCGAGAGTAGTAGGCATCCGCCACGCGCTTTTGAATGGTTTCCCGTTCCAACTGCGCGAATACAATGCAGATGTTGAGCATGGCGCGTCCCATGGGCGAGGAAGTGTCGAATTTTTCTGTCGTGGATACGAACTCGACCCTGTGCTTTCCGAATTTCTCCATCATATTAGAGAAGTCGAGGATAGAACGGCTGATGCGGTCCAGTTTGTAAACAACGACCTTACCGATCACTCCGCTTTCGATGTCGTTCATCATTTCAGCAAAGGCGGGACGGTCTGTATTTTTACCGCTGTAACCCCTGTCGGTATAAACCTTGTACTGTTCACCTCTCATTTCGTACTGGCAGAACTCGATCTGGCTTTCGATAGAAATGCTATCGCCTCTGTCAACGGATTGTCTTGCGTAGATTGCGTTCATTTTGTAGCTCCTTCCTCACAGAAAAGAGCTGCTGACAGGTACATCATACCGCAGCAGCTCCTAAATAGCTATCATTTTCATTGTGTTTTTCATATTTTATAAAGACCTCGAAAAGACCTTCCTCGATACATCGCCGCTGTTCCATGCACTCCTCGGCGGTAAGCTGTGGGGTAAGGTTTTCAATTCTGATCATATTTTTTCTGCCGGAAATAATGTGCGCGTCACTATCGTAAGTGAAAGGGCGGACAATAATAACTATCACCTCCCGCGGTGCTATCATTTTATTTGCGAGAACCTTGTCCTATGCAGAAAGGGAGAGTCGAAATCCTTCAACTCTCCCTTTGCGTCACATGGTCTGCTGCCAGTCATAACTCACCTCGTCCTCGTGGTCATCCGCCTTGTGACCGAGGGCGATCTTCTTTTCGCGTTCTTTTTGCAGTACCTTTCTGTCGGTGTGGTGCTGTACGGGCATCACAGGGGCAGCAGACTGGAGCTGCTCCAGACGGTGCCCAAGCCCCACCAGAGCAGAAGCAGTGCTGCCGCCGCCATCAGCAGAGAGATCAATGCCGGAATACTGACGTGTGGCAGATGCAGTCTGGGAAGTCTGATTCTGTGCAGAGAAAAAGAATTCTCTTTCGGCTTCCCAGCCTGTTCGGTCATCTGCTCCAGATGCCGCACTGCCTCCAGCAGATCGTCCAGCTGCGTCCGCGTGGGAAGCTGCGACATCTGCCTGCTGACGCTCTCCAACAGATCTGTCTGCCGATCCGCATGGTACCACAGTGCATCCATGTATTTCATCATTCGCTCCCAGTCCGTTTTCGAGGGACACGCTTCGTGAGGTGGTGTCGGCGTCGGAAGTTCTGTCTGCTGGGTGTTGCGCTGCTTGAGTTCTTGCAGAGACAATCTCTGCTCTGATTCTGAATTCATGTTCCATGGCCTCCTTGCAATACTTTTCTTCGTGCAGTTTGTTGTCGCGGCATTTTAGTCCGTCCGGCGTGGTGTAGGTGATGTACTTGCGCCCGCTCTCCCAGCGGACGGCATAGCCCTCGGACTCCATCAGCGAAACGAAAGCGTCCCTGTCGGCGGCGTATTTCATACACTCGTCGATAGTGTTCATGAGCCGCAGCTTCCAGCTTTGACCCTTCAGAGCCGTGTGGTATTCCGCGCCGCTCATGCTGCGGGCCTGCTCTGCGTTGGCGCATCAAAGACAGGCAGGCCCATCTCCTGACAGATCATGTCATTGCGCCGCATCAGCTCCTGCAGTTGTTCCTTTGCCATGTGCAGCTTTTTGCCGGTTTCAAAGTTGACGGAGTTGATGACGCAGTGGGAGTGGATGTGCTCGCGGTCTACATGGGTGCAGACCAGCACCTCGCAGCCGTCAAAGTATTCCGCCAGCCGCCGTGCGGCTTCGTGAGCCTGCCGGGGATCGACCGCCGCGCCTTTCGGAAAGCTCTGCACCATGTGGTAGAACATCACGCCGCCGTCCTTGTGGTAGAGCAGCTTGGTGTTCAGAAAATCGTCGTAGACGCTTTGCACTTGGCAGTTGATGCCGCTGACGAGCGGCTCGCCCTCCCATGCGGATTTCTTTTCCTGCATGACGTAGAGCATCACGCCGCGCATGGCGGCGCGGGACTGT
>ERZ772875.2679-NODE-2679-length-12513-cov-3.453042_pt1 | contig 12513 bp, 9 predicted proteins | sample MGYA00580585_ERZ772875 | MGnify/ENA primary metagenome ERZ772875 (study PRJEB29015, sample SAMEA2737736) | human gut metagenome | biome: human gut; feature: human-associated habitat; material: faeces | place: China | collected 2012 ... | reverse complement strand
AAACATTTTATAAAACATAATATAAAACAAAAAAGGAGGAAACAATTATGTTACAGCAGGTAATGACAAATCCAGGAGAAATTATTTTCAGAGAGGTTCCGGTTCCGGAGGTAAAGGAAAATCAGGTTTTGGTAAAGATTATGAATATTGGTGTTTGTGGATCAGATATTCATGTTTATCATGGAAAACATCCGTTTACAAAATATCCGGTAACACAGGGACATGAGGTTTCCGGTGAGATTACAGAACTTGGAAAAAATGTTACAGAGTTTCATGTGGGACAGAAGGTGACGATAGAGCCGCAGGTATATTGTGGACATTGCTATCCATGTCGTCATGGAAAGTATAATCTCTGTGAGGAATTAAAAGTAATGGGATTTCAGACGACAGGAACAGCATCTGAGTATTTTGCAGTGGATGCATCTAAAGTAACACCTATTCCAGAAGATATGTCCTATGAAGAAGGCGCTATGATCGAACCTCTTGCAGTGGCAGTTCATGGTGTAAAACAGATGGGCGATGTGGCTGGCATGAATATTGCAGTCCTTGGTGCAGGACCGATCGGAAATCTTGTAGCACAGGCAGCAAAAGGAATGGGGGCAGCGAAAGTGATGATCACAGATATCAGTGATCTTAGACTGGCAAAGGCAAAAGAATGTGGAATTGATGTGTGTGTGAATACCAAAAATAAAGACTTCGGTGAGGCAATGATCGAAGCATTTGGACCGGATAAGGCGGATGTGATCTACGACTGTGCCGGAAACAATATCACAATGGGACAGGCAATTAAATATGCAAGAAAAGGAAGCACGATCGTACTGGTGGCTGTTTTTGCAGGAATGGCAGAAGTAGATCTTGCAGTGGCAAATGACCACGAACTTGACATTAAGAGCACGATGATGTACCGCCATGATGATTACATAGATGGAATCAGACTGGTAAATGAGGGCAAAGTTCATTTGAAACCGCTCATCTCAAAGACATTTGCTTTTAAAGATTATCTGAAGGCATACCAGTATATTGATGATAACCGCGAGACAACGATGAAAGTAATTATCAACGTCAGTGAAAAGTAAGGAGTTCGTATGGAAAATAAATATGGAATTGTCGGAGTTGCCCATGTCGGGCTTCCGACAAACGATTTACAGAAAACAGTTGAGTTTTATAAGAGTCTTGGATTTGAAGTGATTATGCAGTCTTATAATGAAAAAGCAGGGGAAAAAGTGGCATTTTTACAGATAAAAAATTATTGTATAGAGACTTTTGAAAATGGGCAGGCGGCAATGTCAGACGGTGCATACCAACATGTTGCACTTGATGTGGAAGACATTGAAAGTATGTATCAGAAAATCTGCAATGAAAAATACACAATTATTACAGACGGAATCGAAGAACTGCCATTTTGGGAAAATGGTGTGAAGTATTTTATGATTAAGGGACCAAATGAGGAAAGAATAGAGTTCTGTCAGAAACTCTGATAAAAATAGGAGAGACATATGGGAAGCGAAAACAAAAATGGAAAAGTACCGCTGATCAGTAAGATTGCATATGGGTTTGGTGATGTTGGATGTAATTTCAGCTGGATGTTCGTCAGTAATTTTCTGATGATATTTTATACAGACGTGTTCGGAATCAGTATGGCGGCTGTGTCAGCACTTATGCTTTTTTCAAGATTCTGGGATGCAATCAATGATCCAATCGTCGGGGGACTTACAGATAAAACAAAATCGAGATGGGGACGGTACCGTCCATGGCTGTTAGTAGCGGCACCAATTACAGCGATTCTTCTTGTCATGACATTCTGGGCAAGACCTGACTGGTCGCAGAATGGAAAGATCATTTATATGGTAATTACATATTGTCTGCTGGTTTTGGGGTATACCTGTGTGAATATTCCATATGGAACCTTGTGTGGTGCTATGACACAGGATATTGATGAACGTGCAAAAATAAATACATCCCGTTCGGTTGCAGCGATGATTGCAATTGGTGTGTTAAATATTATCACAGTTCCACTGCTCAGCAAATTCGGCAGTCACAGTGCAAAGACAGGATATCTGACGGTTGCGGTCATATATGGATGTATTTTTACAGCCTGTCATTTCTTCTGCTTTGCGAAGACGAAAGAGGCAGTGATTACTCCGGAAAAAGAAAAAATTTCTGTAAAGGTACAGTTGAAAGCAGTCATGCAGAACAGACCATATCTTCTTGCATTGGCAGGACAGATATTATTTGGATTTACATTGTATGGTAGAAACGCAGATATTCTGTATTATTTTACATATGTGGAAGGGAATGCCTCCTACTACACAACTTATTCGATGTGCATCATTATTCCTTCTATCATCGGGGCAGCCTGTTTTCAACCATTATTCCGCAAGTTGAATAACAAAGGAAGAACAGCATCTCTCTTTGCTTTATTTACAGGAATTTCCATGTTGTCTATGTTTTTCTTCAATGCCAAAGAATCACCAGCTATTTTTTATGCATTATCTGGTCTCACACAGTTTTTTTTCTCTGGATTTAATACCGCAATCTATGCAATTATTCCAGACTGTGTGGAATATGGGGAGTGGAAAACCGGACTTAGAAATGATGGTTTTCAGTATGCATTTATTTCACTTGGAAATAAAATCGGAATGGCAGTTGGAACAGCACTTTTAGCAGGATTACTTGGAAAATATGGTTATATTGCAAATCAGACACAAAATGCAATTGTACTTTCAATTATGAAACATGCATTTACGACGATTCCAGGTGCACTGTGGATTGTGACTGCGGTTGTATTATTTTTCTACCGGTTAAATAAAAAACGTTATAACGAGATTGTGGAGGAACTGAAAAATGGAAGAAAAAGTTGATATCGTGGCATTGGGAGAATTGCTGATTGATTTTACGGAAGCAGGACACAGTCAGGATGGGAGAAAATTGTTCGAACAGAATCCCGGCGGTGCTCCGGCAAATCTTCTGACCGTTGCAAGCCACTTTGGGTATCGCACCTCTTTTATTGGAAAAGTTGGAAACGATATGCATGGTAAATTTTTAAAGAAGACACTGCAAACGGAAGGAATCAATACAGATGCTATCGTCGAAGATCCAGATTATTTTACGACACTGGCATTTGTGGAAATCGGTGAAAATGGAGAACGGAATTTTTCTTTTGCAAGAAAACCAGGTGCAGATACACAGTTAAAAAAAGAAGAACTGGATCAGACGTTAATTTCCGGATGTAAAATTTTTCATTTTGGATCATTATCGCTGACAGATGAACCGGCAGAAAGTACAACGATTGAAGCGGTAAAAATGGCAAAAGCAGCGGGTGTACTTATTTCATATGATCCAAATTACCGCCCGTCTCTTTGGAAGAGCAAAGAGGATGCAGTGAAAAAAATGAGATCTGTCATAGAATTGGTAGATGTCATGAAGGTATCGGATGAAGAGAGTAATCTGTTGACAGAGGCGAAAAGTTATGAGCAGGCTGCAGATCAACTCCTTGCCATGGGACCAAAGCTGGTTGCCATTACATTGGGAGAACAGGGCGTTCTTATGGCAACAAAAAGCAGAAAAGAAATCATCAAAGCATTTCAGATACATGCGGTCGACACGACTGGGGCAGGTGATTCATTCTGGGGAGGCGTATTGTGCAGTATCCTTTCCGTGAATAAGAATGTTGAAAAAATGGAATGGGAAGAAATCAGAAGGTGTGCTGTTTTGGGAAATGCAGTTGCAGGATTGTGTGTGCAAAAGAGAGGTGGAATCCCTGCGATTCCGACGAAAGAGGCGGTGTTTGAATTTATGCAGAAATAATGAACGTATATGAACAAACTATTATTATACGCGGCAAACGAAAATGTGTCAATCCTCTGGCGGCGGCAGCCGAGACCTCCAACGAGCGTATCGGAATGTCCAAAAGGATATTCCGATACATTGCTCGTCTACGGTATCCCGAATCCGGGATACCCCACACCCTCCGGGCAAAGTCCATCCATCAGGTCTTGCCTATGTTATCTGAATGCGCCTCAAAAAACAGTTTTTACATCTGTATTGTAATTCCAACAAGAAAGGATTCCTCACCGGGAACGAGATCGAGATCACCACCATGGCTTTCAATGATTTTTCGGACAGAGGAAAGCCCGATTCCATGATCAGCAGATGTACCCTTTCGGGAGAGAAATGTTTTTCCCTCTTGCAAGGCCAGACCGTCGTAAGTGTTTTCAATCTTCAAAAAGTACATATTACCTCTGGTTTCGCCTGCAATGAAAACGCGGCGCACCCCTTGCTTTTGGCGGCTGCACGCCTCAACGGCATTGTCCAAAAGATTGCCCAGCACCGTACACAGTTCCACATCGGTAAGCGGCATCTGATCGGGAAGATCGAGCCGTACCTGAAATTCTGTCCCTTGTGTCTGTGCCATGCCGTAGTAGTATTCAATCAGCGCATTTACGACGGGATTTTTGCAGAACGCAACATGGGAGAGACCCGATGATGCCGCAACCTGTTCCTCTACCTGTAACAGGAAGGAGCAGATCTCCGTCTGCCCACGTTCAGAGGCCATGCGGTCTATGGTACGCAGATGGTGTTTGATGTCGTGGATCAGCCTTCTGTTTTCTGCCGCTGCCTCAGAAACCTGACGGCTGTATTCGGTCTGCATAGAAAGCTGACGGATGACCTGCTTGCGTTCTTCCTGGAAAATCAGGCTGTTTCCATATCCTTCTATCACATCGCGCCAGAGGGAATAACCGATGGCTGCTGCTATGAAAAAGCTGCCCCATTCCAAAAACCAACCGCCGATAACCGGCTCATAAACCGGCAGAAGGCGATCCCATATAAAGGCGCAGGTTGCGGCTGCCGCAGCATAGAAGATCGGCCTGCTCCGTTTTTCTCCTCTGTGAATGGCAAGCACAGCGATGATAAGCAGATAGAGCGCAGATGCCGCCTTATAACAAAAGACCGATGCAGAGAAAAAGCGAATGGCTCCAAGGGAGAGATGGGAAGCCATCATGCCATACACAAACGCATATACCAGGAAGGCAGCGCCCACCCCATTACTGATGGCCGCAGGCAGGAAGCCCGGTCTGCATATCCGGTTTTGCAGAACTACGATCAGCCAGGTAACCAGATAGATACAGAACAGTTCAATCGTGTACCAGGGGAATACGGGAACCGCAGCCAGCATATGAAGCACAGGATAGGATGACAGGCCGCACATGGCAAGGCAGATCAGTCCGAACAGGAATGTATTTTTCTGTTTCATCCGGCGGCTGAAATAAAAGGACAGCAGCGCACAGACAAAGGTAACTGTACAGCTGAACAGGCAGAATGCAAACCGGATTCCTCTGGTTGTATTGACCGCCAGCATCGTTCCGAAAGCAGGCGGATAGACAATCCCTCCGTAAAAGTGGTCATAGTTGCTGACCGCTATGGTGAGTGTGACCGGTTTTCCGCCATGAAAAGTGACCATGCGGTTTTGAACCAATGGTGTCCCCTGTGCCGGTTCCCCCATTTGCAGGATCAGGTCATGATCCAGATAAAGGTTGTAAGCAGAAAACACTTCCGGGATTTCCAGCGCATATGTTTCCTTCCGTTCCGGCAGAAAGAATGTCATCTGATAAGTCCCGCAGCCATAGGGAGAAGGGTTTGCAGGGCTGGAGAAATTGGTCTGCTCTCCGATGGAAAGGTAGCGCATATAATGGCTTTCATCCCGTATTTCTTCCGGGGTCAAAAGCGCGTCAGGATAAAATGCCCAGCCGGATACCAGAAAGCGCACCGGTGACTTTTGAAGTTCTTCCTCAGAAAGCGCCAGAATCCCATTTGCCGCCTGGATTGTGTTCTGGCTATATTTATTATTGAACTGATACAGGCCAAGAAAAAACAGGGATGAGCACAGGCAGACCATACATAAGGCAGCATATTTTTTTACCGCAGAAGATACCATCTTATTTTCGCCTCCTCCTTAGGAAAAACACACCGGCAGACAGAAGAAGCAGACAGGCCGGAATCAAAAGGAGTATGGGCGACCGGCTATGCTCTGTGTCGGCGGCCTGTGCCAGGAAAACGGCATCTTCCTTTCCCACAATGGTGTATGTCCCTGTATGGCTGATCTGAAAGGAGACGGCTTTTGCCGCATCGTCATAACCGGTCATGGGAATTTCCACGCCGCTTTCATCACAGAGGAACCATGTGCCGGCTGCCGGGTCATTTGGACAGGGCAGCATGACAGAAACATCCGGCAGGGAGCTGAGTGCAGTTCCATTGATGGAAAACGAAAAAGAAAAACCGCCGTCCGTATCCTTTTGGATGATGACTTCAATCTGATCTTCGTTTTGGATGCCCTCCGGCAAGGCGTCTTTTGGTATGCTGATGGTGATTCCCTGTTTGGAAAAGACGGCTCTTTGCTCCCCTGTTTGCAGCATCATCAAAAAGCGCGTGCCGGAAATCCGGTCGGTGGTTTCATCGAAGAACTCTGAAAAAGCAGAGTTTTGGGAATCTGCAACTTCCTGGGGAACGGTCATAGCGCTTTGCACTGAATCTTTCCTGTTTTTCGATTCCGGTATAGTCGGTTCATCGGAACCAGCGTCTGGTTCTAATGCTTCCTCTGCATCACCGTTTGTCTGTTTCGATGGGAATTCTTCTTTATCTATGGAATCATCCTTTCCAACCCAGGATGGCTCGGAAGGCTTGTGGGATGGTTCATGATCCGTAGGATTATTTTCTCCGCTGACCGGTGGTGCTTTTTCAGAATCATCGGAATCCGTTCCACCTCCATTTGTTGCAGGCGGTTTTGGAGGCTTTGTGGAGGGCCTGTCTGCGAAACCGTCATCCTGATCGTCGGTATCTTTAGGAGGCGGTTGAATGATGGTATCGGGTGGATTCCCGCCTGCATCCCCTCCATCCCGGTCGCCTTCATGATACCCCTCAAGGACAATTTCATCTGCGTAGGTAAAGGACAGGATGCCGGTCTGTCCGCCGTCATAATCCACCTGAAGGCGGTAACTGCTGCCCGGCATCAGCAGACGGGTAGCAATCGAGAGCATTTCCTGACCCACATAAACGCCACTTTCCAGACGGTTCCATGAACCGCTGTTTTCGGACAGCCATATACTGACCTTGTCCAGATTCCCCGGCGGTGTAACCCAGGGAAAATAAAGGCTTCCTCTGCGAACCAGGAAGCAGTTGATGTCTGGGTTGCCCGGAGCCTGAACAGAAACAGGAATTGAAATTTCAGGGAAATCGACACGATCCGCAAATATGGTATTTTCCGGTGCAGTCAGCCTTCCTGCTGCATGGTACAGTCCCACAGTATTCAGATCAATACCAGAAAAATCCCATTCCACCACAGCGGTGTAGCTGGTTCCATTTTCCGCATAGCATTCCAGATAGTAAGGGGAAAAGGCAAACAAATTTTCCAGCGTTTCGGTTTCGCTGCCCTCTTGAATCGCAAACGCGTCCGTATAAGGATACCATTGCTCTATGGAGGTGATGACAGCAGGCGGCATTTCTTTCACCCGGACGGAAATCTGAAGCTCCTGCAAGACAGCTTCACCAAAGGCATACCCCTCCGGCAGTTTAATCCGACCTGCTGCGGTATATTCGCCTGGAGTGGTCTGGTCAATGGCCGAAAAATCCCATGCGACAGAAAATGTTTCCTGCCGGATTTCTTCACCTGCTGTTACCGTGGCGCAGACGGTTTGATACCGAAGGGCCAGCTGATAAATTTCCTCCAGGTCATCATCAGACGGTGTGGTTCTAAGGGGCAGGGTAAAAGCCGGCAGGGAGAGCAGTTCACTTTCATTTTGTATTTCTGTGACAAGGACGAGGGATGCTTCTTCCGATGCTTCCGGAGTTTTGCTATCCAGTGTCCCCGGAGCCTCGCTTTCTAAATCCGGCGGATTCTCCCTTCTTTCATCGGCATTGGCTGGGGTTGCGGTTTCAGCGGCAAATGCGGGGATACTGCCGGTGAAGCAGAGGAGACAGGCCAGACAGCCCTCCAGAATACGCCTGTGCATTTGCTTCATTCTCATACAATACCCCCCATTCCAGAGAAAACATATTGACGGTAAGTTTCCCGCAGCTGTTTTCCATTGCGGAGGGCAATCGGAAGTTCCTCCCCGTTTATCAAACGGAAGGTCTGACTGTCAACCTGGCTGATGTAATCCATGTTGATTAAAATGCCCCGGTAGCAGGGCAAAAAACGCTTGTCCTTCTGCAATGCGGCAGTAACCTCCTGAAAGCCTCCGCTTACCGGTATCACGCGTTCCGCCGTATGAATCCGTGTCATACGGTTTTGATAATCTATGTATAGAATCTTCTCTGTGGGAAGTTCCAGTTTTTGACGGTCAGCCATAACCGAAAGTGTCATCACTTCATAGGGCGGTTTTAGCTGGCACAGCTCCATCGCTTCTTCAAAATCTGCCTGATGGAGCGAAAGCGGCTTCAGCAGATAATAGCTGGCGGACAGGCTGTACCCCATCCGGGCATAATCTTCTGTAATGGTCAGAAAAACAATCTTACAAAGCCTGTTTTTCTGGCGCAGCCTTCTGGCGGCCTCTATTCCATCCATGTTCTCCATATAGATGTCCATAAAGACAAGCTGAAAATTGACCTGGGCGGCAGCTTTCAGAAAATTCTCTCCGTCCTCAAATTCTGTCAGCGTATAGTCCAGCTGATGCTTTTTCATATAATTTTCCAGGCAGGCAGACAGTTCTGCTCTGTCCTCTGCTCTGTCATCCACAATCGCAATCTGCATCGTGCCATCTCCTTTGCACAATAATCCAATATTAGTATAACATAAAACCGCAGGAAAAAACTTGCGTCTTAAACAGGAAACCTGCGTCTTAAACAAAGTCGGTTGCATTTCCCTTGACAAGATGCTACTCTAATTATACTACCAGACTTTCCGATGAGAAGGTCTGGTTTTTTTATGTGACAGGAAATTCCGAAGAATTCCCTGTCACATAAAAAAGGCACTAACGTGCCAAAGATGCGCACTTGCGCGAAGATGTAGATTGTCGCAAGCGACCGCGCAAGGCGCAAGAATGTGCCAAGGCACATTCTTTCTTGTTTTTCTTTTCAGGAAAGGAGGCTCAGCATGAAAATCGCACTTTGTACGGAATTAAGGAATGCAGAATGGTTTGAGAGCAGGCTGCGCTCCCTTTTTGCTGGGGACGGACAGCTTGTCATCGACGAGCTATGGAATGAGAAGCAGCTATCTCAGGCACTGCGGCGGAGCCGCTACCATGCGGTTGTCATCGCCATGACCGGGGCAAGGGGATTGGAGGCTGCCATTCAGGCAAAGCAGCTGGCACCGGAAACACCGCTTGTCTGGTGGAGCGATGATGAAAACTTTGCCCTGATCGCATATCACCTGCGTATCCCTGCGTTCCTTTCGGCAGACTGCTCCGATCAGGAGCTATATGAGGCGATAAAACCCATCACAAAATGGAGGTGCGAACATGCGAATTGCGCTGTGCAGTTATAGTCAGAAGGAGAAAGAAACGGCGTTACTGATGAAGCTTGGCAAAGTAGACCGCTTTGACAATGGCGTATTCTGCGTCTATGCCATGCAGCGGGATGGGCCTTATGATGCTGTGGTTGTCATGGAGGACGGAGCCAGGGGGATGAATTTCTGCATGAGCATACGAGGGTACAGCAAGGATGTCCCGCTCCTGTGGATCAGCGACCAGGCAGAGTTTGAACCCCAAAGCCGCAGGATGCAGGCGGACACCTTTTTGGTAAAGCCTGTGACAGAATATCAGCTGCGGGAGGCGGTATCCCAGCTGCTTCAGAAAACAACGAGAAGGAACGAACCGCGTGAGGAGGATGAATAAAATGATATGGAAATGGAAACGGCCGGCCGCATTTTTACTGGCGGCGGCAATGATTTTTACGATGCCGGGAGTTCCGGCATCTGCGGTGGAAGCGGGTGTATCCGCCGTCCATACGGGGTTGTGCAAGCATCACCCGGAACATACAGAGGACTGCGGATATACGGAAGGAACCGAAGGGGCAGCCTGTAAACATGAGCATACTGAGGATTGCTACACCCTTGTGAAGAAGTGTATCCATAAACATGACGAAAGCTGTTACCCTGTTTTGGAAGAAAGCGTATCGGAAAATACGGCAACCCCATCTGAAGCAGAGGAGGCCCAGCCGACCGCGTGTACCCATGAATGCAGTGAGGAAAGCGGCTGTAAAACAAAAAAATTAAGCTGTCCTCATGAACGCGGCGAGCATGACGATACCTGCGGCTACATTCCGGCCACAGAGGGGACGCCCTGCGGGTATACCTGTGAGCTGTGCAATTCTCAGGACAGCGGCCTTGTTCCCGGCGTGTCCGGGAATGCTCCGGCGGAGTGCATCTGCGAAACCCGTTGTGAGAAAGAGGCGATCGATCCCGACTGTCCGGTCTGCTCTGCGGAAGATGCAGACCTCTCTGCCTGCAAAGGCACAGAGGAAACCATCTGTATCTGCACCGACCGATGCAGTGAGGAGATGGTGAATCTGGACTGTCCCATCTGCTCTGCGGAGAATGCAGACTTCTCTGCCTGTCTTGGAAAAGAGGCGGCGGTGCTGGCTGTGCAGGCACTCATTGACGCCTTGCCAGAAACAGTCACGGCGGACAATGCGACCAAAATTGAGGAGCAGCTGAAAGCCATTGATGCAGAAATAGAGGCCCTCACCGATGAGCAGGTCGCCAAGCTGGACATGACGCGCTATAACGCCGTTTATGCGGCGCTGGCTGCGTTTGCGCTGCCGCAGGCCGATCATACCCACTGTGTCTGCGGCGGGAATGGAGATGTCAACGGACACGAACATGATACTGCTGTAACATGGACAACTGCCGATTCCCTGCCTGATTCTGCTGGCAACTATTATCTGACGCAGCCCGTGTCGGGCGACTGGGCTGTGCCAGAAGGCGAGGTCAACCTCTGCCTGAACGGGCAGACGATCAACGGCAAAATCACCATCGGCAGCGGCGCGACGCTGACGCTGACCGACTGCATCGGCAGCGGCAGGGTTCAAGGCGAAGTGACCGTCAACGGCGGCAAATTTGAACTGTACAGCGGCACGATCACCGGCGGCGTGCAGGTCGGTATAAAGGGCAGCGCCTATCAGACCGGCTCGTCCTTTACCATGTATGGTGGAGAGATTACCGGTAATAAAGCAGGCAGCGGCGGCGGTGTGTTCCTTGTCGGCACGACGAATCAGACCGACCCGCCAAGATTCACCATGCATGGCGGAACCATTTCCGATAACACTGCGGGTGCGTCTGACGGCGGTGGCGGCGGCGTCTATGTGGGCGAGAAGTGCAGCTTCACCATGGACGGCGGAGCCATCACCGGCAACACGGCCACCAACGGCAACGGCGGCGGCATCTATATCCATATGCCTTCAAGGGTCACCATCTCCGGCGGAGAAATTACCAATAACACTGCGAGCGGTTCGGGTATCAGATATGGCGGCGGCATTTATTCGGAGAGCGGGGTGACCGTCAGCAATGTGACGATCACCGGAAACAGCGCCGACGTGGGCGGAGGCATCTATGGAAAGGGCGCTATTACCCTCACCGATGCTACCGTTACCGACAACAATCGATATGACGTTTACTACGGCGGAAGTGAAAGCTCAGCTCCTGAGCTCACTGTTTCCGGCTCGGTGAAGGCCGGTTATTACGCCAATTATGCGTGGAAGCTGCCCATTTTTGTATCAGGCGCATTGAGTGAGGATTCGGTCATCCGTGTGGGCGTGTATGAAGGCATAAAGCCCAATGCCGGCGGCAGGCTCCTGATTGCCGAACCGGCAAGCGGCGTGACGCTCAGCGCCGAGAACTTCAAGGCGGACGCCGCCGACAGCGTGACCAGTCTGGGCGAGGACGGCAAGGTCTATCTCTCCCTCTGCGCTCATGAAATGGACGATACCGGCTATACCTGCAAAAAGTGCCATACGCAGTTCGATGCACGTATAGGCGAGAGCGCCTATTATCAGACGCTTGCAAAGGCGTTTCAGAATGCGTGGGATGGCAGCACGATAACACTGATGCGGGATGTGAACCTTAATGGAAGTTGCTCCGCCTCCGATACTATAACGCTGGATCTGCATGGAAAGACGATCACCAGCGTGGATAAGCCCATCAATGTCAACGAAAAACTGACGGTCAAGGATTCCAGCGAGGGTGGCGGGACGCAGGCGCTCAATGTCAAGTTTTTGGTTAACTCCAACGGAACGCTGGCGGTTGACGACTCCTACACCGGCGACATTTCGTACGTGGAGCTTCGTACCGGCGGCGCGCTGGAAGCTTACACCGGTACGATTCAGGAACTGCTCCTGGGAAAGGGTAATGGAACCGGTTATAGCGTGAAGTTGTGGAAGGATAACGCCCACTGCTGCACTGTCAAAACAATTACGCTGGCCGAGAATGCTGACCAGGGTCTTACCGTCGGCGGCCTGCTGGAAACCAACCATGCAAAGTGTGAACTGTATGGCGAAAAGGACGGTACATGGAGCATCGTTGAT
>ERZ772875.2678-NODE-2678-length-12516-cov-12.728112_pt1 | contig 12516 bp, 8 predicted proteins | sample MGYA00580585_ERZ772875 | MGnify/ENA primary metagenome ERZ772875 (study PRJEB29015, sample SAMEA2737736) | human gut metagenome | biome: human gut; feature: human-associated habitat; material: faeces | place: China | collected 2012 ... | reverse complement strand
AAGCCGCGCCGCTGTCGAAACGTTGCCCGGACACAAAATTAGAGCCACGCAATCATTTTCGCAAATTCTAAGATTCTGTCTGAATCGCACGCCACAGGAAGCAGCAGCCCCAGCCACCACACGGGAGCCACCCGGCGGTACCTTTCGTAATTAACGGACAAAAATTCAAATAAAAGGAGAATTGGATACATGTTTTTAATTGCAGGACTTGGAAATCCGGACAAGAAATACGAAAAAACAAGACATAATATTGGATTTGATACCGTCGATGCACTGGCAGAAAAATACAACATCAGCATCACGGAGAAAAAACATAAAGCGCTGTGTGGAAGCGGTGTGATCGAAGGCGTAAAAGTCATCCTGGCCAAACCGCAGACCTATATGAATTTAAGCGGAGAAAGCATCGCAGAAATCGTGAATTTCTATAAGCTTGATCCGGAGAGCGAAATGCTGATTATTTTTGATGACATCTCTTTGGCACCGGGAAATATCCGTGTGCGCAAAAAAGGCAGTGCAGGTGGGCATAATGGAATCAAGAGCATTATTTCAAGTGTGGGAACCTCAAACTTTATGCGAATTAAAGTCGGCGTTGGGGAAAAGCCACAGGGATGGGATCTGGCAGACCATGTGCTTGGCCGTTTTTCCGGGGAGGACCGTGCAAGGGTGGAAGAAGCCATACGGGATGCGGAAGATGCAGCAGTCCTGATGATTCAGGGGGAAGCAGACAAGGCAATGAATGATTTTAATGCAAAAAAGCAGGAGAATACAAAGTAAGTGAAAGCATTTATAGAACCGCTGCAGGAATTGAGCGGATATGAAGATATGACAAAAGCGGCCATGCAGCCGGGACTGGTGACCATCAGTGGCTGTATTGATGCACAGAAGCCACATATGATTTACACGCTTGGAAGGACACGCAGCCGGCGTCTGATCGTAACGTTTCATGAGCAGAAAGCGAAAGAATTGTATGACGACTATCGTTTTTTTGATCCATCAGTGGTGTATTATCCGGCAAAGGATGTGCTGTTTTATCAATCGGATATCCGCGGAAACCTTCTTACCGCAGAGCGGATCAGTGCATTGCGGGCAATTCATGAAAATGAACAGGTGACGGTGATCACAACATTTGATGCCCTGATGAATACGATGCCAAGGGATGCACAGGTGTGGGACAGTGTGCTGCATATTGCACAGGGAGATACCCTGGATCTGGATGCACTTGTGGAACAGCTGGTGGGGATGGGATATGAACGGCAGTATCAGGTGGATAATATCGGTCAGTTTGCATTAAGAGGTGGAATTCTTGATATTTTTCCGCTGACGGAAGAAAATCCGGTCCGGATTGAACTGTGGGATGATGAAGTAGATACCCTTCGCACCTTTGATGTGGAAAGTCAGAAATCCATTGAAAATATAGAAAAGCTTGTGGTATATCCGGCATGTGAACTGGTTCTTTCGACCGAAGAGAAAGCAGAAGGTATTCGCAGACTGTTAAAGGAAGCAGAAGCTTTTTCCGATAAATTGCGGAAAGAAATGAAAACCGAGGAAGCCTATCGGGCACTGTCACAGGCAAAAGAACTGGCACAGGAATGGGAAGAATTGTCGGAAACCGCGGGAATGGATGCCTTTTTGTCCTATTTCTGCAGGGAACGGTGGAGCCTTCTGGATTATTTTGATCCGGCAGATACATTTGTGTTTTTCGATGAGCTGAGCCGGAGCGCGGAACGCGGACGGCAGACGGAACTGGAATTTTCGGAGAGCATGAAGCAGCGTCTGGAAATGGGGTATATTCTGCCGGGGCAGATGAACGAACTGTTTGGCTATAAGGAAATCATGGGAAGGCTTGAAAAATATTCCTGCTGTGCGGTTTCCGCACTGGATATCAAGACCTGCGGATTAAAATCCAATGGGCAGTTCGGCATTCATGTAAAGAGCGTAAGCGCATACAATAACAGCTTTGAACTTCTGATCGCAGACCTGAAGAAATACAAAAAAAACGGATACCGTATTATTTTACTTTCCGGTTCCCGCACACGCGCGAAGCGTCTGGCGGAGGATATTTTAAACGAAGGACTCAACTGTTTTTATACGGAAGATTACGATCACGATCTGGTGGCAGGACAGATCATGGTCTGCTACGGAAAAGTGCATCAGGGGTATGAATATCCGATCCTGCAGTTTGCAGTGATTACGGATACGGATATTTTCGGGGAAGAAAAAAAGAAAAAGAAGCGGCACCGCACCTATGAGGGCGAAAAAATCCAGCAGTTTACGGATCTGAGTGTCGGGGATTATGTCGTACATGAAAATCATGGGCTTGGTATCTACAAAGGAATTGAAAAGATAGAAGTCGACCGAAAGGTGAAAGATTACATCAAGATCGAATATGCGGGAGGCTCCAATCTGTATATTCTTGCAACACAGCTTGACCAGATCCAGAAATATGCGGGGAAAGACGCAAGAAAACCAAAACTCAATAAACTTGGAAGCCAGGAGTGGACAAAAACCAAGGGAAAAGTGCGTGGAGCCGTGCGTCAGATCGCACAGGATCTGGTGAAATTATATGCCGAGCGGGAAGAACAGAATGGCTATATGTATGGACCGGATACGGTATGGCAGAGAGAGTTTGAAGAACTGTTCCCGTTTGAAGAGACCGAAGATCAGGTGCTTGCCATTGATGCAACCAAGCGGGATATGGAGAGTCATAAGATTATGGACCGGCTGATCTGCGGGGATGTCGGTTACGGAAAGACGGAGATTGCGATCCGTGCAGCTTTCAAAGCAGTGCAGGAGAATAAACAGGTGGCATACCTTGCGCCGACAACCATTCTTGCCCAGCAGATTTATAATACGTTTTCCCAGAGAATGAAGGATTTCCCTGTCCGGGTGGATCTGTTGTGCCGTTTCCGCACGGCAGCGCAGCAGAAGAAGACCATCAGTGATCTGAAAAAAGGACAGGTGGATATTATTGTGGGAACACACCGGATTCTGTCAAAAGATGTGCAGTTTAAAGATCTTGGGCTTCTTGTCGTGGACGAGGAACAACGGTTTGGTGTGGCTCACAAAGAAAAAATCAAACAGTTAAAGACCAATGTGGATGTGCTGACACTTACTGCCACACCGATTCCGCGGACACTTCACATGAGCCTGATCGGAATCCGGGATATGAGCGTTTTAGAGGAACCGCCGATGGACCGTGTCCCTATTCAGACGTATGTCATGGAATATAATGAGGAACTGGTCCGGGAGGCAATCACGCGGGAACTTGCCCGTGGTGGACAGGTATATTATGTGTATAACAAAGTAAGGGATATTGATGAAGTGACGTCACGCATTCAGGAGCTGGTGCCGGAGGCAAATGTGGCATTTGCTCATGGACAGATGCGGGAAAACCAGCTGGAGGATATCATGTACCGGTTTATCAATGGAGACATTGATGTACTGGTATCAACGACAATCATAGAGACGGGACTGGATATCTCAAATGTCAATACCATGATCATTCATGACGCGGATAATATGGGGCTTTCCCAGCTGTATCAGCTGCGCGGGCGGGTCGGCAGATCCAATCGTACGGCGTATGCGTTTCTTATGTACCGCAGAAACAAAATGCTCAAAGAGGTGGCGGAAAAACGACTGGCTGCCATCCGGGAGTATTCGGATCTGGGCAGCGGATTTAAGATTGCCATGCGGGACCTGGAGATCCGGGGAGCCGGAAATCTGCTGGGAGCCGAACAGAGCGGTCACATGGAGGCGGTTGGATATGATCTGTACTGCAAGATGCTTCACGAAGCGGTGAAAGAAGCCCGGGGAGAAGCACCGGCCGAACAGTTTGAGACTTCCGTTGATATCCGGACGGATGCATTTATTCCGTCCACATATATTGCAAATGAGTCGCAGAAACTGGATATGTATAAGCGGATCGCCGGAATTGAAACGGATGAGGAAGCGGAGGAAATGCTCGAAGAACTGATTGACCGTTTTGGAGAGCCTCCGAAGTCCGTGCAGAATCTGCTGACAATTGCCAGACTCAAAGCGGTTGCCCACAGTGTATATATTAAGGAAATTGTTCAAAGAGAAGATCTGTTAAAAATCCTAATGTACGAAAAAGCAAAGATTCACGCACAGCGTATTCCGGAGCTGGTAAAAGCGTTTGCTCCATCACTGAAATTTGCGGCAGATCCGAAGGGACCGTACTTCACTTACCGTCTGGGAGCAAATTCAAGGGAAAAGAACAGGGAAATTCTGGAAGTTCTCAGGCAATTATTGGAACAAATGCACGTTTTTTTGTGTGCGGAGCCGTAAAAGTGCTTGCCTGATGTAGGGAAAAGAATTATAATACTCTGGTATATAGGTGAAAAGAAACTCCCGGGAGGAACTATGAAAGCAAAAAAAGTTACAGCGATTATTTTAGCTGGTGCAATCTGCGCAGCAGCTTTTACCGGATGTGGTATAAATACAGGTGCGACGGCAGCAAGCATGAAAAATCAGACCGTCACGATGGGCATGGCAAACTTTACATGCCGTTATCAGCAGGCAAATGTAGAAGATTATTATAAGAGCATGATGGGGGCCAAAAGCAGCAGTGAGCTCTGGAGCAAGGATTTATATGGAAACGGAACAACCATGGAAGACACCATGAAAGATTCCGTTATGGAACAGCTTCATGAGATGTATACGTTACAGGCACATATGAAAGACTATGATGTGAGTGTGACAAAAGACGAAAAGGCAGCAATCAAAAAAGCTGCACAGCAGTTTATCAGCGATAATTCTTCCGAGGCACTCAAGGAGATGACTGCAGACGAAGATACCGTGGAGGAACTGCTTACGCTCTACACCATCCGCAGCAAAATGCAGAAAGCTATCGAGGCAGAAGCAGATACCAATGTGACGGATGAAGAGGCAAATGAGCGCGGTTATACGATGATGACTATTTCTACAACTTCCCATCAGGATGACAGCGGAAATACCGTAGAATATACCGATGATGAGAAAAAGCAGCTGAAGGAGACCGCAAACAAAATCGAAGATGCGGTAAAGAATGGAAAAACTCTCGAAGATGCTGCAAAGGATGAGGATCAGCAGACCACTACCGGTGCGTATGCATCCGATGATTCCACACTGGATACATCTGTGAAAAAGGCATTGGATGATTTGAAAGAAGGAGAAACTTCCGATGTGATTGAAACAGACAGTGCATTATATATTGTTCGTCTGGACAGTGAAACAGACAAAGACGCTACAGAAAAAAATCGTCAGAATATTATTGACAAACGTAAAAGTGACCACTACAATGAAGTGCTGGAGGGCTGGCAGAAAAAAGACGGCTGGAAGGTCAATAAAAAGAATGTTGCAAAGATTTCATTTAAGAATTCTCTGACACAGCAGGACCCGAATGCCTCTACAGAGACACAGACTTCCACAGAAACACAGAATGCAGAGAGTACACAGTAATGCAAAAAGATAACATTGTGTTAATTGGAATGCCGGGGGTGGGTAAGAGCACCGTCGGCGTTATCCTTGCTAAGGTGCTGGGATATCAGTTTATAGATGCAGATTTAGTCATTCAGGAGCAGGAGAAGCGCCTGCTTCGTGAGATCATTGCAGAAGAGGGAACCGAAGGGTTCATTCAGGTAGAAAACCGTGTGAATGCGACACTTGAGGCACATCATGCAATTATTGCAACCGGAGGCAGTGTCGTCTACGGAAAAGAAGCTATGGAGCATCTGCAGGAAATCGGAACAGTTATATATCTTGAGGTGGCATATCCGGAGCTGGAAAAGCGTCTGGAAGATATCAAAGGCAGGGGTGTTGTTTTAAGAGACGGACAGACGTTATATGATCTGTATCTGGAGCGCACGCCGCTGTATGAAAAATATGCGGATATCCGGATTTCGGAGACGGGGCTGGATATCGAACAGACCGTTGAACAGATTGTGGATGGTATCACAAATTTACACTAGATGAATAGGATAGATAGTAGGGTAGCGTACTATACGAAATAGGGCGTTTATTGAGGTGAGATATGGAACAATATGTAATCAAAGGCGGAAATCCGCTGAATGGTGAGGTAGAAATCGGCGGGGCAAAGAATGCGGCACTGGCAATTCTTGCAGCTGCGATCATGACGGATGAAACGGTTACAATCGAAAATTTGCCGAACGTGAGAGATATTAATGTATTATTGCAGGCGATTGCAGAGATCGGTGCAATGGTAGACCGTATTGATGCACATACCGTAAAGATCAACGGTTCATTTATCAAAGACGTGACGGTGGACAATGAATTTATCCGTAGAATCCGTGCGTCCTATTATTTGATCGGTGCACTTCTTGGAAAATACAAAAAGGCGGAAGTGGCTCTTCCGGGCGGATGCGATATCGGAAGCAGACCGATTGATCTGCATATCAAAGGATTTCGTGCAATGGGAGCAGACGTGGATATTGCACATGGTCTTGTTATTGCAGAGGCAGAAAAATTAAACGGAACACATATTTATCTGGATAAAGTATCGGTTGGAGCAACGATCAATATTATGATGGCAGCATCCATGGCAGAAGGAAAAACCGTAATTGAAAATGCGGCAAAAGAGCCTCATGTGGTAGACGTGGCAAATTTCTTAAACAGTATGGGTGCGAATATCCGTGGTGCAGGAACGGATGTTATCCGTATTGTCGGTGTGGAGAAGCTGCATAAGACAGAGTATTCGGTTATCCCGGATCAGATAGAGGCAGGAACCTTTATGTTTGCGGCAGCGGCAGCAGGGGGAGATGTGCTGGTAAAGGATGTTATTCCGAAACATCTGGAAGCAACAACCGCCAAACTTGTGGAGGCAGGATGCAAAGTTGAGGAGTTCGATGATGCGGTTCGGATTATTTCGGATGGAAAACTGCATCACACACAGGTGACAACACTTCCGTATCCGGGATTCCCGACAGATATGCAGCCACAGATGGCAGTAATTCTGGGAATTGCAGAGGGAACCAGTACCGTTACGGAGAGCATTTTTGAAAACCGTTTCAAATATGTGGATGAACTGACACGTATGGGAGCCAATATCAAGGTAGAGAGCAATATTGCCATTATCAATGGAGTGACCCGTTATACAGGTGCCAGGGTGAATGCGCCGGATCTGCGTGCGGGAGCAGCGCTGGTGATTGCCGGTCTGGTGGCAGAGGGAATTACGGTGATTGATGATATTTATTTTATCGAGCGTGGATACGAAGAATTTGATCAGAAGTTGCGCGGCATTGGGGCACAGATTGAAAAGGTATCGGATGAAAAAGAAATTCAGAAGTTTATTCTGAAAGTTTCATAAATAAAAAGAACGGGCAAAAAAGGGAGCGTGAAAAACATTGGTATGTTTTCACACTCCCTTTTCATTTGAAAAATTTATAAAACCGCTTTGATATAGAGGTCGCGGCTGGCGGTGGAAAGATCCAGACAGGATTTATCATCAAACTGGACAATCGGACGGGACAGTGCATTCTGATTTAACATGACAATGGTACATCCCCTTCCGTCACTTAAAATGACGCGGTTACTCTGGTAAGTGCTGGCAATCTGCTTTAAGAAAACCAGAATATATTTTGTATGGTATTTCTGGAAACCATCTTCTTCAAATTTACTGATCACTTCGAACGGACACAACGGAGAGCGATAGGAACGTGCCGCTGTCATGGCATCGTACACATCGGCAATTGCAACGATCATTGCAAAATTGTCAATGTAATCTTCCGTCAATCCGGTCGGATAGCCGCTTCCATCACAGCGCTCGTGATGCATCAGGGCAGCTTTTTTGATACGGGAATCCAGATCCGGCTGACGTTTTAAAATCTCGTATCCGAGTGCCGGGTGCTGTTTGATTTTTGCAAACTCCTCATCGGTCAGAGATCCCGGCTTATTTAAGATATCGGAAGGAATCAGCAGTTTTCCGATATCGTGCATCAGTCCGGCAAGCGTAAGAATGTCCAGATCGTGACGTTCAAAACGCAGCCAGCGGCCGATCATTCGTGAAATGAGTGCAACGTTGAGACTGTGCGCATAAACCGAATCGGCCACAGTACGCATGTTGTAAAGCATATCAAACATTTCAACGATGGTGTTGCGGGACTGGAACAGATCTGCGACACTGCCCAGAAGTTTTTGCGAGTCAATCGGTTTGTTATCCTTGATGGCTGCGGTATACAACTGTTTCATCAGCTCAATTGCCTGAACATACTCAATCTGGAACGTGCGGAATTCACTGGAACCGGCGACTTTCTGTGAGTGTGTTTTGCTTTCCTGTGCGTATGTTTTTGCTTCTTTTACAGGCTTTGGAGCCTCCTCCTGCGGAGCAGGTTCTTCGCCCTCAATTTCTGCATATTCCACACGGTACAGTTTCATGCGGTTGATCAGCTGACGGGTTACAGCAGAACCGGCGGGAGCCAACGGCTGTCCAAGCGGTGTGATCACAGGCTGTGCAAGGATGGCACCTTCCTGTAGTTGTTTTGTCTCAATTTTTATCATTTTTTATCTCTCCGTATGTAACGTATATACAAAAGTATAGAATTATTTCACGCAAAAGTCAATCTTTTAGGGCTTGACAGATGAAAGAAACTGGAGTATGGTAGCACTTGGATATTTCAAATTTAATATTGTAAGCTTTCTCTTATTCAGAGTGATGGAGATACATAGGATCTGTGAAGTCACGGCAACCCCTGTTTTGGAAGGTGCCAACCTGAGCGAGTTAATCGAACAATAAGGGGATTTGATTATCTTTAGATCAATCCGCTGCGAGGCGGTTTTTTTTATTTCTGTATAAAACAAGAGAGGAGAAACAAAAAGCAATGGAAAAATTATTATTCACATCAGAGTCCGTTACAGAAGGACATCCTGACAAAATGTGTGATGCGATTTCAGATGCCATTCTGGATGCATGCATGGAGCAGGACCCGATGAGCCGTGTAGCCTGTGAGGCAGCAAGCTGTACCGGTTTCGTACTTGTTACAGGAGAAATTACAACAAAGGCAACTCTTGATATTCCTGCAATTGTAAGAAAGACTGTAAACGAGATCGGATACAACGATGCAAAGACCGGTTTTGACGGACATACCTGTGCGGTTATGGTAGCTTTAGATCAGCAGTCCGCAGATATTGCCATGGGTGTTGACAAGGCACTTGAGGCAAAAGAGGGCGAGCTGACAGATGATCTGGATACCGGCGCCGGAGATCAGGGAATGATGTTTGGATATGCAACCAATGAGACACCGGAATTTATGCCATATCCGATTTCACTGGCACACAAGCTGGCATTACAGCTTACAAAGGTTCGTAAAGACGGAACACTTACCTACCTTCGTCCGGATGGAAAGACACAGGTTTCTGTAGAGTATGATGAAGCAGGAAAGCCAAAGAGACTTGAGGCAGTTGTTTTATCTACCCAGCATGATGAGGACGTTACCCAGGAACAGATCCATGAGGATATTAAGAAATATGTCTTTGATCCGATCCTTCCAAAGGAGCTGATCGATGGAGATACCAAATTCTTTATCAATCCGACCGGACGTTTCGTAATCGGCGGACCACACGGAGATGCAGGTCTGACCGGTCGTAAGATCATCGTTGATACCTATGGTGGATATGCACGTCACGGCGGCGGAGCTTTTTCCGGAAAAGACTGCACAAAGGTTGACCGTTCCGCAGCATATGCTGCACGTTATGTTGCAAAGAACATTGTTGCAGCAGGTCTTGCTGATAAGTGTGAGATTCAGTTATCTTACGCCATCGGTGTTGCACAGCCTACTTCTGTCATGGTTGATACATTCGGTACAGGAAAGATCGCAGATGATGAGCTGGTAAAGATTGTACGTGAGAACTTTGATCTTCGTCCGGCAGGAATTATCAAGATGCTGGATCTGCGCCGTCCGATTTACCGTCAGACAGCTGCTTATGGTCACTTCGGACGCAATGACTTAAATCTCCCATGGGAGGCAACAAACAAGGCAGAGGCTTTAAAGAAGTACCTTTAATTTATGAAAAGTTTACATAATTTTTTATAAAAGAATGATATAATAAGACACAGAGTTTGTTCTGTGTCTTATTTTTTTTACAGGGAAGGAATACGAATGAAGATAAAAACCAAACTGATCATTTCGTTCTGTATTATTATCTTTGTGCCATCGATCCTGGCGATTGCCACGATCAGCGCCTATTGTAATTTTCAGTCGCATGTGATCGAGCAGACGTATGGAATTAAGAATGCGGATGCCTATAGTATTATCAATTCTGTACCGATGTTAAACCGTTATACTGCACCGGATTTTGAAAAGATCAAAAAGACCATAAAGTTATCTCCTTCAAAAATGGAGGACGTTTCGTATCTTAGTGAGATCAATGAGAGCCTGGAACAGAAATATTCCTATCTGGTGGTAAGAATCGGGGAGAATATTTCTTTCAATGGGGGAAGTGATAATGAAAAGATTCTTTCGGAACTTCCGGTATATGGGGCAAACAGTTCGAAACAGGGAGTGGACAAATATATCGACCGGGACGATGAAATTCTGGTAAAACAGGCAGATTTTAAGCTGGATTCGGGAGAAAAATGTACGGCGTATATAGTCACGTCTTTTGATGCTACCGGGCAGGAGATCCGCCAGTTTATTTTATGGGGGATTATCTGTGTGGTAATCATTCTGTTACTGACAGCGATCATGATGATTGTGTGGATCTACCGGAGCATGATTACACCGATCCAGAAACTGCGCGTTGCGGCAGAAAATATCAAAGAAGGAAATCTCGATTTTGCGTTGGATACCGGAGGCGACGATGAGATCGGGGAACTTTGCACGACCTTTGAACAGATGCGTCAGCGCTTAAAAGATAATGCAGAGGAAAAACTAAGCAACGAAAAAGAAAACCGCACGCTGATCAGCAACATTGCCCATGACCTGAAAACACCGATTGCGACGATCAAAAGCTACGGCGAAAGTATTAAGGACGGTATTTATCCGTATGATACACTGGAGAAAAGCGTCGATGTTATTATTGAAAATGCCGACCGGCTGGAACAGAAGGTACATTCCCTGCTGTTCATGAACCGCGTGGAATATCTGATTTCTCAGGATTGTGAGGGAATCGGCTCCAATATGGAGGAAATCGTGGAAACGGTTGTGCAGAACCCCAGATTCATCCGCTCGGATATTCAGATCCTGACAAATCTGGAGGAGGTTTACTTTGATGGACTGGCAGAGCCGTGGCGCGTAGTCGTGGAGAATATTATTGAAAATGCATTGCGGTATGCGAAAACAACGATTGATATCCATCTGAGTGAGGAAGAGGGTCTGACCATTTCCAATGACGGACCTTGTATGGATGAGGATCGCCTGAAGGTGCTGTTTAAGCCGTATGAGATGGGAAAGGGCGGAAAATTCGGTCTGGGTCTGTCGATTGTGGCAAAGGTTGTCAGTGCCAATGGCTATGAGGTTGTCGGAGAGAATATGGCAGAGGGAGTTATCTTCCGTATTTACAAGCCGAAAAATCCGGTGAAAAAAGGACGGTAGAAACGCTCGGATACCATGTGCTTCAGTTTTCATGAGTAGGAAAGCTGGAAAATGTCTGTGATGATATCGAAGTTCTTACTCAATTGAGGGTAAATTTAAAACAGGGAGAATGTAACACTATTGTAATTATCAATAGAAGTTGAATTCTCCCTTTTCCAACACCTAAAGTAAGAAGGAACCCATATCGGCGCAGACCTTCTTGGTTGTTATCCGTACAATGGAATACCCGACTCTTGTCTACTCATGCTTTGTACAGGAGGCTGCCTGTGCTTTCCATTCATATGCATGCCGCGCCTGTTTTTTTATTGTGGCTGCTTTGGCTCTTGGACTTTATCATGAGGGTGAGGTCTTCAAGGTAAACAGATATGCAGCACGTTATCCATCATACCGCTGTATGTATCAACAGCAAGTTGCCCAGGGCATAAAAAAACCGCAGTTTCCTGCGGTTAGTAATCATGCACATTCTGTAGAATGTCCTGTGACTTGCGGCAGATCAGTCTGGTGCCGTCGCTAAACCCTTCCTCTCGATTCTCTAGTGTTTGAATGAGGATGCCACGAAGCTCGCTTATACGTGACTGATACTCCTCATCCAGGATGGCGTTGTGTGTTTCCTGCGGATCCCGGCTCAGGTCAAAATACTGTTCCTCGCCTGTTTCACTGTACCAGATAAATTTATCCTGTTGAGTGACGATATAATGATTGGAGAGCTTATCGTGAAAGCTGTGTTCTCCGTGCAGATAGCTTCGCACAGATTCGGCTTCCTGCAGGATACAGCCTTTCAAAGAGCATCCATCCACCGTATCAGGGATTTGCAGCCCGCACAGATCCAGCAGCGTCGGCATGACATCGCGCAGCTCCGTAATGCCATTGATAGTATGTGGTACGATATCCGCTATATGCTTACCGATATGCACAAGGAACGGAATATGGGTGCTTCCTTCATATGGAAAGACCTTGGGCCATAAATTATGGT
>ERZ772875.2676-NODE-2676-length-12520-cov-2.608022_pt1 | contig 12520 bp, 10 predicted proteins | sample MGYA00580585_ERZ772875 | MGnify/ENA primary metagenome ERZ772875 (study PRJEB29015, sample SAMEA2737736) | human gut metagenome | biome: human gut; feature: human-associated habitat; material: faeces | place: China | collected 2012 ... | reverse complement strand
CCGCGAGCAGGGCAAGAGCTTCGACCTCATCGTCAAAGTGAAGGACGACGCACGCGACGAAATGGAGAAAATCCGCAACCTCATGATCGACACCAACGACGGACGCAAAGTTCCTCTGAACTACGTGGCGGAAGTGGTTTCCTCCATGGGACCGAACACGATCAACCGCGAAAATGTAAAACGGAAAATCGTTATCTCCGCCAACGTTGCCGACCGTGACCTGCGCAGTGTTGTAAATGATATTCAGAAGCAGGTAGACGCCACTATCCAGTTGCCCGATGGCTACCACATCGAGTATGGCGGACAGTTCGAAAGCGAACAGGCTGCCAGCCGTGTATTGGCGCTGACATCTTTCATGAGTATTGTCATTATTTTCCTGTTGCTTTACCACGAATTCCGCAGTGTCAAGGAGTCCGGCGTGATCTTGCTGAACCTGCCCCTGGCATTGATCGGCGGCGTTTTTGCGCTTGTCATCACGACCGGCGAAGTAAGCATTCCGGCAATTATCGGTTTCATTTCGCTGTTCGGTATCGCGACCCGTAACGGTATGCTGCTCATCAGCCACTACAACCACTTGCAGCAAGTGGAGGGACTGAACGTGTACGACAGCGTGATACAAGGCTCTCTCGACCGTCTGAATCCGATTCTGATGACGGCTCTCTCCTCTGCGCTGGCGCTGATTCCGCTGGCAGGGCTGACAGCGGGATGCTTCTTTTTGCGCGACCCTTCGCCGGTGAAAAAGTGGGATGCGCGGGAAAAGCAGCTGGCCGGGCAGATGCTGATGGTTGTGCTGCCGCTGACGCTCCTTTCCGCCTATCTGCAATACACGCACTGCCTGCGCGTCGGGAATGACGGCGGCTGGTGGGTCGGGCAGAGCACTTACGGCGATTTGCCGATGCACATGTCGTTCATCACGTCACTGAAAAACGCGGCTTTTCCGCCGGATTATGCGCTTTTCCCCGGTCAGCGGCTGTCGTATCCCTTCCTGACGGACAGCCTGTCTACGTCGCTGTACCTGATGGGCTTCTCGCTGGAATGGGCGATTGTCGTGCCGGGTACATTGATGATGACGCTGTGCTTCATGGGCGTGATGGTGCTGGCGCGTGAGATAACCGCCGGGAAAAAGACGATTATCCTCGCGACGCTGCTGTTTTTCTTGAACGGCGGTCTGGGTTTCCTGTACAATTTCGACCTTGCGGGCGGCACTGTGAGCAATCCGTTCAGCACGGTCATCGAGCGAATCCGCGAAATTCTTGACGGCTACTACGCCACGCCGACGAATCAGCCGACGCCGTACAACCTGCGCTGGTCAAACGTGATTGCCGACCTGATGGTTCCGCAGCGGACGCTCCTCGGCGGATGGTGCATGGCGCTGCCGTGCTTTTATCTGCTGTTTACGTCCTTTGCGCCGGAAAAGCGCCCAGCGTTTGCGCAGCGCATTCGGCAAACAGGACTGCTGGCGGTCTGGGCAGGCGCGCTGCCGCTGATTCACACGCACTCGTTCCTCGCGCTGGGGCTTTGCTCGCTGGGGATGATGGTGTACGACCTGATTCACGACAAAGAGCGCTGGGCGCAATTGCAGTGGTATCTGGCGTATGGCGTAATCACCGTGGTGCTGAGCGCGCCGCAGCTGATTTGCTTCACGTTCGAGCAGGTGTTCCAAGGCACGGGCAGCGGGAACAGCTTCCTGCAAATTTGGCTCAACTGGGTCAACGGGTATGAATCAAACGGTGAATTTGCGTTCCGCGACCTGTACTTCTGGTTCTACCTGAAGAACATCGGTCTGCCGTTCCTGATGCTGATTCTGGCGCTGTTCGAGCGGAATCCGAAGCATCGGCGGCTGTTCGCGGGCGCGCTGCCGATTATTCTTGCGGTGGAGCTGGTGCGCTTTCAGCCGAACATCTACGACAACAACAAGCTGATGTATCTGGCGTGGCTGCTTTGCTGCATGATTGTGGCGGACTGGTGCCAGGAGATCTGGCATCGGCTGAAAGGGATGCGCGGGCGCGGCGCGCTGGCGGTTGTGACGGCGATTGCGGTGTTCCTGTCCGCGGGGCTGACGCTCTGGCGCGAGTGCGTCAGCAACTATCAGGCGTTTTCCGCGTCGGCGGTGGAAGCGGGGGAATTTGCCCGCGATAACGCGCCGGAGCATTCCACCTACATGACCGGGACGCAGCACCTGAACCCGATTGCGTCCATCGCCGGGCAGAACATCGTCTGCGGGCCGGATTTGTGGCTGTACTACCACGGGCTGGACACGAGTGAGCGCAAGATGGACATTGCGGCTTTCTACACTGACCCGGAGGAAAACCTCGACCTGCTGGAGAAGTACGACGTGGACTACATCTACGTCAGCAGCTACGAGCGGAGCAGCTATGCGGTGGATACGGATACGCTCGACCGCCTGTTCACGCGCGTATTCAGCAACTGGGAAGCGACGATTTACGCCGTGCATCCCTCATCGGAAACGGAGGACATGGGCAATGGAGCGTCTGCTGCGCTTCGCGGTGGAGCATGACCGGGTGATACGCCTGATGTTCATGCGGGATGGGCGGCTGTTTCAGGTCAATGCGCACATTGTGAGCTACGACGACAAGCAGGTGTCGTTCGTGACGACCCGTTCGCCGCGGACGCAGGTCATCAGCCGCGAGGAGCTGCTTGCGGTGGATTTCCGCCGCGGGGATGATGGGCAAACTGTGTAATCTTGTGGCGCAGGATTGCATTCGGCGCAGGGGTTTCGCCTCTGCAGCGGCGATTCCCCCTGCATCAAATAAAAGTAAGTTGCTTATACATCAGCGCCAGCATGAATCATGCTGAAAGCAAGGAAAGGAGCGAAGGATGGAGCAAGAGGAAAAGAAACCCACGACACTAACCGGCGTCGATTTGTCCCAGACAGCATCGCTGCTGCTTCCATGGACGCATGACCCGTGGGGCAAGCTGCGCCCGCCGCTGTCCGAGGAAGCGCTGTGCATGAGCGCCGAACTCGCCAGCGCCGCGTACGGCATGGCGATTGAGCCGTGGGTCGAAGCCGGCTGGCGCGACGTGACCATTCAGGTGGATGGCGAACTGACTGCCCTGCCGCCGAACAATCCCTTGAGCGCCGAGTGGCGGAAATACTGGGTGCGCGCGCGCCTGAAACCCGTCAGTGCGCTGGGACAGATGCTGGGCGCGCTGCGATTGAGCAGCAGCAATAACACCACCGGCAAGGCGGTCGTGATGCTCCATCCCGCGCTGGACGGCCGCTATGTCGTCGCGGTTGGGTTCATGGGCACGGGTTCGCGCTTCTACGACTGGTTCAGCAATTTCCGCATGACAACGCAGGACGGGATGCACCGCGGCTTCCTGGAACTCGCGCGGCAGTTCGAGGCGAATGAGGAGAAAATTTCCTTTCCGGAAACGGCGGAAGAGCTGGGGCTGGAAAAGCTCACCCTACGCGACATTCTGCAGAACATGCGCAGCCCGAACAGCCGCTTCGTCCTCTGGGTCTGCGGGCACAGCCAGGGCGCGGCGATGATGCAGGTGTACGCGCACCTGAAGATGAACGAGACGGGCATCTCCGCGCGCAACCTTATCGGCTACGGCTTCGCCTCCCCCACGGTGATGGCGGGCAAAGCGGTTCGCGACCCATCCGCCTATCCGCTGTATAACGTCCTCAACAGCGACGACCTTGTCCCCCACTGCGGCGCAGCGGTGCACCTCGGCATGTGCCTGAAATATCAGGCGACGGAGAATCTGCGCAAAAGCTGCTACAACTGGAAGCGCGACGAGAAATCCGTGCAGGCACGGCTGGCAATTCGCCCCGTTCTCTGGAAGATGGTCGATACGCCGACGTGCATCATCGGCGGCATGGCGCTGCTGATGGCGCTGGGGCGCGTCAGCGGGGCGGACTTCCTCAAAATGCTGGGACTGGGCGGCTTCCTGCCGCTTGACCGCGCGCTGGAAAAGGCGGATGCGGAGGATTTTGTCCGCGGACTGAACCAGAAGGCAGCGGCGGCATACGAGTCCGTGACCGGGCATCCGATTGACATGGGGCAGGTGTCGGACGAGGCGAACGCCATGCAGCGCATCATCGACCACTTCGGGCTGCTTTCGTTCATCGACGCGGCAAAAGCGCTGATGACCTGCCCGCACTACATGATGGCGCACCCCGAAGAGGGGTACATCGGCACATATTTCTATATCGTCATGAACGGGATTCAGGATTTTGTGCCGTTCATCTGGCGTTCGGGCGATCCGCCGCGCCGGATGACCGTGGAGCAGCTGCCGCATGACATGGTGACACAGGACATGCCGGAGCTGTACAACCGCCGCCTGCAAAAGCCCGACCGGCGCAAGCACCTGCCGATTACGCGGCGTGACCCGCGTCCGGGCGGCGACACGCGCCATCACCTGCCCCTGCTGACGGCAGGGACGGTGCAGCCGAACGAGAAGATCTACCCGGTAGAAGACATTGAACTGCGATAACCCACAATCATAAGAAAAGAGGCTTTTCCCATGTCCGATTACCGCATTGAAACCAAGTGTGTTCAGGCAGGCTACACGCCCGGCAACGGCGAGCCGCGCCAGATTCCGATTATCCAGTCCACCACCTTCAAATACGCCACGAGCGAGGACATGGGCAAGCTCTTTGACCTCGAAGCGTCCGGCTATTTCTATTCCCGCCTGCAAAACCCGACGTGCGACCACGTTGCGGCGAAAATCGCGGCGCTGGAAGGCGGCAGCGCAGCCATGCTGACCGGCTCCGGTCAGGCAGCGAACTTTATGGCGCTGTTCAATATCTGCGAGGCAGGCAGCCACATCGTCGCGTCGTCCTCCATCTACGGCGGCACGTTCAACCTGATTGCCGTGACGCTGAAGAAGATGGGGATTGCGTCCACTTTCGTCTCTCCCGACGCGACGGACGACGAGCTTGACCGCGCCTTCCGCCCGAACACGCGCGCCATGTTCGGCGAAACGATTGCCAATCCCGCGCTGACCGTGCTGGACATTGAGAAATTCGCTCAGGCGGCGCATCGGCACGGCGTTCCGCTGATTGTGGACAACACCTTCCCCACGCCCGTCAACTGCCAGCCGATTCGCTGGGGCGCGGACATTGTGACCCACTCGACGACAAAGTACATGGACGGTCACGGTGCTGCGCTCGGCGGCGTCATCGTGGACAGCGGCAATTTCGACTGGATGGCGCACGCGGAGAAGTATCCGGGGCTCTGCACGCCCGACGAAAGCTACCACGGCATCACCTACGCCGAGAAATTCGGCAATGCAGGGGCATACATCACCAAATGCACCAGCCAGCTCATGCGCGATTTGGGCTGCGTGCAGTCCCCGCAGAATGCCTTCATCCTCAATCTGGGGTTGGAGAGCCTGCATGTGCGGATGCCGCGCCACTGCGAGAACGCGATGGCGGTCGCGCAGTTCCTCGAAAAACAACCGCAGGTGGCGTCCGTCAGCTATCCGCACCTGCCGTCCAGCCCGTACTACGCCCGTGCGATGAAATACATGCCGAATGGCGGCTGCGGGGTGGTGTCGTTTGTCTTGAAGGGCGGACGTCCCGCTGCTGAGGCATTCATGAAGCGGCTGACTTTGGCGGCGATTGAGACGCACGTCGCCGACGCGCGGACGTGCTGCCTGAATCCGGCGACCTCCACCCATCGACAGATGACCGAGGAGCAGCTGGCAGTTGCGGGCATTCCGGCGGGCATGGTACGCATCAGCGTCGGACTGGAGAGCAAGGACGACCTGATTGCCGACCTTGCGCAGGCGTTGTCCGGCATCGAAGCATGAGCGCGTACATCAACCGATATTTCCTGCTGATGGCGGTGTTTTTGCCCCTATGGTGCATCATTCGCCGCCCATGGAAGCGCTGGAGCCTGCACGAAGGCTGCCTGATGGCGTTCGCGGCGCTGTTGTTTTCGCTGCTGTGCCTGGTGCTGCGCGGCACATGGGCTGCGCCGGGAGATATGCTGGCGTCGGCGCTGCATCGGCTGCGGACGGGCGAGGGCATTCAGCTGCGGCTGTTCCACACCATTACGCGGCAGCTGCGGTACGCCCGGCGGGAGGAAATGCTCATCAACATCTGGGGAAACATCCTGCTCTTCATTCCCTACGGCTTCTTCCTGCCGCTGCTGTGGAAGCGGTATCGCCATCCGCTGCGACTTTCGCTGATGTGCCTGCTGCTGCCCTTGAGCATCGAAACGTGCCAGTTGTTCATCCGCCGCATGACGGATGTGGATGACCTGCTGCTGAATTTCGCGGGCGGAATGCTCGGCGGCGGGTTGTTCGCGCTGGCGCATATGGTATTCCCCAAATTCACTGATAAGGCGCTTGTGCGCGGATAATACGAAAACGTCCCCTTCCGCCATTGGAACGGGACGTTTTGCTTTATTTCTGTTTCTTATGATACCCGCAGTCGCAGTACGGTCCACCGGATGCCAGCGTGTATTCGCGCACGAAGTCCGACGCTTCGCCAGCTTCCGCCATCGTGTAATCCAGTCGGCACATGGCAGGCGTGAGGTCATACAGCCCTAGTTCCTTCGTCAGCGCGCAGATGCCGCATTTGGTGAACCGCGCCTCGTAGCCGCTGCCGTCCGCGTAGGGCAGATAGTCCATGTTCCACGAGTAGGGGTTGCGGTCGGCAGCGCGGAGCTTCTCCGCCTGTTTCATCCCCGCAATGTCCTTTTCGGAAAACTTGTTCTTCCCGCTCTTGCGGCAGAACCAGCGCATCGCGGGCATCATCATGGACTTCGCGTAGTAATCCGTCAGCGTCTGCACGGTCGGGCGCTTGGGCATATGCAGCACATACGCGCAGAGCATCGCGCAGTTGACGAGGTTCATCTGGAAGCGGTCGCCCGGCTCAAAATCCGGCACACGCGCGATAATCCGCCGATACTCCTGCTTCGCCGCCTTCTCCGTTGCCTTGGCGGATTCCGCCGACTGCCCCAGCACCGCCATCAGCTGATGCGTAAACGAGCGATGGAACAGCATCCACATGCACATCGGCATTCCTGCATACTTCATGAGCTTGCCTCCCCTTGCATTCGCGAATGAGTTTGTCACGTCAAACTTATTGTAGCGCATTTTCAGGGGATTGGCAAGGGGGGGATTGCTAAATTTTTAGCTGAACAACGAATTGCCGCCGGAACATTGATGTTCGCAGAACCCGCCGCCGATAACTGCCGCCAACCCCAGCAGGAAGCGCAGACCGGCGGGAATGACTTTCACCGTATCTATGATGCCTTGCAGCCTCGGAAATATGGTTTCCTCATCAATATCTACAGTATATAGCACTGACAGTTTTATCAAATTCGCATCCAACTGAAAATGAATGTTCTCCAGATAGCTTGATTCACCAAACCAGCCGCCGACAACCTCCACCAGCCCTTGAATGCACAGCGCACCACCCACCATGCCCACAAATGAAGCAAGTGCACCTAAGCAAGGTTTATAGCCGCATAGCAAAGTTGTAACAGATGAAGCTGCAATGAGCATATTGAATAGCGGGTAGAACAGAAGCGCATAAAACGCAATGGCAATCGGCAGACCCAGCAATGTCCAAAGTTCCTCTGCCGGAAAGTGTTTGCTAATGAGTTCAATAATCAGACCAATAATCATTCCGCCAACCCAAAAAATTGATTCAAGTGTCAGCGTCAGTAATATAGGCATAAGTGGGCACCATGCATTGCCCATTTTCTTTGCGAAAAACCAATTCACAAGCGCACCAACGACAAATAGCGTCGGCAAAATCCACCAAAGCGTCTCATGTTGCAGCAGTGTCATAACAATAGCGGCAGGCGCAAGCATCCACGTCATGGCATATTGTGCCATAATGAATAAGAATACAAGTCCAAACAGCCCGCAGCAGAAAACGCCAAATCCTGTCCCAGCCGCCACCGGCACCAGTTCAATCAAAATGTACATCCTCTATTTCCTCCCCTATCCGCCTAATAAATTCGCTCCGGGGGCAAAACGTGCTGCCTTGCACCCGGAGCGTTGTCTTTGGTATGCGAAATTTTATTGCAGGTCGCGGTAACGGTAGTACGTCACTTCGTAGCTGTCCTGCTCATAGCTGACCGTTTCGTTCCACCAGTAGTTTTCATAGCGCTGATGTCCATCCGCCGTTCCGTTCTTAGAAAGTGGCTCATAGCTGCTCATGTATTCCCAATTTCCAGTACCCGGCTTATAGTTGGAACCCGTATACTCAGCATAGGAATAGTACCATTTGTTGTAACCTGTGTTATAGTAGTGCCAGCGGGAGTAATGGTACACAGGAATCGAGTACGTTTCCGTCTCCACCTTCGTTTCCACCTGACGGGTAGAACTGCTGCTGACCGGGGTGGTAGTCCATTGCGTCCATGCAGACCACTGCGGCGGCGGGGTCGGCGTCGTTGTAATCGTAGGCGTAGGTCCTTTCGTAATCGGCGGCGTCGTCACAGGCGGATTCGTCACCGGCCGCTTCGTAACGGGCGGCTTCGTCGTCGTGGTGCTTGTGTTGTTCGAGGCGGAATTGCTGCTGATGAGCGCTGTTTTCTCATTCGAGGACAGCTGCCGCCCTTCCTTGGTCGTCGCGGCGACATAGTAGGTATAATTGTAGTTCGCATTTGCCGACGTGTCCTTGTAGGACAGCGCCGAACCGCTGTAAATCAGCTGGAAGTTCTTGTCGTAATTGGTGCGGCGGCGATAGAGGCTGTAATTCGTCGCGCCGCTGACAGTCGTCCACTCCAAGCTAACCGCCTTGCCGCTGACGTTGGCATACAGCGTCGGCGGATAGACCGTCACGGTCGTGTTCGCGTTATTCGGCGCAGACGTAGGCGCCGCTGTCGGGGCAGGTGTCGCCGCCGCGGAAGTCTGCCGACTCCACGCCAGCGCGTACAGAATCCGGTTCTGCGCGTCCATGAAGTTCAGGCACTGCTGATACTGCTCCGCCGCTTCCGCATAGTTCCCTTCGTTTTCCGCCACACGCCCATTCAAGTATGCCGCCCATTCCGCAACGCTGGGAATGTTGACGCCGTTCGCGCGGAGGTTCGTCAGGCGCTCATCAAAGCTCGTGTTGATGACAAGCGCGTCGATATACATCGGAATCAGCGTGTAGTTATTAGCCGACGCGTCCGCAAGCCCCAGCGTGTAGTAATAGAAGGCGTTGCTGCCCTCGTAATTGCCAAGTTTCTGGAAATCTTCCGCCAGCGTCGTGATGTTCACCGAATCATCCTGCAGGTTCATCAAGTAACGTTCCAGCCGCGAAAGCGCGTCCTGATACCGCTCCGCAATCGTCCCCTGCGCTTCCGCAAAGACAACGCCCGTCAGCACCAAAGCCAGCGCCACCATAGCCGCTACCAAGCGTGAGAATCTTTTCATTTCCTTTTCCTCCTTTTTCCTTCCGCCCATTTTGCGATTTTTCTCTGCCGTGATCCGCTTCCCACAGACTGCTCTCCGGACGCATAGCGGTGCAGGCTGCGTCCGGAGCGTGTCTTTTGTGGGGCGGAAAGCAAACCGCAATAAGTGGAAGGGGGGCGGGCTTTCCGCGGCAGGCGTCGCGTAACCGGTGTATTCGATGCCTGTCCCGAATTTCTTCGGCATTTTTAGCATACCACGAAGTGCGGTTGCATGGTAGTCCACTTTTTCGCGATTTTCTGCCACTTTTCCAAAAACGACAAGCACCCCGCACCACGTTCGGCGCGGGAGTGCAAGGAAACATCAGAAATTACGGGACATATCGTACTTGGAATAGAACTCTTTGCGGAAATCAAGGAAGCAGTCGTTGGCGATGGCTTCGCGAATCTGCTCCATCAGGTGAATCAGGAAGCGCAGGTTGTGAATTGACGCAAGCCGTCCGCCGGTGATTTCGCCCGCCTTGAGCAGGTGGCGCACATACGCGCGGGAGAAGTGCTGGCAGGCGTAGCAGTCGCATTCGGCGTCAATCGGGCCGAAATCGTGCGCGTACTGCGCGTTCTTGACGACGACGCGCCCCTTGCTCGTCAGCACCGTGCCGTTGCGGGCGATTCGCGTCGCCAGCACGCAGTCGAACATATCCACGCCGCGCAGCACGCCTTCCAGCAGGCAGTCCGGCGTACCGACGCCCATCAAGTAGCGTGGCTTGTTGACCGGCATGTACGGCGCGATTTCATCCAGCATCTCGTACATCACGGGCTTGGGTTCACCGACAGACAATCCGCCGATGCCGTAGCCGATGAAGTCCATATCCGCCAGCGTCTTTGCGCTCTCAATGCGCAGATCCTTGTAGAACGCGCCCTGCACGATGCCAAACAACGCCTGATCTTCCTTCGTGTGGTGCTTCTTGCAGCGCTCCGCCCAGCGGTGGGTGCGCTCCATGTTGATTTTTGCGGTGTTGTAATCGCAGGGGTACGGGCTGCACACGTCGAACGCCATGCAGATATCTGACCCCAGCTTCTGCTGGATATCCATCGACTCTTCCGGCCCGATGAAGTGGCGCGAACCGTCCAGATGGCTCTGGAACGTCACGCCCTCCTCCTTAATCGTGCGGATACCCGCGAGCGAAAACACTTGGAATCCGCCGCTGTCGGTCAGAATCGGCTTGTGCCAGTCCATGAAGTTGTGCAGGCCGCCCGCCTCCTGCACAAGGTTTTCGCCGGGGCGCAGGTGCAGGTGGTAGGTGTTCGACAGCAGAATCTGCGTGCCGATTTCCTCCATCTCGCGGGGCGTCATGGCTTTCACGCACGCTGCCGTGCCGACGGGCATATAAATCGGCGTTTGAATGTCGCCGTGCGGCGTGTGCAGCACGCCCAGTCGCGCGCCTGACTGCTTGCAAATGTGCTTGAGTTCATAGGAAAAAGGTTGTGTCACGGCTCAATTCCTCCGTTTTCCGGGATGTCGGGGTTCAAAATCGCTTCGGCAGAGTTGTTGAAGCGGATGGCCATATCGGTCAGTTCTTCAGCATAGCAGTTCCAAATGGAGCCGCACGGAAGGTTCTGGAAGGTCATGATTTCCTTGCGCGTCGGATGCTCGAACACCAGCCGGTAGCCCCACAGGGCAATCTGCTGCCCCGCAATGCCGCGCCCATACTTATTGTCGCCCCACAGCGGCGCGCCCATGTTCGCCATCTGCACGCGGATTTGGTGATTCCGCCCCGTTTGCAGGCGGATGGCACACAGCGCCGTGCCGTTCTTGCGCGCAAGGCACTCGCCGGACAGCATCGCCAGCTGCGCGCCCTTCTCGTCCGCGTCGCAGATTTCGACCTTGTTGAGGTACTCGTTCTTTTTCAGGTAGTCGATGCAGGTGAAGCGGTCTTTCACGCGCCCCTCGACGACGCAGAGGTACTCGCGCCCCATCTCGTGCTCACGCATCTGCGCAGACAGCCGGGACGCCGCCTTGCTCGTGCGCGCAAAGACCATCAGCCCGCCAACCGGGCGATCCAGCCGGTGCACCAGCCCCAGATACACCGCACCGGGCTTGTTGTACTTAATTTTGATGTACTCTTTGATCTGCGTTAGGATGTCGGTGTCGCCCGTCTTGTCCGCCTGCGAGAGCATATTCGGCGGCTTGACAGCGACGATGACGTGGTTATCCTCGTACTGCACGTCGATATTCGCCAGCTGATGCAGCGGGAATTCGTTCATTTGGCCGACCACCTTCCGCTTGCGCCGCAGGGCAGCACGCCGCCCGTCGTCACCGGCAGGCAAAGTTCCTGCGCGTCGATGATGCCCCCATGGCGGCTGCTGACGCACTTCATCAGCATATTGCTGAGGACGCTGGCCTGAAAGCCCGTCGTGTAGCTGTTGATGAGGAAGAACAACGGCTTGTCGGACAGCACCTTTGCGCTCGTATCGACCAGCCCGAACAGTTCGTTTTCCAGCTTCCACACCTCGCCCGACGGCCCGCGCCCGTAGCTCGGCGGATCCATCAGGATGCCGTCGTAGGTGTTGCCGCGGCGGATTTCCCGCTGCACGAACCGCAGCGCGTCCTCGACAATCCAGCGGCTCCTTTCCTCCGGCAGCTTCGATAACTCGCGGTTCTCCTTGCCCCACTGAATCATGCCCTTCGCGGCATCGACGTGGGTGACGTGCGCGCCCGCCGCCATGCAGGCCAGCGTCGCGCCGCCGGTGTAGCCGAACAGGTTCAATACGCGGATGTCCTTGCGCCCGCTATTGCGGATGAGGTCGCCCATCCACACCCAGTTCGCCGCCTGTTCCGGGAAAAGCCCCGTGTGCTTGAATCCCGTCGGGCGGACGTAAAACCGCAAATCTTGATGCTGTATCGTCCAGCGCTCCGGCAGGCGGGTCAGAAACTCGCACTCGCCGCCGCCCTTTTCCGAGCGGTGATAATGCGCCTGCGCCTGTTTCCACAGCGCCGGGTCTGCCTTGGGCCAAATCGTCTGCGGATCAGGCCGCCGCAAGATGACATTCCCCCACCGTTCGAGCTTCTCCCCGTCGCCCGTATCCAGCACCTCATAATCTTCCCATGTATTCGCTAAAAACATAACTTCTCCTTTATTTTAGAGGAGCCCCAAGGGGCGTTGCCCCTTGACCCCACAAGGGAGTTCCTCCCT
>ERZ772875.2673-NODE-2673-length-12540-cov-2.926952_pt1 | contig 12540 bp, 8 predicted proteins | sample MGYA00580585_ERZ772875 | MGnify/ENA primary metagenome ERZ772875 (study PRJEB29015, sample SAMEA2737736) | human gut metagenome | biome: human gut; feature: human-associated habitat; material: faeces | place: China | collected 2012 ... | reverse complement strand
AACTCAGCGCTTGCTGAACTGGGGCGCGCGACGAGCAGCCTTCAGGCCGTACTCTTTGGAGAAAGAAACGCGGCTGGATGCTGGTGTATATTCATACAAATTGAGAAAGGAGAAGGTGTTCGGGGGAGATGGTGTGGGGCTGCGTGGGTTTTCAATCTTGATTCCACCGATTCTTACAGCAATCTGTTACACAGAAATCACGACCGCATACCCGCCTGACGGTATACATGCCTCGCTATACGGCTGCGCCAGCATCCCCTTGCCTGTTTCAGCACCACGGCAGTCATACGATGTATAGCTTGCATTCGCCCCGTGCATCAGCAGCTTTTCCACGCCCGTAGCGTTGAACACATACGTCCGCACTGCGTCGCTCAAATGCACCACCTGATTCGCATCATAGCAAACAATCGCTTCCGTTTCGTCTTTGCGGGCGCGCACCAGCGGATACAGCAGGTGCGGCGATTCTGCCCGCAGAGGCGCCATCCGTACAGCCTGCAATTGCGCCATCAGCGCAAGATAATGGCGCAGCATGGCTCGGTGTGTTTCCGGCACACGGTCGGGGCGCACGGAAATCTGCGGCACGGCGAAGAATACATTCAGCAGCTGGCGCGCCGCGTTCTGTACACTGTCATCGGGATGCCACATCAGCATGTCCGAGTGCACCGCCGTGTCACCGCTGAGCAGCCGCAAATCAACCATGCCCACGCGGTTGCTCAGCCAATCCGCCGGGCAGTCCGTCACGCGGAACATGTTGCCGAAGCCGCGAATCGCCGGGCCGATGTAGTTCTGGCGAAATTCAATGAGGATGTCAGGCTTTATGGCAGTCAGTGCCTCACGCACATCCGTCAGCAGACGGCACACGGCTTCCTCCACCAGTGCGTAGTCCATTCCTTCGCGCATGGGCGGCGCATCGGAGCTGACCCCGAAGCTATCGATGAAATCCAGTTTGAAGCCGTCCAAATCCCAATCCCTGAGCGCCTTCACGTATGTATCCACCAGAAACGCGCGCACTTGCGGGAAACGCGGGTCAAGAATGCCGGCGTGCGCCCCTGTATCGCGGCGCAGGAGCATCGACCGGAACGTCGCCCAATGCTTCGAATACTCGCCCACATAGACCACGCTGTACCACAGCATATATTTCATGCCCAGCGCATGAATGCGCGCCACATGTTCCCGCATATCAGGGATTTTGTCCGATGCGGGCTGCCAGTCGCCGCAATAGCCGTAGCCGCGGGTGCAGTCGCTGGTCTGCCAGCCGTCATCCACTATCACGGTGCGGAAACCGTCTGCCGCCGCAAGCGCACAGGTTTCCTCCAAATCCGCCGCCACGGTCTGCTGATGGAAGGAATACCAAGTAGAATACAAGGGCTGCCGCGCTGCCTCCGGTACGGGCATGGGGGATGTTGCACAATGCTGCTCCCACCAATCTGCAACTTGCCGCAAAGCCGTTTCATAACGCACATCTTCGCGCAGACGCAGAAGCGTCACGCTGTACTGTGCAGCAGAGGATGTCATCGGCAGCGGCACTTCCAATCGGCACAGCAAGTTGCCGTCCTCCTCATGCACACCATAGCTGTGCAGCGTTTCCAGCCGCACCTCGGACAGGGCGATAGTCAGCCGATTCTGCCCTTCTTCATTATAAAAGCAGAACACCGGCGCGCCGGTCGAGAAGCTGGTGTGAATCGGTGCATCCCAGTCTGTGCGCAGCGCTCGGTCGCGTCCGCAGAGGGGATACCATTCATATTGGATGTCTTTCAGCGCTGTTTTCCACGTCACGCACAGCGCAGGCGCATCATAGGGCTGCTTTTCCCAGCGGAGCGTAATGCGCGTTTCGCTCCTGCTGATTTCCTCGCAGGAAATTTCTGCGGGAAAATTCGCAGTCAGCACAAGGTCTTGCCAGTTCATATGCTTCCTCCTATTGTGTCACTGATAGTGTCACGTTTCCCGTCAAGCCGCTTGCGGGAATCGCCATGTACGAGGATAACCTGTCCTGCATTCGCTGCACCAGCGTGTTTGCCGCCAGTACCTCAATCTCATTTTCCCCATTCCGAACAGCGTCCGCAATGTCCCAGCAATACGGCGCACAAATGCGCTGTCCTAAATCTCTGCCGTTGGCAAACAGACATGCTGTCATGCCAACGTGTTCTATGTTCAGCACCATCCGTTCCGCTTTTTCCAGATTTATCGTTGTACGATAGCGTATTTCGCCGGAAAACTCCCGTTCGTCCTCCAGCCCGGTGATATTGAACAGCTTGGATTTCCTGCGCAGCGGGCGGAAATTTTCCTCTCGTCCCGTTTCGCGAAGGTCAATATCCCATTGGACATCGAGAATCTGCGTGTGCAGTTTGTCCTGCTTCGCCGGGAATGCCAACCATTCTTCTTGGGAGACGCCGCCAAACACGAGCAGCACCGACTGTCCGGCAGCTAATTCCACCGTCACTTCGCCCTGCGCAGCTTCATCCCGCACATACTGTTCATTCAGGAAGTCCGCTGCTATGTACTGCCCGCAAACCGGCAGCTGCAAGGTTGTTTGCACGGTTTGCAAGGATTCGTTAAAGAGGAAGAACACGGTCAATTCATCGCGAGTGAATTTTGCAATGCGCAGCAGCCGCGCCGACGTTTGATAATCATGCGCAAGATGCTGTGCTAAAATACGCGATGCAATCTGCGCCAGCGGCACAAGTTCCTCCGGACAAGCATTCACCCCTGCCGGTGCTTCATTGATAAAGAAGATTGGCACGCCCGCCCTTCGCAGACGCGCCGCAATTTCTGTGAAGCACGGCGAGAGCTGCTTGCAGGCCGGTACAATCAGATAACGATAGCCGCGCCCAAATTTTCCGTCTCTTGTCTCTGCGGATTTCAGATAGTCCATCGGCACAATATCATAGGAAATATGCGCATCATAGCAAACTTTCGCCGGTTTCTGCATCAGCATTGCGTCCGCATCCATCCATGCGGCTTCCGCATGATAGAGGATTGCGCCTGATGCTTCCATGTCCGCCCCTGAAAGCAGGTGCGCTCCACGGTTCACATAGTGCATCAATTGCGTAAAGCCGGAAAACTGCGGATTCTGACCGTTTGCATAAAAGTGCGGCGGACAATCGCTGTCCGGAAACTGGTCATCGAACGCATGAGGCACAAAGTGATTCACTCCGCGCACCAGCAGGAAGTCCATCAGCCATTTCATCAACGGTGTTCCTTCTGCCCATCCATACGCGCCGAAAACCTCGCACATTGCCTTTCCATTCATCCTTTGATTTTGACGTGCATGAGATGCCCCCAGCTGTGCCAGCACATAGTGATAAAATTCGCCGTCTGCCATTCCGCCTTCCACGGAGGACGGCGTGCAGTAATCCGCCATACCGGGCATCACCTGATGCAAAACAACGTCAATCCCACTCATGTCCTGCCCGTCCAAGGCACGGAAGTAATGCCCCGCACTTCCGCCAAGCCGTGCATGAGCGTTCATGTCCTCAATCACATGACCGATGTACTGCACCCCATGTGCGCGGCACCAGCCGCCAAGCTGATAGGAGAAATTCTCCTTCCAGAGGTTCGTCACCGCATCCATGTACGCCATGCGCACCTGTGCCGTCTGCTCCGTATGCGGATACCACAGCAGCGGCAGCGCCTGCAAAGGGGATTCCACCTGTTTCGACATGCGCTCCGCCACCGCCTCGCGCCACGGCAGTTCTACCCCCGGCTGCCCTACGGTTCGCTGATAAATGCCGCTGTCATAGCCAATATAGCCGACATGCTGTGCATCAAATCGCGGTTCATCAGAGAAAAAGCCAGCAATCGTATTGCCGAACAGCGGTGCATAGTAGGCATAGTGCGGTTCATAAACAGCCTCGATGAGTTTATGCACCGATTCCTGCGACAGCATATCAATATAATCCGTCTGGGAATTTGCGCGTGTAAACGACGCTGAAACATAGAAAACCCGCCAGCAGCCCTCCGGCACGTCCAGATAAACAAACTTGTCTTCCTTCTTCGCGTTCAGCACAATCGGCTTTCCCGTCAATTCTTCTTCCCGCCCCGTGCGGCGATACATCACTACCGTCAGCAGCTGTTCTTCCGATGTAAACTGCGGCATCAAGAGAGTGATGTCCTTTGCCGGGCCCATCACATCTACATGAAATTCCCGCAAAAACCTTCGCCGCAAACTCGGTTCGCTGTGTGCCAGAATGCCGTTTGCATAGCCTGTTGGAAAATGCTTGTCATCCAGAATCCACACCCGCATCTGCCGCTTCTGTGCTTCCCGCAGAACAATGTTCATGGTTTTCCACCATGCTTCTTCGCAGAAATGTTCATAAGGGCGCGACTCTACGCAGAATGCTCGGCAGCCACTTTCTGCAATTTTCTGAATCTGTGTGGGAAGCTCGGCATCATGCCCTTCATGCAGCCAGAAAAATGGCAGCAAATAATTTTCGGTTTGTCCGGCCAGTACACTTTTCAAAACAGCGTCCATCGTTCCACCCTTGCCTGTTTTTCAGTCTTTTTTCAGCCGCATCCATGCTTCCATCTCGCTGTCCCGCCGCCACGTCTGTCCGGCGGAGGCGTAATCCACCATCAGCAGCCGTTCCCGCCCGGAGACAACTTCAAACATCCCCTGACACGGAATCGGCGGATTCGGGATTCTGGTCACTTCCACCTGTTCGCCAAGCGTCACGGGCGTTCCGACTTCGCTGACGCGCTTGTCCCGCGCCAAAACCAATGCGCCATACAGAACAGCCCCGTGCGTCGGCGGATTTTCCTGCCCATAGACAATGCGCGGATGCAAATCAAGCAGCAAGCGGACAGTATCGCCGTCCTGCCAGCGGCGCGCAACATGCAGGAACTGCCCTGCCTGCACGTTGGGAATCTCCTTCCCCTGCACCCATGCCCTGCTGTTTTCTGCGAACGACGGAATCCGCAGCGACAGCGTGAATGTCTCCGACATGCCTTGCGGAAGTGACAGACCGATGTCAATCTGCCCATCGCAGGGATATTCGGTGCGAAGTTCAAGCTGCACAGGCGTTTGTTCCATCATCAGATGAATCGTCCCCGGCAGGTACAGCCCTATCTCCACTTCACGCTCCTGCTGGCTGGCGCTCGCCATCGGCACAAGCGCCGTCCCCGCCGCACCGATAGCAATGCAGCAGCCGCAGTACGCCGCCCCATTTCTCATACTCTTGAAGCCGCCCACCGCCCTGCCGCGGATGCCTGCGCGGAGCGGGCTGTAACTGTCAAACACCTGCCCGCCCTGTACTGCCGTCGCGCAGTCATAGACCTGCCGATAGACGGGTTCATCGAAAGTTGTCTCTGCGCCGCAGGTGCTTCCCTGCGTGTTGACTGCCCCGTAAAGCGCATTGTACGCAGAAATCTCCACTTCATCCAAATACTTGGGATGATGCGTCATCCGATACAGCCGGTGCATCAGCTTCATCCACGTCACTGTCACACACGTTTCCAGCATCAAGCCGTCATAGCTGTCATCCGTCTGCATGAGCGAAGAATGATTGAACAGCTCATGCTTGCAGCCTGAACCGCCAACAATTGTCCGTTCGGATTGAAGCAGCTTCTCCGCAAAGCGGATAACCGCTGTGCGCCACTTGTCGCTGCCGGTCACGTCAGCATACTCCCCCAGCCCTTCAAAGCAGGACATGAGTTCATATGCCTTGACGACAGGATATTCATACGGGTACAACTTATCCTCATAGGCGGCTTCAAAGATGTTGAAGCTGTCCGCGCCGCCGTTTGCAACGATGTAGTCTGCAAATGCCAAATCGCACGGACGCATCAAAACCCGGTACCAGCGCACGACGGGTTCGAGAATGGAGCTGGAATTGATACCCTGCCAATGCGTTGACGTGCGGGTGATTTTCTTCTGATTGACCCCCGCGCCGATGTGCGCCTCAATATAGTCCAGCTGACGGCAGACAGACTGCTCAATCCGCTGCTTTTGGCGCACATCCTGACAGATTTGATGGAAGTGCCACAAGCCCAGCAGGACATACTTTCTGCACCACAAGTCCCAGCCTTGGAACTCCTGCGCGGGACTGTATGTCGAAATTCGCCCTGCTTCATCCTGACAGTCCAGCAGCGCATCCACCGTGTCCGCCAGCAGCTGATACAGCGCCGCATCCCGCGTATATTCCCACGTCATGCACGCGCCGCGCATGAGCTTGCCCCAGTATTCGCCGCGCCAGCCCAAATCGGCATCATCCACCGGCGCGGTGAACTGCTCCGCCGCCAGCTGCCACAACTGCGGGTCTTTCAGCTGTTTGTCCTGCACGAAGCGAATCATTGCATCTGCCCGTCCGGTATATGCAAAGAACATTTTTACACCTGCATTTCTTTCTCGTTCTTTGTTCGGCGTACTGCCGCGTTTTGAACCTCGATGCCGCCCATGCTGAAGAACCATTTCAGGTAGAAGTTCGGCTGCCAAATCATCCCCAAATCCACCGTAACGCTTCGCCAGCTGCGGTCGCTCCCCTTCAAGCTGATGGTCTGCATCAGCGAGCGGTTGCGGTAAATCGTCATCGACAGCTGTGCAACATCGTTTTGGCTCTGCGCGCGCACGTCAAAGGAGAGTTCATAGCAGCCAATCTGTTCGGCGAGAATGTGGAACATGCGGTATTCCCCGCGCCTGCATCCGCAAAGGCACTTGCTGGGCAGCGTGCATTCCTGCTGCATCCGAACGACGGTCATCTCCTGCATCGCCGTTTCTTCCGGCGTGAGAGCATCCGCCGCTTCCTGCTCCTCTGCCGATTCTTCGCCAACCAGCCGCCGATACGCCGGAAGGCGCAGAATCGCCCGGCAGATATTTGCCGCACTGCGCTGCAATTCGCCGATAGTCAACGTCCCAGCTTCCAGCGACACATGCAGATTGTCGCCGTTGCCGTTGTTTTCCGCACCGGATGTGACCATGTACAGGTCATTCTGACTGCGAATCATGGCGGCGACCTCCTGCTGGCTGCCGTCCTTCCCTTCCTGATTGCCTTTCGCCCACCAGTCCGTCATGACAACGCCGTGATAGCCCCATTCCTGCCGCAGGATAGTGGTCAGCAGGTCATAGTTGCTGCTCGTCCACAAGCCGTTGACCGGGCCGTATGTCGTCATGATGCTGAATGCACCCGATTCCCGCAGGGCAATCGCAAAGCCTTTGAGATACAGTTCCCGCAGCGCACGCTCGGACACAACGGTTTCCGCGTCATTTCGGCGATATTCCTGATTGTTGCACGCAAAATGCTTGATAGTGCCGCTAACACCGCTGCTTTGCAAGCCCTTGATGACCGCCGCCGCCATTTTATAAAGATAATCAAGGCACTTTCCTGCATTCGGATTTTTAGTCAGCTTTACACGAAGCTCAGGATTAGTCGTATGCACCGAAATATTCATCGGCAGCTTCATCTTTATAATTCTGTCAACATCCTCGTCGCTGAGATTTGTCATAGTAATATAGTTGCCCTGCAAAAAACTCAGACGTGAGTCATCATCCTTGAAGTACAGCGTTTCACGCATACCCTTCGGAAGCTGATTTATGAAGCAGAACACGCAGTTATTCTTACAGTGCTGCTTGCAGTCCATAAGATAGGTCTCAAAATTAAGTCCGAGGTCGTCATACTCGCCCTTCCTTACCTTTACCGTCTTGTCCTCAAGCTCTATCACGAGTTTTTTATCAGAAGCATAAAACTGATAGTCGAGTATGTCGTGTATAGCGTTTCCGTTTATTGAAACAAGGCTTTCGCCTGCCTTTATCCTTGCCTTGTCGGCAGGAGAACCTTTATCTACGGAGGTTATCCTTACAGACACGTTATCAGTCCTTTCTTTCCGAATTCTCAATTAAGCATACATATATATTATACACTTTTGTTGTGTAACCGTCAACATAAAATCAAAAAAGATAGTTTTTATCGCCTGCCCTGCAAACTGTCATAACAAAATTTTGCAAAACAAAAAGGCAGTAAGTCATTTCTGACATACTGCCACAATGTTTGCGCCAACAAGAATTACGCCTCTTTACTAGCGATAACTTCCTTGCCCTTGTAATAACCACAATTGCCGCATACTCTGTGAGGGAGCTTTAACTCACCGCACTGAGGGCAACGTGAGAATGCAGGTGCAGATAGCTTCCATACCTGTGAACGTCTCTTGTCACGTCTTGCCTTAGATACTTTTCTCTTTGGAACTGCCATTTTAGCACCCCCCTCTGTTGTTCATTATCTCAAAATTAAGCCGATTTATCATCGTCTAAGCTAACACGAGTAATATTATACTACAAAAATCAAAATTTGTCAACACTTATTTGAGATATTTTTTAATATTTTCTGTGAGGTCAGCTACCTCTGCAGATATAGTGAATGTAACGTGTGTGTTCTCGCCGCTTACAGCCGCTACCTTATCGAACATAGCACCGACCTTTTCCATATCTCTGCCGCAGATCTTGAGAATACCGTCAACAAAGATGTCTGTGCAGTCATAGTCAGATGCGAGCATACCTGCGATGAAGCCGTACATTGCATCGTAGTTATCAATGTTGTAGTCCTCGATATTTACAAGACGTACCTTGTGATAGATGTCTATGTTGAGGGAAGAACCGATCTGGATAGCAACAACGTTGCCGTTGCTTGCCTGCTCAGCTTCGTGGATAGCGTTTATAAGTAACTTAGTCTTACCTGTTCCCTTTTTACCTGCGATAAGTTTAATCATTGTAAAGTCCTCCGTATTTTTACGGCAGAGTCGCCGTTTAATATAATAAAAACCGTCTGTCTGACTGCTTTCGCTTCGGCCGATTACAGCCATACATCACGATTTATTATCCTTAGCCTATCTTGGCTTCGAGTGCCGCCTTAGCGTCCTCATAGCCGGGCTTACCGAGAAGTGCGAACATATTCTTCTTATAGCTCTCAACACCGGGCTGGTTGAACGGATTTACACCGAGCAGATAGCCTGATACTGCGCAAGCCTTCTCGAAGAAATAGATGAGATAGCCAAGTTCGCTCTCGTTTACTTCGGGCATTTCAAGCACCATATTGGGTGTGCCGCCCTCGGTATGAGCGATTATAGTACCCTCATAAGCCTTCTGATTAACGACCGACATATTCTGATTTGATAAGAAGTTCAGTCCGTCGCCGTTTGTTGCGTCATTCTTTAAGAAGAAATCCTTCTGAGCCTTTGCGATATGAACTACCGTTTCAAACAGAATGTTAGAGCCGTCCTGAATGAACTGACCGAGTGAGTGAAGATCTGTCGAGAATGTAGCGGATGCCGGGAACAGACCCTTTCCGTCCTTGCCCTCGCTCTCACCGAACAGCTGCTTGAACCATTCGTTCATCATAGCAAATGAGTTTTCGTAAGCTACCAGCATTTCTACCTTGTAGCCCTTGTTGCGAAGTACGTTACGCAGTGCGGCGTACTTGTAGCAATCGTTCTTTTCAATATCACATACGGAGAAGTCCTGTCTTGCCTTTGCGGCACCTGCCATAAGAGCGTCGATGTCACAGCCTGCACAAGCGATGGGAAGAAGACCTACCGCTGTAAGTACCGAGAAACGTCCGCCGACATCATCGGGGATAACAAATGTTTCATAGCCCTCAGCGTCTGCAAGCTCCTTGAGCGTTCCCTTTGCCTTATCCGTAGTTGCGTAAATCCTGCCCTTTGCGCCGTCCTTGCCGTACTTTTCTTCGAGCATCTCTCTGAATACTCTGAATGCGAGTGCAGGCTCGGTCGTCGTGCCGGACTTTGATATAATGTTTACAGAGAAGTCCTTATCCTTAACAAGCTCTATAACCTCATTAAGATATGTAGGGCTTATGCTGTTTCCTGCGAAGAATATCTTGGGCGTATCCTTAGCGAGCGAGTTGTAGAGCGTGCTTCTTAAAAGCTCGATAGCCGCTCTTGCTCCGAGGTAAGAACCGCCGATACCGATAACAATAAGCACCTCGCTGTCAGACTTTATCTTAGCCGCAGCCTTCTTGATTCTCTCAAACTCTTCCTTGTCATAGTTTACGGGAAGATCTACCCAGCCTAAAAAGTCGTTTCCTAAGCCGCTCTTGTTTTCGATCATCTCGTGAGCGACCTTTACCATAGGCTCCATGCCCTTAAGCTCATCTGCGTTTACAACGCCCTTAAGGTACTTGTCGTTAAGTGTAACTGCCATACTTTTCTCTCCTTTTATACTCTTTCCACACACAAATTATAAAGCTACGGTACTCATAACCTTTTCTGTCTTTTGATGCCGTCCTTTATATAGTTCTATTATAGCGAAATCGGCTGTGATTTGCAAGATGTTTTGCTAAGAACTGACACTTTCGTCTAATTTCACAAAATAAAATCAAGTTTTTTGTGCATTTTTAACCCTCACTATCAGACATAATTGAATTTCATAAAACCGTGTACTTTTTAATTATTTTATTTAATTTCAGTTTGAAGAAAAGTACGCTTTAAATATAACAGATTAAGTTTTCAATCCCTATCCCCTTTAGGACACTCTGATGGCTTTGCAGAGATGCAAAACAGGCAGAGAAAGCAACGCTAAACACACATTTTCTAAAATTATATAGTTTTTTTCGACAGACTGCCATCCCCGTGCAGACCGCACGGGGATGTTTCTCATTCTACATCGAGAAAAACCGCCTTATAATTATCAGCAGACTGCTGAAAAAGTTAAGCTCTCCGACCTCGCCCGTAGTCACAATATCGCTGTAGAAGATTTCCTCTCCGTCAAGGCTCGCCCTGACCTCACCGACCTTTTCGCCATACTGAACAGGCGCAGACAAGCTATCGACCACCGTATGAGTGTATTCTATCCTTTTTGAGCTTCCTTTAGGGATTACAATAGTATTGAGCCTTTTGACCCTTATGTCAGCCTGCTTTTCAAGCCCTTCAGTGACAGTTACAGGTGTCAGCACATCAGAGTCTACCGCCGTCCTGTACAGCTCAAAGCCCGAAAAGCCGTGATTCAGCAGGTCGGTACACGCAGTAAAACGCTGTTCGCTTTCCTTACAGCCAAGCGCCACAGCACACAGCTTCATATTTCCTCGTTTCGCCCACACTGCAAGACAACACCCAGCTTTGTCCGTAGTGCCTGTCTTTCCGCCGATGATGCCGTCATAGCGTTGCATCAGCTTGTTTGTGTTCAAAAGCTGTGTCTGCCGCTCTCCCTCACGCACATAATCAAGTCTGGTGGCAAAAAATTCGTTGTAGCAGTCATACTCAGACACAGCCGCACTTAGAATTGCCGTATCATAAGCGGAGGTGTAATGCGTGTCGCTGTCAAATCCTACGCAGTTATCATAGTGAGTATCGCTCATTCCAAGCTCCTGCGCCCTTTTGTTCATTCGTTCCACGAACATTTCTTCCGTTCCCGCTATATATTCGCATACCGCCACACAAGCATCGTTTGCGGAGGCAATAACGACCGAGCGTATCATATCGAATGCCGACATTTCCTCCCCGACATTAAGCCATATCACCGAGCCGTCCATAGCGTTCGCTCTTGCGGTAGCCGTTATCACAGTATCCATACCGAATGTACCCTTTTCCATTTCCTCCGCCCATATCAGCAGACACATCAGCTTGGTTACCGATGCCATAGGCAGCCTTTCGTGCGAGTTATGCTCGTACAGCACCTGCCCTGTTGAAACCTCGGTAACGATTGCCGCTTTCGTTATGCTGTCTGCCTCGCTCACATCACCTTCCGAAAATGCGGTCAAGGACGCACCCTGCATCACCGCCGCCAGAGCAAAAGCCGTCACAACTGACGTGATTCTTTTTATAAGCACCATATAATAACCTCCGTTTTGCAAAATTTCCTTTAAGATAATTATATGCTTATATTCTGCCATATCTGCATAATTTTAGCCTAACTGCTTAAAATAAGGATACAAAAACGAAAGGCAAGGTAACAATATGAATTACAAGATCTGTCTACCGATGAAGCTGTTTATGCTGTTCTGCTTCGGCGGCTGTGCTTATACGATAACAGAGCTTCTGTTCAGAGGAAACAGCCACTGGACAATGTTTATTTTAGGAGGAATCTGCTTTCTGCTGGTCGGCGGCATTAACGAAAAATTCGACCTCTCACTCCCCGTCCAGATGGCTGTATCATCGCTTATAATCACCGCCCTCGAATTCTTATGCGGCTGTATAGTCAACCTCTGGCTCGATTGGAAGGTATGGAACTACGAACAGCTGCCTTTCAACCTTCTCGGTCAGATATGCCTGCTTTTCACGGTGCTGTGGTTTTTCCTCTCCGCCGTCGGAATTTTTACCGATGACATTCTCCGCTGGAAAATGTTCTGCGAGGAAAAACCCGTCTACCGCCTTACCCGAAAACGCTCCGAGTAGCCCATAACCGCATACGCAACAAATCCGAATCATTATACTGTAATCCCCACAATCATTGTAAAAGGACAACATACCCTCGCTCCGCACCACCACACTTGCCCTTAAATGAACGCTCTGTTGGTTTCGCAGTACCTTTGCCATGCACTATCACCCTTGCCTCCCTTGTCAAAGGTGAGGTGCTGTCGCCCGAAAAAATTCGGGCGACTA
>ERZ772875.2670-NODE-2670-length-12545-cov-4.036349_pt1 | contig 12545 bp, 12 predicted proteins | sample MGYA00580585_ERZ772875 | MGnify/ENA primary metagenome ERZ772875 (study PRJEB29015, sample SAMEA2737736) | human gut metagenome | biome: human gut; feature: human-associated habitat; material: faeces | place: China | collected 2012 ... | reverse complement strand
GATAGCCGTTGGCGGCTTTGCCGCCTTACGGATATGGGATGCAGAGCTGGGGTCGGAAAATGGACCAGCTGGCAGGTCTCTGCCAGAATTACCCTGGCGCCTGCGCCACGGTAAGAAAAAACAAATTTCGTATTAAAAACTTATCAGGAGATAAAAATTATGTGGTTTTGGCTTGCAATCATTGCCCTCCTCTGCTGGAGCGGCTCGGACCTTTTTTCGAAAATCCAGGGTTGTTGTCCGAACCGGTGATATAGTAGCCCATTCCGTGCAGAATCTGCACCAGCGGGAACATGCCCGAACCGCCGATACCGATGAAAGATCTTCATCGGCGGTACGGTCGTGACGTGGAACGTCATCTGGACATATCTGCCTGTTTCACTTCTTTACATCTCGTCGATGACGCTCGGCTATATGGGACTTCGGTACATTGAACTCTCGATCTCTTCCCCGATCTGCAATTCGTCCGGCGCGCTGGTGGCGGTTCTGTGCCTCATCACGGGAACGCTCGACGAGTCGATTCAGGGCGGCATGCGTCTTGCCGTCATCGGTGCGGTGGCGCTCGTTTGCATCGGTGTCATTGGCCTTGGCATTGTCGAGTCGCGCGAGGACGACGAGCTGCGCCGGGCGCGGCAGGAGGCGTCTAACTACCGGTACGCAAAGTCGTGGCTCGCCATCTGCCTGCCGGTCGCGTACTGCCTGCTGGACGCAGCGGGGACGTTCGCGGACTCGCTGGTGCTTGAGACGCTCGACGAGGATGCAGCGAATTGCGCGTATGAGCTGACGTTCCTGTTTGCGGCGGTTTGCAGCTTCGCTTACGTGAAATTCGTCAAAAAAGACAAGTTTATTCCGAAAATGGAAGCGCCCAAGTACATTGGCGCGGCGTTTGAGACGGCGGGACAGTTTGCCTATATCTATGCCATCGGCGATCAGGCGCACGTTGCCTTGGCCGCGCCCATTATCTCGGCCTACTGCGTCGCGTCCGTCGTCTGGAGCCGGATCTTCCTCAAGGAAAAGCTCTCTTGGAAGCATTACGCGATGATCACGCTGGTCGTGGCCGGTATCGTGATGCTCGGCGTTTTCGACATCTGAGGTCGGATTCTGACAGTTTATACAAAACGAACAAACCGCCGATTGGCTTCGGCGGTTTCTTCATGCAATATTGCTTCTTTACATTACCTCGTTAGTATGGTAAAGTATCACCATGATAAACAAACAGTTCGCCAGAACGAAACGAACCAAACAGGAGGAACAAACCATGAAAAAGATCATCGCTTTGCTGCTGGCCTGCATGATGCTCATCGCCTGCACTGCATGCGCCGCCAAGACCGAACCCGCAGCTCCCGCTGAGGACGCTGCAAGCACCGAAACCGCTCCGGCCGAAACGCCCGTCGCGGAAGAAGCAGCCGAAGAGGCTCCCGCTGCTGAAGAAGCCGCTGCCTCCGACAGCGACCTTGCCTACATCCAGGCAAACGGCAAGCTGGTCATCGGCATCACCGACTTCGCCCCGATGGACTATCAGGACGAGAACGGCGAATGGATCGGCTTTGACGCGGATATGGCCAAGGCCTTTGCAAAGAGCCTCGGCGTGGAAGCGGAATTCGTTGAGATCGACTGGGACAACAAGATCATGGAGCTCGGCGCCAAGACCATCGACTGCGTCTGGAACGGCATGACCCTCACGGACGAAGTGACCAGCGCCATGGCCTGCTCGAACGCATACTGCAACAACTCTCAGGTCGTCGTGGTTCCGGCCGACAAGGCGGCGGACTACCAGAGCGTCGACGCTTGCAGCGGCCTTAACTTCGCGGTCGAATCAGGCTCCGCCGGCAAGGCTGAGGTCGAAAAGCTGGGCTACAGCTTCACCGAAGTCAAGGATCAGGCCACGGCTCTTATGGAAGTTGCAGCCGGCACCGCGGACGCGGCAGTCATCGACTCTTTGATGGCGGGCGCAATGGTCGGCGAAGGCACCGGCTATGACAGCCTCACCTACACCGTCAGCCTCAACGCCGAAGAGGGCGAGCAGTACGGCGTCGGCTTCCGTCAGGGTTCTGACCTCGCGGCCATGCTCAACAGCTTCTTCGCAGCTTCTTACGCGGATGGCTCGATGCTCGAGTGCGCCGAGACCTACGGCATTCAGGCCGCGCTCATCGCGCAGTAATCGCGAACAAAACATCTCATCCATTCGGTGATTCTCCAATTCCCCGGTGCGCATCGCGCATCGGGGAAGCACCGCGCTTTTGGAAATGTTCCGGCGAAGGGCGATTGCCCGCAAATAGAACGATTTAAGGTAGGATTTTCCCATGACGACGTTTTCTGAGCAGTTTCCCATCGTCTTTCAGGCGCTGAACGTAGGCTTTTTGCAGACGCTCAAGCTCTTTGCCATCACGCTTATCGGCGCGATCCCGCTGGGCCTGATCATCGCCTTCGGCTCCATGAGCAACTGGGCGGCCTTCGGCTTTCTGCGGCCGGTCGTATTAAAGCATGTCAATCTGCGCGAGCTCACCTGGTGGCAGAAGGTGCAGGTCTGGTTCGTGACGGATTTTAAGCCGGTGCGGTTACTTACCCGACTCGTCATCTGGGTCGTGCGCGGTACGCCGCTCATGCTCCAGCTGCTGGTCATCTACTATTTTCCGGGGTTAGTCTGGAAAAACAACATCTGGGGCAGCGGTGAGACGGGGCGCTTTGTCGCCTCGAGTGTGGCGTTCGTGTTTAACTACGCCTGCTATTTCTCGGAAATTTACCGCGGCGGCATTCAGGGCGTCCCCAAGGGGCAGCAGGAGGCCGGACAGGTGCTCGGCATGACGAAAGGACAGATCTTCTTTCAGGTCACGTTACTCCAGATGGTGAAAAAGATCGTGCCGCCGATGTCGAACGAAATTATTACCCTTGTCAAGGATACGTCGCTTTCACGCATCATTGCGCTTCAGGAGGTCATCTGGGCAGGGCAGGCGTTCATGAAGGGCTCGCAGGGCATTTCGGGCGCGATCTGGCCGCTGTTCTTCACGGGCGTTTACTATCTCATTTTCTCCGGCATTCTCACGCTTCTGCTCGGCTGGGCAGAGCGGAAGCTCGACTACTTTAAGGCGTAAGGAGGCGCGACATGGCTGTATTGGATGTAAAGGGTATCTGCAAAACCTTTGATAAGAACACCGTTGTGCTGCGCGGCATTGACTTTTCCTTAGAGAAGGGCGAGTCCGTGGCGATCATCGGTTCGTCCGGCAGCGGCAAGACGACGCTTCTTCGCTGCCTCAACTTCCTGACGACGCCCGACGAGGGGAAAATTCTCGTGAACGGCGAGACGCTCTTTGACGCGGACGACCCCGCCACGCAAAAAGAGAGCGAGATCCGCAGAAAGCGGCTGCATTTCGGGCTGGTGTTCCAGAACTTCAACCTTTTCCCGCAATATACGGCGCTGCAAAACGTGATGCTCGCGAGCGAGCTTCTTGCCAAGGAGCAGCCCGATTACCACGTGCGCAAAAAAGAGCTCCACGAGGAGATCCGGCAGAACGCGGAGAAGTTACTCAAAGATGTGGGGCTCGGCGAAAAAATGAACCTCTATCCGCACCAGCTTTCCGGCGGACAGCAGCAGCGAGTCGCGATTGCGCGCGCACTGGCGTTAAAACCCGACATTCTCTGCTTCGACGAGCCGACCTCCGCGCTCGACCCCGAGCTTACAGGCGAGGTTCTGCGCGTCATCCGGTCGCTCGCTGAGCAGAAGATGACGATGATCATCGTGACGCACGAGATGGCGTTTGCCCGAGACGTGGCCGACCGGGTCATTTTCATGGACGGCGGCGTGATCGTCGAACAGGGCGAGTCTCACCAGGTCATCGAGCACCCCACGCAGGAGCGTACGCGCCAGTTTTTGTCACGGTATGCAGAAAACTGACGCATAATATACAAGAACAAACAATATGCAGTCTCTCGGATTATTCCGGAAGACTGCATATTTTTCGTATATATGCGCGAATTATTAAGTTTATACAAATGAACACAAATGTGAGATGGAAGATTGTACAGAATCCCATGCAAAAAAGACTTGATATTTATGCACTGAGTACGTATAATTATGACATCAAAAACAACAACACGATTTATGGAGGAAGAGAATATGAAAAAGATGATCGCATTGCTTCTGAGCATCCTCATGGTTTGCTCCCTGGCTGCCTGCGCGTCCAAGCAGGACACAGCAGCCGCAACCGAAACCGCATCCACCGAGACGGCTGCAAGCAGCAGCGAAGAGAAGACGCTCACCATGGCGACGAACGTTGCCTTCCCGCCGTATGAGTTCTACGAGAACGAAAAGCCCGCCGGTATCGACGTGGAAATCGCGACAGCCATCTGCGAAAAGCTCGGCTACAAGTTAGATATCATGGACATTGAGTTCGGCGCGATTCTGGGCGCTGTCTCGAGCGGCAAGGCAGACTTCACCATGGCGGGCCTCACCGTCACCGACGAGCGCAAGCAGTCCGTGGACTTCTCCACCAGCTACGCGACCGGCATTCAGTCCATCGTTGTAAAAGAAGACTCCCCGATCACCTCCGTTGACGATCTCTATGCTGACGGCGCGGACTACCAGATCGGCGTCCAGCAGGACACCACGGGCGATATCTACTGCTCGGACGACTTCGGCGACGATCATGTCCAGCGGTTCAACAAGGGCGCGGACGCTGTTGCGGCGCTTGTTTCCGGGAAGTTAGATTGCGTTGTTATCGACAATGAGCCGGCTAAATCCTTCGTCGCGGCAAACGAAGGCCTCAAGGTTCTCGATACCGCCTACGCGGTCGAGGATTACGCGGCGGCCTTTGCAAAGGGAAGCGAGCTGACGGAGCCGTTTAACAAGGCGCTTGAAGAGCTGATTGCCGACGGCACGGTGCAGAAGATCGTCGACAAGTACATTTCCGCAGACTAAGATTTTAGGTCGCGGCACAGCGGGGGAGACGCGCAGTTTCCTCCGCGCGCCCGCATGAAAGGAGGCCGTGGCTTTGAACGAGTGGTTTGCAAAGCTCCAGGCAGAGTTTATTCTGAACTTCGTAGAAGATAACCGCTGGAAATACCTCGTGACCGGTCTTGGAAATACGCTGAAAATCACGCTCGCTGCGGTGCTGCTCGGCATTGTCATCGGCACGCTGGTCGCCATCATCCGCTCGACGTGGGATCAAAACGCGGACAGGATGCGTCCGGGCGCGGGAAAGACGCTTCTTCACATCGGAGATATTATCTGCAAAATTTATCTGACCGTCATCCGCGGCACGCCGGTCGTGGTGCAGCTGATGATCATGTTCTACATTATTTTCGCAACGTCCAGAAACGGCGTGGGCGTGGCGATGCTGGCCTTCGGCGTGAACTCGGGCGCATATGTGGCCGAGCTCATCCGCGGCGGCATTATGGCCATCGACAAGGGGCAGTTGGAGGCCGGACGGTCTCTTGGCTTCGACTACGTGCAGACGATGCGCTTTATCATCGTGCCGCAGGCGCTCAAAAACGTGCTTCCGGCGCTTGCCAACGAGTTTATCGTGCTCCTCAAGGAAACGTCCGTTGCGGGCTATGTCGCGGTGACGGACCTTACCAAGGGCGGCGATATCATCCGGGGCCGGACGTTCTCGGCGTTCATGCCGCTCATTGTGGTGGCGCTCATCTACCTCGTGATGGTCGTGTTCTTTACATGGCTGGTCGGGAAATTGGAGAGGAGGCTTCGCAGCAGTGACCACTGACGTTCTGATTCAGGTGACAGACCTTCAAAAGCACTTCAAGGGCGGAAAGCAGCTGCAAGACGAGAAAATCCGCGCGCTCGACGGTGTGTCGACGGAGATTCACAAGGGCGAGGTCGTCGTTGTGATCGGCCCTTCGGGAAGCGGCAAGTCGACATTCCTGCGCTGCCTCAACCTTCTGGAGCTTCCGACGGGCGGGCAGATCCTCTTCGACGGCGTGGATATCACCGACAAAAACTGCAACATCAACCTCCACCGCCAGAAGATGGGCATGGTGTTCCAGCATTTCAATCTCTTCCCGCATATGACGATCCTCAAAAATATGACGATCGCGCCCATGCAGCTGCTGCACAAATCAAAAGAGGAAGCGGAAAAGACGGCGCTGGAGCTTTTGGGCCGTGTCGGGCTTGCAGACCGCGCAAACGCTTACCCCAGCCAGCTCTCCGGCGGACAGAAGCAGCGTGTCGCCATCGTCCGCGCCCTTGCCATGCAGCCCGAGGTCATGCTCTTCGACGAGCCGACGAGCGCGCTTGACCCCGAGATGGTGGGCGAGGTGTTGGAGGTTATGCAGGAGCTTGCGAAGTCCGGCATGACGATGGTCGTCGTGACGCATGAGATGGGCTTTGCCCGCGAGGTTGCCGACCGCGTGCTCTTCATGGCAGACGGAAAGCTTCTCGAAGAGGGCACGCCCGACGAAATTTTTACAAACCCCAAAAGCGAGAGACTCCGGGACTTCCTCGCGAAGGTCCTCTGAGAATAAGAATCCCTGTCCGGCAAAACCGGGCAGGGAGTTTTTGCATATATTTGATGATTTGATATGACCCCACGGTACGCCCTTACGGGATTTCTGAAATTTTTCCGTCTTTGCGTAGGGGGCGATGCCCACATCGCCCCATTGGGAAGTTGCGAATTCGCCGGAGATTTCCGTAAAAACGGTGCGTTCCGCCGGGTCGATGTGGGCATCGACCCCTACGAACATTCCGGAAAACGAATAAAACCTGATACTCAAAAGAGGCTGATATGTGACAGCATGTGTTTTTTTGTGCGGCTCTGCGACTCGATGAGCTTTAGTCTTAACACGGCGGCCGTGCGGTCGTCGGGCATTGCATCCTCGCTGCTGCCGACTACCCCGGCGGCAAGCTCCCGCACCGGAAGTTCTCCGCAGCTTTGCAGGTACCGCTCGGCCATCGCCGTATCCACGCCATCGCTGGTGAGGATCAGGGCCTCTCCGCGCTGCAAAGATACCCGGATGCACGCGGGGCCGTAGCTCCGGCCTACGCCGAGCCCCGGCGGTGGCAGGGGAGAGCCGAGCGTCTGAAGCGTCCGGCCGAACTTCAGAAACGATGGGGCAGCGCCCCATTTGTGCAAAAAACCTTCGGCCGAGACAAGGCTCACCTGCAACAGATCAATCGCAGAAAAGCCGCCGCCGTCTCGCAGAATGTAGAGGCCGTTGATCGTCTGCATCGCGTCGTGCGCTTCCAGACCCGATTCGATCAGTTCTTTGAGAAGGGCGCTCGTGCCCATGGCCTCGTTCCGGGCTTCCTCGCCCGAGCCCATGCCGTCGCACAGAAGCAGGTAATACCATTCGCCCACGCGGAAGCTCGCGCCGTAGTCCCCGGAGATATTTGAGCCGCGGAGACCCGTCGCCCGGAAGCCAAGTTCGGGAGAATATGCGTCCGGCTCGCTCTGGCCGGGAGCGCGCTCGCTGAGGCTTTGCAGAAGGCGGGAGAGGATCCGGTACTGGTCGCAGAGGATCTGGCGGCTTTCGGCAAGGCGCGACTGGTACTGCACTTTGGCAAGCTGCGTGGAGAGCGCATCGTTGACCGCGCGCAGGAAGCTGTCCGTGTGGCAGCAGCGGGCTAAAAACAGCGGCGGCAGATCGTCGCGCTTGGCTTCTCCCCGGCGCAAGATCCCACGCGAGGCGCGGCTGAGCAGGCGGAAGGTTTCCTGCGCGTTCTGCTCCCAGCAGACGCTCCACTTGGCGCACGAGCGGCAGATCTCTTCGGCGGCCTTGTCAAAAACCGCGGCACTCTGTGGCTCCAACCCACTGGTACACCCTCGCTGCAGATCCGTTGCAAGCGACCATAAAGCGCCTGATGCTGCCGTGAGTGCCTTTTCCCGCGCCGCGTCGAGCGGCAAATCGCGCGCGGCAAGAAACGGCTGGACAGGCTTCCACAAAATGAGGCCCAGCACCGTCCCCAGAAAAACACCGGGCGGGAACATCGTCTGCCCCGCGCCAAAGAGAAACGACGAAAGGGCCAGCACGAGAAAATAGGCGCACGCGCGCAAAGCAGCAAAGCGGGGCTTTAGATAGTGGCACGTGAGCGCGGCCAGAAACAGCATCGCGCCCGCGCTGTAGCCCGGCCGGAAGCTCAGGTCTAAGGCAACTGCGCACACGCCCGAGGCCAGCCAGAATTCCCGCGTCCCGCTGCACAAAAAGACTGCGCAGCTGGATAAAATCACGCTGAGCGGCAATCCCGGCAGGAGCATGAGCCTGCTTCCGCTGAGAAGAAGCCCGAAGCCAAGTGCCGCAATGCTCTCCGCGCGTTTTTCGGGCAGGCCAGCGAAAAGATACGTGCACAGGCAGACGAGCGCGGATTTTCCTGCAAAGATGCAGATGGCCCTCGTGTGGACCGGGGCGCTCAGGAGAAAAATGAGCGCTGTCAGCGCGTAGATGCCGGACGAGAGCAGCGGAAAGAACCACCGGCGCGAGGGTGGAATTACGTCATGGAACAGGCACGACGCGGCCAGGATCAGAAATCCCGCCGCGACCGGCTCGACCGCGCCCGCCGCGCCCCAGAACGCGAAATATCCAAGCGCCGCGCCCGCGTAGGCGAAGACCGCCGCCAGAGAAAACGGCAGCGCTGCCGTCAGCGCAATGGCCGCCGGAAGACACACGTCCCCGATTTGTGCCGCGCCGAGCAAAAAGCCCGCGGCTGCCGCGCCCAGTGCGTATAGCCCCAGACGCAGGAAGGACGACGAAAACGCCGAAGCGAACCGGCGCGCTGCGGGCGAACGTGTGACTGCGCGTTTTTTCATGGCTTCCATCTCCGCTTTTGTGATGTCTGTCAGTCTAGCAGAAATGACAGAAAAAGCCTGTGCCGTAATTGCCGGGGAAATCGATATTCCGTGCCCGATTGGTTGGCACACGCTGTATGAGTCGAATGTATTGTGTGCGTATGCGTGTACGCTGCTAAGGATGCCCGGCGCCGGCATGGATGAGGACGCCATGGAATTGGAAGACATACGAGCGTTCGAGTTCGGGATGGAGCACAATATCGACGTGGTGTGGAATATCATGTGCAGCCTTGAAGCGTCCACCATCATTATAGGGGCCTACGACGGCGTCGACGGCTCCGACCTGTACCGCTGGATTGTTGGGCGCTGCGATGATGCCGAGAAGTGGCATCGGGCCAAGCGAGCCGGTATGCTGTACATGATGGAGAAAAAGCTCTCTGAATCCGAGAACCCGTCCACCAGATTAAAGCGCGGCTGTGGGTTCATCGTGTCCTATCCGGACCTTGTGACCGCAAAGGATGTGAGCTTGTGCATCCACGTCCCGGTGGATGCCATCGAGCGCACGGTCGAGGATATTGAAAAATGCCCATTTGATACAACATATTTGGGAGAAAAGCGTTGACATATACTATATATTTTGCTGTATGTGTATACAGCAAAAGGTTGGTCCTCCCAACCAGGGAGCTTTCGTTTCGGCGAAGGCTCCCTCTTTTTATATTTTCAGGCGTATGGTAAAAGCGGCAGGCAGACGACTTATGGCCGACCACCACCATCATCCGCATCTTGCAGGATGAAACCTACCATGGTGGCAGAAGCCCGGATGAACTTCCTTAGCTTGATCAAAGGGGGGGAAAAGATCATAACAGGAGAGGGCACTCATAGGATGCCTGCACGGTGCGTGCAGGGGAGGGGAGTGCATCCGGAAGCGTCATTTTGGCGCCTTTTGCTGCGTTGGAAAGCGGCTACGCTGACAGACGGCTCTGCGCACTGGCCGGGATGCGCTCCGCTCGGACGGGGGTGCCTGACAGAAACACTCGGTCAAAACTTGCGTGAGACATATTATGCACGCACAAATACTGGCAGACACGGATGCAGTTGCCGGTATTTTGCGGCAAACGAGATCAAGACCTCGTAAATATGAGAGCGTGACACGCAGATCACAAAAACTGCGTGTAAGAAATGGAAGCTGCGTCGGCGATCCGGGAGGCGTTATCAGTCGCGGGTATGGGCCGGCTCCTCCGGGCGGGGCGAAACAGTGAATTGAGTAGGAACAGGTATCCCTTCTGCTTTTTTTGAGTGTGAATGCTGCAAGGCTCAGGCAGATATAACAATTTCATGGTTTTGCAAAATTCGATTGATTTAGCTAAATTGATGTGGTATTCTTAGTTTAACAAGCAAAGCCATTTAGTTAAAACAGCTTATAAGCAAAGAGTTTAGCTAAATTGATGTGATACTCTTAGGCTAATAGATGGAGGTGTTTGCTATTTTATCAAATGAATTGGTTGAATTAGTGAAAACGGTCTGCGAACAACGGGCAGAAACGCAAACGCTGGAATGCAAGGCCGCCCATACCGACTGCCCTAAGCGGCTGTATGATACGCTGTCCAGCTTCTCCAATCAGGACAGCGGCGGCGTGCTGCTGTTCGGCATCGACGAAAAGGCCGGTTTTCAGGCGGTCGGCGTTTATGACTTGCAGGATCTTCAAAAAAAGGTGACGGAGCAATGCAGCCAGATGGAGCCGCCGGTGCGGGCGGTATTTACGGTGGCGGAAGTGGACGGCCGGTGGATCTGCGCGGCGGAGATCCCTGCCATCGATCTCTCCGAGCGGCCCTGCTACTATCGGGGAGCCGGACGCAGCAAGGGTTCCTACATTCGGGTCGGTGATGCCGACCTGCCCATGACGGATTATGAGTTATACAGCTACGAGGCGTTCCGCCGCCATTTGCACGATGATGAGCGCCCAGTGGAGCGGGCCGCGCTCTCCATGCTGGATGGGGACAAGCTGGAGCAGTATATCCTCCGGCGTCGGGCGGACCGTCCGGGCTTTGCGCAGCTTACCAGAGAGCAGACGCTGGAAATGCTGAATGTCACCCGCGACGGGGAAGTGACCTTGGCTGCCGTCATGAATTTCTGTCTCTATCCGCAGGGCTATTTCCCGCAGCTGGGCATTACCTCGATCGTTGTTCCGGGGACGCAGATCGGTGATACGGATACCGATTCTGCCCGCTTTACAGACAACAAGCGCATCGAGGGCACCATTGACACGATGGTGGAGGATGCCGTTGCTTTCTGCCGCCGGAATATGAAGGTCCGCACGATCATTGATCCGGTCACCGGCGCACGGAAGGACCGGACGGAATATCCGGTCAATGCCATCCGCGAGGCTGTTTTGAATGCGGTCATTCACCGGGATTACAGCATCTATACAGAGGGAACGCCTGTGCAGATTGACTTTTTTGCCGACCGCTTGGAAATTCACAGCCCCGGCAGTCTGTATGGCCGCATGACGGTGGAGCAGTTGGGCGTTGCCAGACCGGATCTCCGCAACCCCGCGCTGGCCGTTATGGCAGAAGAGCTGACCGGCGCGGAAAACCGATATTCCGGTATTCCCACCATTCGCCGGGCCATGGCGGACTATGGCCTGCCGGAGCCGGTGTTTGAGAACCGCCGGAATGAGTTCGTTGTCATCCTGTATAATCAGGCTGCGGCAGAGGCCATCGCGGAGCACGGTGAACAGACAGACGAGCCGAATCTGCTGGCGTTCTGCAAAACGCCCCGTTCCCGGCAGGAGATCGCAAGCTATCTCGGAATCAAGACGGTATTCTACGCCATGAGCCACTATGTCCAGCCGCTGCTGGAATCCGGTCAACTGGCCATGACGCTCCCAGAATCCCCGAAAAGCCGAAAGCAGAGGTACTATGCTGTGTGACGGCGGGGGGAACCACCAAAATTGACAGAACCACTGCGGAGCGTACCGATATGTTGCTATTTTGCCATATGTCCTGTATAATTGCGTTATACAAATACCCTATATGAATTATTGAAAGTGAAGAAACTAAATAGAAACCTAAAAGGCCTTTAATATTTTCAGGTGAGAGGGAACCATATGGATGATTTCAAAAAACTCACAGAGCAACTTTTGAAAATATATATTAACGCTGAATCAGTAAATGGTTTAGATATCGAAAAATATTTTGATGAAAATATTGCACTGTAATTTACTTCCCCCTTGAAGGTGAAGATAATGACGGTTTTCAAGTGTCTCGTACCGTCGATTATGATGGCGAACATATGCAGAAGTTCGTCTATTTGAATACGGCAAAGCCGTTAGAAAAGCAAATTTTTGCTGCCGGTCACGAGCTAGGGCACCTTTGGAATGTAGCTGATATTATTTGGAATGCGCAATTAGAAAAACAATTTCCACGGAAAGAGAATGAAGAAGCGGCGATGAACAGATTTTCCGCAGAACTGTTGATGCCAGAAAAAACATTTTACCAGTCAGCGAGTCCCTTACTAAAATCTTACCAAACCGCCGATGGGAAAATAATGATAAGTTCACTTTGTCAAAATAACGCCAAGATTATCCTATCATGACACAATCAAATTGACAAAGAGAAGTTCACCCCTAAGCCGTAAAAATGGCCTAAAAGGGGAAGCTCACTTTGTCAAAATAATCTCCCCTCTCCGGCTTGCCCTCTCCTTAATTGAACAAAAACTTGATTTTGTTCAATTAGATTTTCCTTCCCCCGACGCCCTGCCCGGTTATTTTGACAAAGTGAACTTATCATTTTAACTCTTTTTTTGTACCTGCCCCTG
>ERZ772875.2669-NODE-2669-length-12547-cov-12.287864_pt1 | contig 12547 bp, 10 predicted proteins | sample MGYA00580585_ERZ772875 | MGnify/ENA primary metagenome ERZ772875 (study PRJEB29015, sample SAMEA2737736) | human gut metagenome | biome: human gut; feature: human-associated habitat; material: faeces | place: China | collected 2012 ... | reverse complement strand
AGGACAGTACCTTTGATTTCCTGTCCTCGCTGTTTCTGTCGTTCATTTTTATCAAGTTGGTACGATACGCTGACCAGAACTGTCCGGGCGGCTGTCTGCCGGTTCCCGTCCATGTGCTTGGCGAGGAGCTTTGCGCCTGCGGCGTCATTCCAGACCTCAGCCGTAAAATCTCCGTCATCCGTTCCCGGAACATCAGTATGTCCTGCGTGTTCCAAAATCTCGCCGGTCTGCAAAACCGCTATCCCAACAACCAGTGGCAGGAGATCCTCGGCAACTGCGATGTGCAGCTGTTCCTCGGCTGTACGGATGCGCTGACAGCGGAATTCATTTCCTCACGCTCCGGCGAAGCGAGCGTCGCTGTGACCAGCCAGGCCAAGCAGCTCGGTACATGGCGCATTTCCAACTACACCCCGGAATACCGCGAAACAAGCGGTGTCGGCAGACGGCGGCTGCTCACGATGGATGAGGTTTTGCGGCTGGACGTGGATAAGGCGCTCGTTATCATCCGCGGGCGAAACATTCTGGAGGTCGATAAATTCGACTACTCCAAACACTACGAAGCAAAGAAGCTGCGTCCGGACAAAGCGGCGGCACATATCCCGCGCTGGAAAAGCGAAGCGCCGCCGACACCTGCCGCCCCTGCTCCGCGCACAGCCCCATCGCCCAAAAAGGATACTCCTGCGAAAAAGCAGAAGATCATAACCACCAGCAAGGAATCCATTTTATCTAGGAAACCCCTGGACTAATCACCTGCGGCGGGCGACGAATCTTTTCCGCCAATTCTGCGGTTTGAAAAGCGAGAAATACATACAGTATTCCTTCACTTTTCAAACCTTGCCTTGACGAAAAATCTTTCGTCGACCGCTCTTGTCGATTAGCCCAGAGCTTTCCCACCACAAAAGGAGGAATGACCCATGCCAAGAAAAAAGGAATTGCCTGCCCCAGACAGCAGCGAACAGGACGACCTGCTTTCTGCTGAAACGCAGGAGCTTCCCAACACACCCCTCCCCGAACCGCAGGCGGAACCCATCCCCACAGAAAGCCCGCCCGAGGAGGGCGTACCGGATGAGGATGCGCCGTCGGAGGAATACACGAAATTTCTTCAGGCGCTGAACGAAGCTCCCGCGCAGGAAGAACCGCAGCCTGCTCCATCTGACGAAGCGGAATCGCCGCCGGCGGAGGAAGAACCGGCGCTGACCATCTCCGCAGAAGAACAGCCCAGTGAATCCGACCCCCCGGAATCTCTGCCCGCGCCGCGCAATGACGCAGTCCTGACGATCGCCGCCAGAACACGCATTAAAAGTGAAGCCGAAGCCACGGATGAACTCTGGCACGAGATCCGCAACGCCTATCGGACGCGGCGGATCTTGACCGGCACGCTGGACGGTATTGAGCAGACCGCAGGCGGCAAAACGCTGGCGACGGTCAGTTTCCGTGGTTTCCGCATCGCCATCCCGATCCGCGAGATGCTTGTGCTGGAGGACCGGATGCCGTCCGGCAGAGCGTATGCCGATTATATGAACCGGCTGAACCGCATCCTCGGCACGATGCTTGGTGCGGAGATCGATTTCATTGTCAAGGGCATTGACTCGACCACGCACAGCGCCGTCGCCAGCCGCCGGGAAGCCATGCTCCGGAAACGGCAGACGTTCTACCTCGGCAAAGACACGTCCGGGAATCCTTACATCTACCCCGGCCGTCTGGTCGAAGCGCGCGTGATCGCCGTCGCAGAGAAGGTGCTGCGCGTCGAAGCCTTTGGCATTGAATGCGCTATCTTTGCCCGTGATCTGTCCTGGCAGTGGGTGTCCGATGTGCGTGACCTTTACAGTGTCGGCGACCGGGTTCTGGTCCGCGTGCAGGAGATCAGCGGTGAAGATGCCGAGCATCTTTCCATTCGTGCCGACATCCGCAGCACATTTTCCGAAACCAGCGTGGACAATCTCAAAAAGTGTCAGGTACAGAGCAAGTACGCCGGTAAGGTCACGGATCTTCGCGGCGGCGTTGTGTATATCCGGCTGAACAACGGCGTCAACGCCATTGCACACACCTGCTATGATTCCAGAATGCCCGGCAAAAAGGATGACGTCAGCTTTGCGGTCACGCGGCTGGATGAAGAACACGGCATCGCCGTCGGCATTATCACGCGGATCATCAAGCGGAACCTGTAATCCGGCAGCGTTCTGCCTATGACCGATTTCATGTTCCCTGCAGCGTCCACACTGGAACCGCTGCTGCGCCGTCTGAGGGTGCCTCCCTGACGGTACTAAACTACAAAAGGAGTTTTCTCTATGAAAGCCAAAGAAAAATACGTTGACGCCCCTTGTGAAACACGCTCGAAGGACATTACCGTCTATGCGATCATTTTCCTCGTCCTGCTGGTCGGCGCGGGCATTTTCCTTGCGTTCAGGCTGCTGCATAAGCCCGCAGATACGGCGCTTGCAGACAGCAAATCCGGAATCGTTTATGATTCGTCTGCCGTTGAGGGCGGCTGGGATAACCTCTCGCCCGAAGAAATCGCGGAGAAGCTGAACGAAAAGGTAGCGGAGGGTATGATCAACATTAGCATGAACACCGCGCCGTACTTTGGAAACGGCGCGGCTGAGGGTAATGTCATGATCGTGAACGAGACGATCAACAACTACCCCCAGCAGGTCGAGTTTATCCGCAACGACACCGGTGAACAGATCTACCAGAGCAAAGCAATCCCCGTGGGCAGCAAGATCGAACGTGCTGCCCTTGATGTAGAACTTCCGGCTGGCACATACGAATGCACGGCAATGTTCCACAATCTCGACCCGGATTCCGGTGCAATCATTGGCACGGCCGGGGCCATTATTACCATCACCATCAAAAATTAAATTTTCAAAACAACAAAGGAGTATTTTACTATGAAAAACTTTAAGAAGATCGTTTCTCTCGTTCTCGCTGTCTGCCTGATGGCAAGCCTCGCAATCGGCGCTTCCGCCGCCAACACCGTTGACGCATCCGGCGGCACCGGCACGTCCAGTGTTACGCTGTCCAGCACTGCGGATGGCAGCTTGGGCGGCGATCCCGCGGCCACCAAAATGAGCGTTACCGTGCCCACCGTGCTCCCGATTGCCGTTGGTACTGACGGCACGGTCAGCACTGCCACCGATGCCAAGATCGTCAACAACTCTTTCGGCGCTGTCAAGGTTGCAAACGTCTCCATCGAAGCCGCGCAGGGCTGGAATCTGACGGCATTCGGCGACAAGGCTACGCTTGCCAAGGAAAAGGTTGATTCCAACAAGTTTGGTTTCCAGATCGCGCTCGGCAACGGCGAAAAGAAGCTGACCGACAATAAGAACGCCAGCAAGCAGACGCTTCTGGATACTGCCGTTGAAGGCTGCTACATGAGCGGCGTGGGCGACACCAGCGCCAACACGGTCGCAATTGCCTATGACGCTATCGTCACGCCGGTTTCCGAGGCCGTCACGAACACCGCTATCGCCAGCGTTTTGTTCATTATCGCATGGGACGCAGTACAGTAATTATCGCACATGACAATATGGGGAAGGCATTTGCCTTCCCCACCGTCTTTTGAAGGAGGTATTCAAGTGAAGAAAAAACGAATCCTCGCAATGATTCTCGCCGTCGCATCCTGCTTATCGTTGGCAGTTGGTGCATCGGCAGCAGGAACGACTACCCGCAAAGCCACGGATTTTAAGGACTTTGATAAATCCGCATGGTATGCCGAAGCTGTCTCTGCTGCCGTGGATAACGGCCTGCTTTATGGCAAGAGCGCGACCATCATCGACCCCAACGGCGACATGACCCGTGCGGAAATGGCGGCGATCATCAACCGCTCGTTCGGATGCTATAAAACCGCTGATATTTCGCAGTACAAGGACGTTTCCAAGAGCAAGTGGTATTACAAAGATGTGGCGCTCGCCGTGCAGATGGGTACTTATAACGGGCGCAGTTCTTCTGCAATGGCCCCAGACTCGCCCATCACGCGGCAGGAAGCAATGACCGTTGTGGCCCGTGCGCTGGAACTGGACTACGATTCGTATTCCAAAACGGATTTGTCCGCGTTCTCCGACCGAAGCGAGATTTCCAACTGGGCGATGCCTTATGTGCGCGCGATGGTCGGTGCGGACTATATTCACGGCCGCGGCAAAGTCCTTGCTCCGCTGGACAATATCACACGCGCGGAATTTGCGCAGATTTTCCATAACATCATCGGCACATACATCACCGCAAAAGGCAGCTACGACAAGGACATCAAGGGCAGCGTATTGGTTCGCACTGCTGACGTTGAATTGAAAGACCTGACCGTGGACGGCGATCTCATCATCGGCTGCGGCGCGGCGGATGGAAAAATCACGCTCGACAACGTGACCGTCAAGGGTCGTCTGCTCGTCTGGGGCGGCGGTACAAAGGCCGTGTATTGCAATAATGGGACACAAATGCCGGAAGTGGTTGTGGCGAGAGTGGACGATGCCGTGAAGGTCATTTATGACCGGGATTCCACGCTTGCGGTCATTGACACGATCAAGGTCAGAATCACGGGACGTGCCAAGCAGCATAAAGAAACCGAGGTTGTCTTTTACGATGTCAGCGGATTGCGAGAGGCGCAGAAGCAGCTCAATGCGATTGTCGCGGACAATCAGATTGCTCTTACTGCTCCTGCTCATCTTTACGCGATTGTCGGAGAAACCGGCGTGAAAGCGGAGTTCGTGAACAACAGCAAGAGCGACACTTATAAAGTGGAAATCCGCAGGAACAAAGACAATGCGCTGATCGCGGACGCCTTTGAGCTGGCTGCGGGCAAGAGCATTTCCGCGCTGACGCTGTTGGAAGCGCCGGAGTTCGGGAACGTGGATTGCACGGTCACTGTCACCGCGTTCCGTGACGGCAAACAGATCGGCACGCTGAACACAGAGCTGACTTTGCATACCGCATACCTCTGGCCGAAGGAGGTGCAGTGACATGAAGAAATCTCTGGCGCTGCTCTTGGCGCTGGCGCTTATTTTTGCCTTTCCGGTCAGCGCGTCCGCTGCGGAAACAACCGAAGCCAGAGTGCCGGTCACGCTGACCGTGGTCAACACGGTTTCGCCCATCTCCTGCACCGTTCCGGCCGCACTGCCTGTTTCACTGGTGGATGGATATGTGGTCTGCGCGAACAACGCAGCCATCACCAATACCGGCAAGACCGGCGCGATTAAGGTCACAAAAGTGGATGTTCAGGCTGGCACATTCGAGATCGGCAGCTATGATGATTTCAGCGCAGGCAAAAACAGCATCGCACTCAGTATCAACGGCTGCTCAACCAAGGGCGCGGGCGCGCTGACGCTTGCGGACGGCGCGTTCCCAGCGATTCCGGCTGAGAAAAATCTCGCCATCCGCTATAAAGCGAAAGTTTCTGCGTCCGAGGCTGTTACGAACGTCAATGCGGCAACAATTGTGTTCACCATTGCCGCTGTGAGTGAAAAGGAGGCTGCATGATGAAGAATTTCAAGAAATTCACCGCATTGCTGCTTGCCCTCTGTATGGTGTTTTCGCTGAGCATTTCGGCGTTTGCAGTCGAAGATCACGAACACACGGTCTATGAAAGCGCCCCTGACGAAGAAATCGCCGTGCAGTCCGTTTCTGGTGAAGCTGCGACCAGCGGCACGATTCCGGGCAGCAGCATCAAATGGTCGCTGGACTCCAAGGGTTGGCTGACCATCTCCGGCAGCGGCGAAGCGCCGGTGTTTACAAGCGCAGACGATCAGCCGTGGGCGGCTGTGCGGGAGCAGATCACCGAGGTCTGGTTCGAGGATGTGGAAACCTTGAGCATTTCGGATTTGGCATACTGGTTCGAGGGCTGCACAAATTTGACCACCGCAGAGCTGCCCCTTGCGCCGGTCATTGGCAAGCACGCTTTTTATAACTGCCCGAAGCTCTCCACGCTGACCATGTACTACGGCGAAACCGTTCTCAAAAGCATTGGTGAGGACGCTTTCTGGCGGGAAACCGACAGCGGCGATACGCTCTATATCGCCTACATCATTGGCTACCCGGAAGCAACGGTGCCGTTCCACACTTACGATTGGGCCGCATCCAATCGCAGCAGCCGGTATTTTTATGATCTGTACGGCGTGTATCAGAACGCAGACGCCGCCACCACTGCACCCAGCGGCATCAAGAAAGCGCCGGGTATCTCTGTTCAGTCCACCGGCTCCATCATTGGCAACTGCCCTTCATGCGGAAAGTATTCGTTCCAGGGCACATACGTTGAAGTCGCACATTCGTCTCGCGGTCATGCAAACTATAATGAGTGTTATCTCTGCCACTACGTCCAGTACCTTGGCACTTACACCTATAAGAGTCACGGCGCTGGTGGTTACGGTTCCGGTACCTGCCCGGACTGCGGCAGCCATACGTGGGTGCTGCAAAGTCAGCAGGCGGCTACCTGCACCAGCAATGGTTACAGAAGCTATTCGTGCGCCTGCGGTCAGACCAAGAGCGAAACGATCTATGCAAGCGGTCATAGCTATAGCTATGGCTCGTGGGAACAGTATTCGTCCAGTCAGCACCGGCGCACAGGCTCTTGCCGAAACTGCGGCGCGACGGACTATGATTATGCCAGCCACAGCATGAGCTATGGCTTGTGGAGCAATTTTTCTTCCAGTCAACATAGCCGAACGGCATCCTGCCGCACCTGCGGATACAGCACTACGGATTACGGTAATCATAGCTATTCTACCGGTTCGTGGAGCAAGTACAGCGATACCCAGCACCGCAGAATCAAGACTTGTTCCGGCTGCGGCGCATCGACCTATGACTACGCCAATCACAGCTATTCCTATGGCTCGTGGGTGTCGGACAGCGAAACGCAGCATAAGCGCACCAAGACGTGCTCGGCCTGCGGCGATTCTGGCTATGAATACGCTGACCACACCGACGCGAACGGTGACGGCAAGTGCGACGATTGCGGCGCGACCGTCAGCCTGACAGTCAAGTGGGATGCGGGCACGAACGGCGGCACCATCGACGGCAAGACCAGCTTTTCCGAAACCGTGAAGCCGAACAGCAAGCCGACCGCGCCAGGCAGCGTTCCTGTCAAGACCGGCTACACTTTCAAGGGTTGGTTTACGGCCAAGACGGGCGGCAGCCTTTACAGTACGGTCACGATCACCAGCAGCACGACATTTTACGCGCAGTTCGCGGCCAACAAGTACACCGTAACATGGGATTTGGGCATCGGTCAGAGCGAAACGACCGAGCAGACTTACGGGGAAAAGCTGCTGCTGCCCAAGGACCCGGAACGCAAAAATGCAGAATTTTTAGGCTGGTTTACGGAGAAAGACGGCGGTACAGAGGTTGATTCCAACACCATCTATACGACGGACGGTGAAACAACTTATTACGCCCATTGGGAGATTACCGAGGTGTTTTCCGTAACCGTGCCGGTTACATTGCCGCTTATCGTTGACGAAAGCGGCGAGGTTCATGCCGGCACAGCAGAGATTATCAACGGCTCTACTGGCGAGGTCGTTGTATCCAGCGTTTCGATTTCCACCAAAAACGGTTGGCAGCTCGTTCCCTACACGACCGATATGGCACACGAAAAGGTTGATGCCCAGCTTCTCGGCTTTAAGATTAACGGCGCACAGACTACAAAAAACGGCAATGCGGAAACATTTGCACTGTCCGCTCCGTGGGAAATTGCGGAGAACAGCCGGATGACGCTCTCTTATGATGCTGTTGTCAGCGCCGTTTCCAAAGCAATCACCGAGCAGGAGGTCCTGTCCGTCGTATTCGTGCTGGAATGGCGCGGAGAATAACTGTATGGATGAAGAAAAAGTCACAGAGCAAATGACCGTGCTTGTCGTCGAGCCGGGCTATGCGCCATACGAAAAGACGATTCCGCATGAGCTTCATGCCATGCAGGAGATCGTCGGCGGCCTGATTACTGCTATTTATCCATACGAGGAACCGGTCGGCATTGTTGCAAACGATGAAGGACTTATTTTGGGTATGGATTTCAACCGTAGTGTCGAGGGCGGCTATGGTGGTCTGGTGGGTCCTTTTTTCGTGTGCGGTTTGACGGAGGACAGCTTTTGTTCGCTCCCTCCCGACCAGATGGAACGCTTCAAGAGGAAATTCCATAAGGCTGAAATTCTGCTTGGTTTTCGCGGCGACGAGCCGGTTACGCTAAAGGTCGAGCCAAAGCAGAAAAACGCGACACCTGAAAAACAGCACAAGCCGCCGTCGCAGGAGCGTTGAAATGGGGTTTGAACTGACCGGTGCAACACCGGACGAACGTCTCAAAGAACTGACCGAAAAACTGGAACAGGGTGTCAGCGAGATTTTTACCAGTGGGCGCTACGCGGAATATCTGTCTGCCATGTCAAAATTTCACACATACAGTTTCGGCAACGTCATGCTCATTCTCATGCAAAACCCGGCTGCATCCTGTGTGGCCGGGTTTCACACATGGAAGAAAGAGTTTGGGCGCAATGTAAAGGCACATGAAAACGGCCTGAAAATTCTCGCTCCGTGCCCGTATCGGCGGTTCATTGAGCAGGATAAGTTGGACAAAGACGGTACGCCTGTGCTTGATGCAGCAGGCAAACCGCTCCGGGAGCGGACACTGGTGCAGCTCATGCGATTCCGTATTGTCACCGTCTTTGACATTTCACAGACCGAGGGCAAGGAGCTTCCCAGCATTGGCGTATCGGAGTTGAGCGGAAATATTGACCGGTTTGAGGAACTGGCAAACGCGATCACAAGCGTCTCGCCGGTTCCTATTTTATATGAAGCGCCGCACGGAGCGGCAAAAGGCTGCTTCAACCACGTTACGGAAGAAATTTTGGTACGCCCCGGCATGAGCCAGAAGCAGACGCTCAAAACCATGCTGCATGAAATCAGCCACGCTACACTCCACCGGCACAAGAAAAACGAACCGCCGTACAAAGACCAGCACACGCGCGAGGTCGAAGCCGAAAGTGTGGCGTATGTCGTTTGCCAGCATTTTGGGATCGATACGTCGGATTATTCGTTCGGCTACGTCGCCGGGTGGAGCAAGGGCAAGGACCTGGATGAGCTGAAAGCGTCACTTGATACCATCCGTTCCTGCGCCGCCGGTTTGATTGACGCCATCGAAAAGCAATGTCCGTCGTTAGCAGTTTCCAGGCAGCGTACCGTGTCTGCCACGCTGGAGCGATAGCGGGAGGTGCATGACGTATGCCCGTTTACACCCGGCAGGATTTAAGCATCATGCAGGCGTGGCCGCTGGAACGCAAAATTCGTGTGACACAAGCTAAAATTCTGGAATGGTATCACCACTATGGCGGCAAGATTGCCATTTCCTTTTCGGGCGGAAAGGATTCTACTGTGCTTCTGGATTTGGTGCGGCGGGCATTTCCGGACGTTCCGGCTGTGTTTGTAGACACCGGCTTAGAGTACCCAGAAATCCGTGAGTTTGTAAAGGCCGTTCCGAATGTGACGTGGCTGCGGCCGGAAATGCCGTTTTCAAAGGTTTTGACGACGTATGGCTATCCTATCATCTCTAAAGATGTTGCCAGACGCATCTATTACGCGCGGCAAGGCAGTCCGTGGGCGATCCGACACCTGAATGGCCTGAACGCAGACGGCACACCTTCAAAATACAACAAGCGATATGAAAAATGGCGTTTCCTTCTGGATGTGCCATTTCTCATATCAGACAGGTGTTGCGCTGTAATGAAAGAGCGCCCCTTACATAAGTACGCCAGAGAACATCATCTATATATGATCCTTGGCACGATGGCAAGTGAAAGCGTTCGCCGCCAGAGCAGCTATTTGAAAACCGGCTGCAATGCGTATCTCAAACGCGACCCAACTTCCCAGCCGATGTCATTCTGGACAGAGCAGGATGTTTTGGCCTACCTCAAAATGACGGGTATCTCGTATGCGTCTGTCTACGGTGAGATCGTCGAGGAAGCCGGAAAGCTGACAACGACCGGCGTAAAGCGCAGCGGTTGTATGTTTTGTATGTTTGGTGCACATCTCGAAAAAGAGCCGAACCGGTTTCAGCGCATGGAGGTCACGCATCCAAAGCAATACGATTTCTGCATCCACAAACTCGGCTGCGGCGACGTGCTGGATTATTTGCATATCCCATATACCACAAAGGAGAGAACGCTAAGCATGGAAAACGAAAAAGACTACCAACCGGACATCCTCAATTTTTTAGAAAAGATTGTCCAGCGGAACACCCTTGCCTACAAAGAAGATTTTGACGTTGACAAAGAAATTCTCTGGAACAGTGCGCAGGAATCCAGTTTGGAGAATCGTTCTTTTCTCTGGATGAGCCGTCCGTGTGGAACATGGTGTGTGCCGGAGCGCGAGACGTATTTGCAGGACAGCCGCGCATACAAAACGTGGACGTTTTACGCAGACCAGCCGAACGGCATCAAATCATATCGCGTTGTGGTGGATGGCGTTCGAGACGGCAAGCTGGCGGGGAAGGTCATTCATCTGGACTATGCCAAACAGGTACAGCGTGTGGTCAAATCTGCGCTGCCCATTGCAAAGGTGCAATACCGCGATAAGGACGAGTATTTTTGCGAAAGCAGCCATGAAACATTCATTCACCGCGTATTGCGGCTGGAGGAAAACACACACGATATTCGATATGTACCGGAATGTGAAGCGGAATTGCAGCGCCTTTTATCGCTGGAGCACCAGATGGAAAAGCAGGATAAGCGCCCTCGACGGACAAAATCTGTTACCATGCAGCGGTAACGGAATCAGCACCGCTTGCGGTGCTGATTTAGCAAGTATGTCGTTTGTTAAACGACCCTTGTTAGGGGTGAACCCCTAAGACCCCCGCGTTTTGCGTCTCACGGTGAGACGCATTTTTCATGCGGTGCAGACTACGAAATACGTCTCACGGTGAGACGTATTTCAACTGGACAGGAGGGATTTTTTGCGCAGTCGATCACATTTCACCGGCGTCTGGCTGAGTGACACGGAATATCGGCAGCTCATGCAGCTTTGCCAGAGCAGCGGTCTGTCTGCCAGCGCCATGATCCGCAAATGTATTCTGGGTGAAACCGTCAAGCCGCGCCCACCGGACTGCTATGCAGAGCTTTTGCGTGTGCTGTCCGGTATCGGCACAAATATCAACCAACTTGCGCACTGGGCAAACGGCAAGGGCTACGTCACACAGGCGCAAATCCATGATGCCGCACGCTTTGCGCGTGAAGCATGGGAGCTGGTGCAGGAGTCGATATAATGGCATACGATAAAATTATCGTCATTCATTCCCGGCTGGATCGCTGCCTGGATTACGTTCAAAACGACGGCAAAACGGATTTGGGAAACGCCGTGGATTATATCTGTGATCCTGTCAAAGCGGGCTTCCAGACGGCAATCAACTGTACGCTGGATAAGTCTTTTTTGCAAATGCAGGAAACCAAACGGCGCTGGGATAAGCACGGCGGGATTCTCGGTTATCATATCATTCACTCCTACGCTCCCGGCGAGGTCACGCCAGAACAGGCACACGAAGCGGGCGTAGAGTTCGCACGGCGACTGTTAGGAGACAAATACGAAGCCGTTGTCTGTACGCACACCGACCGCGACCACCTGCATTGCCACATTGTTTTCAATTCCGTTTCATTCATGGACGGCAAAAAGTACCGGAGTGATTTCAAAAGCTATTTCCACGATCTGCGCGGCATTTCTAATGAGGTCAGCCGGGAGCGCGGATACTCCGTGATTGAACCGGATGGGAAAGGCGCTTCCTACGCTGCATGGAACGCAGAAAAGTGCGGCAGCGGTACAATCCGTGACCTTATCCGTCGTGACATAGACGCGGCGCTGGCTGGGAGCCTGACCTATGATACATTTTTGGAAACGTTGCGGCGGCAGGGCTATTCTGTCAAGCGCGGCCCAAATGTCAAGCATACCGCCGTCCGTCCACCGGGCGGGCAGCGGTTCGTCCGCGTGGAAAGTCTTGGCCTTGGCTATACAGAAGCAGAGCTGATGCAACGCTTGAACGAGCAGCGGCACGAACCGGAACCGACAGCGCCAGTTTTTTCAGCACAAAAGCGCTATACCATTCGCCGCCGTCCGCGCCGCTATCCACCTGTCAAGCGCGGCAGTTTCCGGGCGCTATACCTATACTATCTGTATCTGCTGTCACCGCAAAAGAAACGCCCGCAAAAAGTTCCGTTTGAAACGCGGGCAGAGGTACGCCGTGCAAAGCAATACCGGCACCAATTCTTCCTTTTGCAGAAGTATCACATAGATACAAAGCCAGAGTTAGAAATGCTGTCCGATGCGTTGTCAAATGAGATGCAGATAATCGTAGACCGGCGCAAAGAATTATATGCGCTACGCCGGGAGCAGCCGTCTGAGCCGCTTAACGCGGACATTGATGCGCTGACCGCGCAGCTTCGTCCCCTACGCCGGGAGCTGCGGCTATGCGGAAAAATTGCAGAATACGCACCGCGGATGCTGCGGCAGGTGCAGGAAAGCACTTCACCATCAACAGAAAATCATTTGCCAAACAAGGCAAAAGAAAGGAGGCACAGCCTATGGAGGTAAGCGG
>ERZ772875.2666-NODE-2666-length-12562-cov-13.491005_pt1 | contig 12562 bp, 9 predicted proteins | sample MGYA00580585_ERZ772875 | MGnify/ENA primary metagenome ERZ772875 (study PRJEB29015, sample SAMEA2737736) | human gut metagenome | biome: human gut; feature: human-associated habitat; material: faeces | place: China | collected 2012 ... | reverse complement strand
GAACAGAAATGTTCTCGATGTAAGAGCATCGTTAAAAGTTGGGCTGCAGATGGAGCAGGATAACTTTCCATCTCATTAGATGTCTTAACTGGGCATCGAGCTTGGCAGCTTGGATAAAGTTGTAGTCCACGTGGGGGACTTAATGATTTCCACGTCGTTATGGGTATTTTAATTGGGTACCGAGGCTGACAACCAGCAGAAAACTCTTTTTCAAAAGAAATTTTTAGAGGAGTGTGGTTAAGTATCACACTCCTCTTTACATATGAGGGGTAAATGGCGACAAAAGCAGATAAGAAAAATGCAATTAGACAGGACATTATAGATTCAGCTGCAATATATAGTCAGAGTTTGGCCGGTAAAGCATTTCTATATGTATATGGGGAAGATTTTTTTGAAGTTTCTTTTCCAGTAGATCATTTTCTTCACTTAACAGGAGTCGAGACAAAACTTTCGGCAAAGGACTTCTATAAAAATGCAAAGAAGGCAAAACTTACAAATAGCCAGTTCTATTTTGATGCAAGACATCCTTATGCAAATGCAAGAAAGAAGCTGCCTTGCTTAAAGAGAATACCAGAGTTGACAAATGATATGGTATGTATCCTTAAAGATATGCAGACAGTTACAATCATATACAAGGTGAGTGTAACTAATCTGGAATTTACGTTGGGACTTACAGAAAATATAGATGTTAATGGGAATAAGATTAATGACTTCTTTCTTCCTATGTCACTTCGAGTGGAGGATTCATCCGTCGAAAAGAGTAAGGATGGGGAAATCGTTGATTTTATTTTCTCCAAAGATGCAAGCATTGCAAAGTATGATACATTATTGGTAGAAGATAAGAATAAAATGATTCCAGATAATATCAAGCATTTGATAAGCGAGAAATTATATAGTACAGAGCGTGATTAATTACAAACGCAAGTATTAAGAAGCTGGAAGCAGATTTGTGGGAGTCTGCGGATCTACTGCGTGCGGGGTCAAAGCTTACATCGAATCAGTACTGTATGCCTGTACTGGGCCTGTTGTTCCTTAGATATGCATACAGCAGATATAAAATGGTTGAGGAAGAAATATTAAAGGATAGGCCGGTAAGAAATGGTCGTAAGATGCCGGTGGAGGCAAGTGATTTCACGGCTAAGAGAGCATTGTTCCTTCCTGAAATGGCGCAGTTTGATTATCTGGTAAATCTTCCGGAAAATGTTGCTTCTTTGGGACTATTGAATGTATCAGGACAGACCATGGGGAGCCTGGGTGAAGTGGTAAATAACGCCATGGAGTTGGTGGAACAGCAGAGTGACCAGCTGACAGGTGTTCTTCCTAAAAGCTACACTGATTTCTCGGATGAGCTTCTTGGTGAGTTGCTCAGAATCTTTAATAACAATGCATTGGATGAAGTGGGTGGAGATGTAATCGGACGTATCTACGAGTACTTTCTGAATAAATTTGCAAAAAACATTGCGTCTGACGATGGTGTATTCTTTACCCCAAAATCACTGGTAAAAATGATTGTAAATATCCTTGAACCAAAGAACGGAATACTTTTGGACCCGGCATGTGGATCAGGCGGTATGTTTGTGCAGACTGGTGATTTCGTAAATGAGACTGGACTTCAGGCTAATAAGAGTATGACTTTTTATGGACAGGAGAAGGTAGAATATAATGCTAAGCTCTGCCTTATGAATATGGCGGTTCATGGACTTACCGGTGTAATCAAATCTGGTGATGAAGCAAACAGTTTCTATCATGATGCTCATCATCTGGAAGGCAAGTGTAACTATGTTATGGCAAATCCACCGTTTAATGTAGATAAGGTAAAGGCAGAAACAGCTGCCAATGCCGGAAGACTGCCTTTTGGTATGCCAAAGGAAAACAAAAATAAGGAAATCGGAAATGCAAACTATCTTTGGATTTCTTATTTCTATGCATATCTGAATGAGACAGGACGTGCAGGATTTGTTATGGCTTCCTCTGCAACTGACAGTCAGGGGAGCGATAAGGATATTCGTGAAAAACTGGTGAAGACAGGACATGTGGATGTGATGGTTTCTGTAGGAAATAACTTCTTTTATACGAAGAGTCTGCCGTGTTCTCTATGGTTCTTTGATAAAGGAAAGGCTGAGGAACTGAAGGATAAGGTTCTGTTTATTGATGCCAGAAATTATTATACCGTAGTAGACCGCACTTTGAATGAGTGGACAGAATGGCAGTTAAAGAATCTGAATGCCATAGTATGGCTGTATCGTGGAGAAAAAGACAAGTATACAGCTTTATTACAGGAATACAGAAAAGTTTTGGGACAGGCGATTCCTTTTGAGGAAGCTTTGCATCTTTTAAAGGGCGAATTGAAGGATTTACAGAAGAAAGCAAAGCTGGAAACAGAACAGGCTGATAGGAAAGATAAGAAACGAATTCAGGCCCAATATGATGAAATGCTAGCTACAAAAAATGATGAAATCACTGTGGCTAAGGAAGCAGTTTGGCTTTATGAGAAATTTGGTGAAGGAGAATATAAAGACATCCTGGGACTTTGCAAAGTGGCAAGCCTGACGGAAATCGAAGAAAAAGGATGGTCTCTTACTCCCGGCGCTTATGTAGGTGTAGCTCCGGTTGAAGATGATGGTGTTGACTTTGAAGATAGAATGCTTGAAATCCATCGGGAATTATTATCATTGCAGGCTGAATCCAATGATTTGATGAATACCATCTCAAACAATATGAAGGAGATGGGGTTATGAGTTGGGAAAAAGTGAAACTAGGGGAAGTAACTGAATCGTGTTTGGGAAAAATGCTGGATCAAAAGAAGAACAAAGGTAGCTATAAACCTTATCTTGCTAATGTAAATGTAAGATGGGGATTCTTTGATTTAGATAATCTTCAGGAAATGCGTTTCGAAGATGATGAGGATGAGAGATATGGAATCAAATATGGAGATTTGATTATTTGTGAAGGTGGAGAACCCGGTAGATGCGCTATTTGGAAAGAACAAATTCCGAATATGAAAATTCAAAAAGCACTGCATAGAGTCCGTGTTCACGATATTATGGATTTCAGATTTGTATATTACTGGTTTCTATTGGCAGGTAAACAGGGAGCATTGAAGCAATATTATACAGGTGCCACTATTATGCATATGCCGGGGCAAAAATTAAAGGAAGTACTTATAGATAAACCACCATTGATTGTACAACAAAGAATTGGGGCTTATCTAGAAACATTTGATAATCTCATAGAAAACAATCAGAAACAAATTAAACTCCTTGAAGAAGCAGCACAGCGTCTATACAAGGAATGGTTTGTTGATTTGAGATTTCCTGGATATGAGAATTGCAAAATTGTGGATGGAGTGCCTGTAGAGTGGAAAAAAAGAAGCTTGACGAAATTGCTGATGTTATTATGGGACAGAGTCCGAAATCGGAATTTTATAATAAAGAGCATAAAGGCTTACCGTTTCATCAAGGAGTAGGATCATATGGAGCAAGATTTGTGCAAGATGATACTTACTCGACATCTTTTACAAAAGTTGCGGAGGCAAACAGTATTCTGTTCAGTGTTAGAGCTCCTGTTGGGCGACTTAACATTACTAAGAATAAGATTGTGATTGGGAGAGGTATTGCAGCTATCAATAGTAAATCAGGATTTCAGAGCTATCTCTTTTATGCGCTGAAAGAAAGATTTTTTAAGGATGATATTTTAGGAAATGGAGCGATATTTGCATCAATTTCTAAAAATGAATTATTAAATCAAGTGTTTGTGATACCAGATGCGAAAATAATGTCAGCATATGAAAAAATAGCTGCAGCATTAGATAAGAAAATCGAAGTGGTTGATATGCAACTTCAGCAATTAGTTGAGGCTAGAGATAGACTACTACCAAAACTAATGAATGGAGAAATAGAGGTGTAAATTGTTGAAAAAACCAAGAGCGAGAGAATACTTTTCAATAAAATACTGTTTTGCAGGTGAAGAAGAAAAAATCCCACATGTCTTGGATTCTTATGTAAAAAATCAACTGGATTTATCCGATGTAAATAGAGTTTTGGAATTAAGCAGCATTAAACAATTTTTTGATAAATACGATCATGTAAATGGTTGGAGTGATGATTGCTATCTGAAAAATAAAGAACTTTCCCGAAATGTTGAAAAAGAAGTGAAATCATTTTTTTTAAGTATTTCGGAAAACAAGATTGTTTCTATATATAATGCATGCGAAGTTATGTTTTGGGATGAATTCTGGAAATATTTTTACATATACAAAGTGTATGAGAAAATCTCTATGGAGCATTTTAAAGAAATTGCAGAAGGGCTTCATATGTCACCGAACAAGCTCTTGGAAAATAAAAATCTAGTTGAGAAGTTTGATGTCCAGATTACAGAAATGCTCAAAACCCCAGAGTTCGGAGCTCGATTTATTGTTGATTTCTATTTGAGGAAAGATAATGGAAAGACTAAGTATTATTGGCCTAAAGGCTTAACACGTGAGGATAAGTATAATACTGTAAAGGCTTATATTAATGGGGATATAGTAAATGCAAATATTTTAGACTTAATCATGAATGGTAAGTCAAAAAATCCGAAAGAATTTGAAGTTGACGTAAAACTTAAGCATCTTGCTAAGAAGAGGTATGAGCGTTATTGGGATGAAAATACAATGCCGGTGATTAAACATGAAACAGGCATAAATGTATCGTTTTCCCCTGAAAACCCAGATTGTGAAGTGGTTTTTTCGGCTGGTGTCATTACAGCAAAATACAATTCTAATTGGATAAAAGATAATCTGGACTATCCTACTCTATTAAATAATTTTATTTATCTATTTGCGTATACAGATGGTTATATGAGATGTTCACTTACTGCAGGAAGTTTGAAACAAGGGATTATTGAGAATCTGTTTTCTACTCAAGGAAATGGAATGTATCAAAAAGGGCAGTCTTTTGAACTGTTAAATGCACTTTCCAATATACAAATGCATGGTTACGTTGGTGTCCTTAATAGTTGTGATATCTATTTAGAAGATATTATTAAATGGTTTTTTGAAGTTTACATAAAAAATGAATTTGGTGCAAATGGATTTATATGTAATATGCCGGAGAAGAGCGACAGTATTCTTAGTAAGTATGAGCGTGTGGCTACGGTTATGGATGGGGAGACTAAGCAGTTTAAGCTTTTTTGCGAAGAAGGAGAGATTGATAGAGAATTATATGAAATGATATCGGGCTCTGTCAGATATAAAGAAATTCCGAGTTTAATTAAAAATAAGTATGCATATGCGAATAGCAATGAAATTGTGCGAGAAATGCATGACATGTTTTCTGATCAATGTATGCTTTCATATACTGAGAAAACTGGAAGCAAGTATAATACTTTTTTTGAATTACTACGATTGGAAAATGTAAAGCCAGAAGAGATAGAAGAATACAACTTTGACGAACTTAATTGGTTATTAGAACGTGGAGTTGTCTATGTAAGTGATGGAATGCTAGCATTGAATTATGAGCGAATATGGATTCTGAAAGAATTAAATGATAAGGGCGTTATTTGTTTGCAATATAAAGATAGTGACATATTAAGAAAACTCATTAGCGAAGGTGAAATCAGGGTGGAAAGTTCATTGTTATCGGAGTCTGAATGGGAGTATTTTAATTATGTATTAAATAAGTCTGAATTTTCCAATGGTCTTGACCTACGGAATCGATATATACATGACACGAATCCTTTAGACAAAAGACATCAGCAAAATGACTATATTGTTTTATTAAAAATGTTCGTAATCCTTGTAATTAAAATCAATGAAGAGTTTTGCCTACAGGATAAAATCTCAAAGAAAGGAGTTGACTTCTATGAGCTATGATTACTCAGAAAACGTATTAGTGCAAGAGAGTGCAGGACACCTGCTTGCTGATGAACTGGGCTGGCAGGTAGAACTTGCTTATAATCAGGAAATCCTTGGAAAGAAAGGAACATTTGGAAGAAGTTCCTACAAGGACATTCTTTTAGTTCGTTATTTTCAGAAAGCTCTTCGTACGCTCAATCCGTGGATTACAGATGCTCAGGTTATAGAAGCTCAGAATACCTTTGAGAGGCATCTTTCATCCGCATCTCTGATGCAGATCAATGAAGAAAAGTATGCATATATTCGTGATGGAATTCCGGTTACTGAGAAGAAGCCAAACGGTCAGACTGAAGAAAAGCGTGCAATGATTATTGATTTCCAGCATCCGGATGATATGGAGAGAAATCATTTCCTGGCTGTGAAAGAAATGAAAATTCATGGTGATCTTTATCGCCGCAGAACAGATATTGTAGGTTTTGTAAATGGCATTCCGCTTCTCTTTGTAGAACTAAAGAAGAATTCTGTGGATGTTCAGAATGCATATACAGACAATTACACCGATTACCTGGATACCATTCCGCAACTGTTTTATTACAATGCATTTCTAATGTTGTCCAATGGTGTAGAAGCCAAGGTTGGTACACTGGGCAGTAAGTATGAATTCTTCCATGAGTGGAAAAGACTTTCCGAGCAGGAGCAGGGAAGTGTAGCTCTGGAAACAATGTTGCGTGGAATTTGTAAGAAAGAGAACTTCCTAGATCTTCTGGAGAACTTTATTCTTTTTGATCATTCTGGAGGTAAAACAGTTAAAATACTTGCGAGAAATCATCAGTATCTAGGTGTAAACGAAGCTGTCAGGGCTTATGAGGCACGTAAGCTGAATAATGGTAAGCTTGGTGTGTTCTGGCATACACAAGGCTCCGGCAAGAGCTATTCCATGGTTTTTCTGTCTCAGAAGATTCGAAGAAAATTTACAGGATCGCCTACTATTGTGGTGCTTACAGACCGTGAAGAACTGAATTCACAGATTTCGGATACTTTTGAAAACTGTGGGTTATTAGGCAAAACGAAGGCATCCAAATTTATTGCTACAAGTGGGGAGGATCTAATCAATAAGTTAAAGGGAAATCCGAGCTTTATTTTTACTCTGATACAGAAATTTAATAAGAAGGTGGACGAGCCAATCATACCGGATCACGACATTATTATCATGTCTGATGAAGCTCATAGGAGTCAGTATGGAGTTTTTGCTGACAATATGGTGGAATTGCTGCCAACTGCTTCAAGAATCGGATTTACCGGCACACCGCTTCTTTCGAATGACAATATTACGGAGCGAACCTTTGGTGGATATATTTCCATTTATGACTTTAAGCGTGCGGTAGAAGATAAGGCAACTGTCCCTCTATATTATGAAAATCGAGGAGAAAAGATTCTGGATATCAATAATCCGGATATTACGGACAAAATTCTTGATGCCATTGAAGCAGTAGATCTTGATCCGGAGCAGGAAGAGAAGCTGGCGCATGAATTTGAAAAGGAAATTCATTTGCTTACTGCTGAACCGAGACTTAAGTCTGTGGCCAGAGATTTTGTTTCACATTACTCTGATTTGTGGACTAGTGGTAAGGCTATGTTTGTCTGCTTGAATAAAGTTACCTGCGTGCGTATGTATAACTTTGTACAGAAATATTGGCAGGACGATATCAAAGCTTTAGAAAAGCAGATACAGACAGCATCACAGCAGGAGGTCCAGGAACTTGAGAGAAAACTGAACTGGATGAAAGAAACGGAGATGGCAGTTGTTATCTCGCAGGAACAGAATGAAATTCAAACCTTCAAAAAGTGGAATCTGGATATTAAATATCATCGTGAAAAGATGGAAAAGCGTGAGCTAGATAAGGAATTCAAGGACAAAGACAATCCGCTAAGAGTAGTATTTGTCTGCGCAATGTGGCTTACCGGTTTTGATGTGAAGTGTTTGTCATGTCTGTATCTGGACAAGCCACTCAAGGCACATACTCTTATGCAGACCATTGCCCGGGCAAACCGCGTGGCAGAAGGCAAGAGTAATGGTCTTATTATTGACTATATAGGTATTGTAAAAGCTTTGCGAAAGGCACTTGCTGATTATACCGCTAATGTAGGTGGTGGAAGTACTGACCCGACGATTGACAAGGGTGAACTGATAGAAAGAGTGCTTGAGACAATTACAGCGGCTGCTGAATTTCTGGATTCCAAAGATTTCGATTTGGATGATCTTGTATATGCAAAGGATTTTGCAAAGATTTCCTTACTACTGACAGAAGCTAATGCAGTATCCGACTCTAGGGAATCAAAAAAACAGTTTATTACATACGGTAATGAACTTAACCGCATGATGAAATATCTGGATCGTGATGATATTTCCAAGGCAGACCGTGAAAGAAAAGATGCCATTATTGCTATCTTTGATGAATTAAAGAAAAAGAAGAAGCATGTTGATAATACAGATCTCATGGTGCAGATTAACGGAATTCTGGGTGATTATATCATGATTGAGAGAACACCGGATGATCGTGGATTTGCAAAACGTTTTGATATCAGCAAAATTGACTTTGATTTATTGCGGAGAGAGTTTGCCAAAGTTAAAAAGAAAAATCTGGCATTCATGGATTTGGATGAATTGATTCAAGTCAGGCTGGATGCCATGATAAGGGAGAATCCTCGCAGAGTGGATTATTACATACGATATCAGCAGATTATTGAGGAATATAATTCGGAGCAGGATAGGGTCAATATTGAAAAGACATTTATGGAACTGATGGATCTGGCAAATTCCATGAATGAAGAGGAACAGCGGTATGTTCGTGAAGGCTTCAGTAGTGATGAAGAACTTTCTATGTATGATATGCTTTTTGATGAAAATCTGTCCAAAGAGGACATCAAGAAAATCAAGAAGGTTGCTGTAGACTTGTTGGATAAGATTAAAACAAAGATTGCAGAACTGGATCACTGGACTGACAAGCAGGAGACTAAGGCTGAGGTAGATACACTGATTGGAAAAATTCTGTGGGAAGAATTGCCGGAGAGTTATTCGGATAGCGCAATCTTTGAATATCGCAAACTGATATTTGAGTATGTGTTTATGCGATATAAGCAGGTGGCGTAAAGATTGAAACAGGAGGATTTATGGAAGAGAAGAGAGTTTGGGGCATCCATACAATGGATGACAATATGTTTTTACATGGGAATAAGATCGCAATAGGATGGCCGGAAATGGGAGACTTATCTAGGCTGAATAATTCACGAGATGCGTTCAAGGCGGCATATGCTGAGGCGTATCCTGATGCAAAACCAGGTTCAATACCTACTTGTGCAGGAATGCTTTATCGATTTGTTAATGAAGTGCAGATTGGAGACTATATTGTGTTTCCATCCAAGCTTGATCGTATAATAAATATTGGTGTCGTTGAGAGCGAGTATAAATATGATGGAACTGAGAATGATTATGTTCAGCAACGTGATGTAAAATGGCTGAAGCATATTCAGAGAACATCATTTTCTCAAGGAGCATTATATGAGATTGGATCTGCATTATCTTTCTTTGCTGTAAAAAATTATGCTGATGAGTTTCTGTCGGCACTGGACAAAAATTTTAAGAAAAACATTTCGGATGAAACAGAAGACGAGACGGTTGCAGTAACAGCTGAAGAAATCAAAGAATCCACAACAGATTATGTACTTAAAGAGCTTAGCAAGCAGATGAAGGGATATCCTTTTGAGGAAGTTGTGGCGAATTTACTACAGGCAATGGGATATAGGACTAAGCTATCAAAGCAAGGCGGAGATCATGGCATAGATATTATTGCTTATAAAGATGAGCTGCCGCCAAGAATAGTGGTCCAAGTGAAGAGTGTTAATTCTGCGATTCAGGAGGATCGTATCCAGGCATTAAAGGGACTTATGCATGAAGGTGATTATGGATTATTTGTAACGCTTTCTGATTATACGAAGAATGCAAAGAAATTCTTGGAGGATAATCCGAGAATTCGCGGTATCAATGGACCTGAGTTTGTTGGGCTGTTCTTGAAATATTATAAACAATTGGATGATAAGTACAGAGATATGATTCCACTGAAGGAAGTTTTTATCCCTGTACCGAAAGAATAAATTATATAGACTTGAGATGAAGGATAATGAAGAGTTTGTGGCTTTGTAAATCGAGGGGCTCCAGCGTCCTTTAGTTTGAGTTTAACTGTGGAGGAAAACGATGATTGGCGAGGAAATTTTTGACGGAATTGAAAAACCAGAGAATTGGCCAGCGAATGCTAAAGAATGTGAGCTTGAGAATATTTATATATCACTAAAAAAATTCATCAAAGATCCGTCATATAAAAACAAAGAGGTACTTGTTGCGTTAGCTGATAATTATGATTTGAATCAGAAGTCGCTATTAGGATTATACAGGTATTCAGAATATGAAGTTACAATGATTAATTTTCTTTTTATTCACGCAACTGCTATGAACTGTAATGTACTCAAAGCTTACCTTTATGAACATGTAGGTTTGCTTGGACGATTGCAGAAGAATGTTGCATATATGGGATTAGGAGATAAGTTAGAAATCAATTATTTTGAAAAGCTGCTACCTTCGTTAAAACTATATTATATATGTTATCTGAATTTTACTGTTGATAAGGATATGGATTTTGCTGATAAAATCATGCAGGTTATTGGGGAAGCACTGGTAAATATAGATTATGAAAATTTATTCTATCTTACCCATGCATTCGTTACCATGATGAATGATATTAGTTACTTTGAATGCAAAAAAAGAAATGGTATATGGGCTTTCTCTCGATCAGAATTATTAAAGTTATTTGAATTGGAGGCAAAATTAGTATCAGATATTGGCGAACACCCAATGGAACGCCCGCTTAAGGGAGTTCTTATGACTACAATCAGCAATTTTATACTTAAGTCCCGGTATGACTATAATTCAGATTTTGTTGCCAAATATATTTCTTCCGAGGTTGCTTTAAAAAGCATTTCTAATCATGAAATATGGATACGAGAGACAACACTTCTAAACGACAGTAGAGAAGAAAAAGTAATTCCTGAATTATTCCAAGATATAACTTGGATGCAAACAGATTGGGCTAAGAATATTGAGTTTACTAGGACTAGACACTACTATGTATCGTCTTTTTGTAAAAACTATGATGATGATACTATGAAAAAAAAGTATGGAGAATGTGTATATGGTTACAAAAATGACAGACTCGTAGAACTGTTAGCTCCAATTCATTTAGGGCACAATGAAGAAGAACAAACGTATCCGGCCTTTTCACAAGTTATTGCATTTGATGTTTTATATGATAAAGAAATGGCAAAAGAAGAGATTCTTTTCTTGTGCAAAATAATTTCATTATTCAAAATGGATGATTCTGAGAAACATGATTTCCTTGAAGAAATAATGCAATATTGGATTCTCTCGGTTAAGGACGAAAACTGGGAAAAAGAGCGCGAGCGTAGGTATGTCATATTTATGTATGATGGATATGATTATATAGATATAGCGTATCAAGAATCAGATTTTTTGAAAGTTAAAACTACTATTTTTCTTCTACCAGACTTTATTTTAGGTAATAATCCGGCAAAATATCAGATAAGAGCATCACTAGATAATAAGAGACAAGCCACAGCTATGAAAGATTATGATCTATGCCCAGTTTGCCTTTCCGCAGATTTTGATAGTGTATTAGATGCTCCATGTATCTGTAAGATTTGTGGCAATGGTGAGGTAAATAGAATTAAAATACAAGGAACTGCAAAGAGGATATAATAATGAATACAATAGGTATCGACTGGAATGAAGTGATTTTGTTGGTTATAGGTGCACTTGTCGGAATTTGTAGTAGTGTGGCAATGATATTTATCCAAAATGTAAATGAAAAGTATGGAAAAATGTGCATATATACGAAATTTAATTGTCTAAAAAATATGGGGAGAGAAGGCTGGGGAATATATGACAATCCAGAGGGAGGGTTGACTTTTCTCATACCAACAATCTTTGAAATAGAGAATACATCTAAGAGAGCTCGTATTATGAGAGATGTTACTTTGGTTCTGATGAAAGAAAACAAAGTTGTTGCCAAGATGATCCAGATTAATTATCTTCAGACTACATCTAAGACTAATTCTGAGATAACGCATGAAGAAGAACATTATTATGGTGACACTAATGGATCGTATTCATTTGTCATTGAACCAACAAGCATAAAAAGAGAGAACTGTGTTTATCTGTATAAAATTTCCTATGAGGACACAGAAGCTATGTCATTTGATACAATTGCTCTTCAGTACTTTGATGAGAAAAATGTTTTGAAGACATATCGAGTTAGAAAATATGCTGGTTGGCAAGTAAAGAATAATGCTGTTGATAATGATTGGACTTATGTAGAACACGAAATAAAGGTCAAGTAAGTATCCCTTAGGAACTAAGGGCGCACTTCTATACCTACCTATTGGCAGGTATTGGTGCGCTTTTTCTCATTGCCGTAAACGCTCATTGCACGCATTTCCTTCCGGGAGCGCCTTTAACTGCAAGTTCTGGTGCCCTTATATTTGTTCCACAGACAGGATTTGCGGAAATATGTTTCTCAATTATATTATCTCCAGCCAACAGGAAGAAGGGGGACATTTCTTTCGGAAGAACAAATTTGCAACTGCGCCGTAGTTCCATCA
>ERZ772875.2665-NODE-2665-length-12568-cov-4.356829_pt1 | contig 12568 bp, 8 predicted proteins | sample MGYA00580585_ERZ772875 | MGnify/ENA primary metagenome ERZ772875 (study PRJEB29015, sample SAMEA2737736) | human gut metagenome | biome: human gut; feature: human-associated habitat; material: faeces | place: China | collected 2012 ... | reverse complement strand
GGAATGACAGACGAGATGATTGATTATATGGCTAAGACTATTAAGGAAGCTGTTAGATAATATTATATTTAATAAAGAACTGAGTGAGTATAATGATAGAATCAAAAAAGGAAATGAAACAGTGGATTGAACTTGAAAGAAAGGTATGGATAAAAAGAAATTATCCATCAGGAGTAAAGAAAAAGGTCTTTCGGAAAGAACTTTTATTTCAATCAGTATTAAGACATGCAGAATATTATTCAAATGTTAAAGGTGCATCTAAAATTATAGGCATTTACTGGAAAATATTATTTAAGATAATGAGTTCAAGACATAATGTCATGATACCACTAAATGTATTTGGAAAGGGGCTGTTAATTGCTCATTTGCAGAATATAGTGGTTTCATCAAATTCTACTGTTGGACGAAATTGCTGTTTATTTCATGGAACAACTATTGGAATATCATTAGGAAAAGATGATAATGGAAAGTGTCCAGTGATTGGTGATGGTGTAACAATATGCGCAGGAGCAGGTGTTTTTGGTAATATACAAATTGCAGATGATGTAATGATAGCTTCTAATGCTGTTGTAGTTAAAAATATTGAAACTTGTGGAGCTGTTGTAGGTGGAGTGCCAGCAAAGATTATTGGAATGAATTCAGGCTGGAATATGAACCAATTTGTTAAAGGCATAGAAGAGGAATAAGGAGACTACCAATGAATATTGTTTATTATAGTAGCGATTTATTTTCGGAGATGTGTGGAGTTGCTATACAATCTTTATGTGAAAACAATAAGGATGCCGATGATATAAATATATATGTAGTTGAAGATAACATATCGGATGAAAATAAAAAAAGATTAAATAATATTGTACAACATTTTTCAAGAAAGATTTTTTTTATAAAGAAACCAGAACAGAAAGATTTGTATCCAGAAGTAAAGTATGATTTGGGACATACATATGCAAGAATGGCTTTGGCAGAGATATTACCTTCAAATGTTGACAGGGTATTAAGCCTGGATAGTGACACACTTGTATTGGATTCTATACAGGAAATGTACAACACAGCTTTTGAAAAAGATCAGATTGTTGCAGGTGTATATGATTGTGTAGGCACGGCAATACAAAAAAGAGTTTTACAGGCGTCAGATTCGATGAAATATTGCAATGCGGGTGTATTATTGATTGATTTGAAAAAATGGAGAGAAAAAAACATAGGTCAGAAACTTGTAGATAAAATATTACAGGGTATAGAGAATAATGAAACAATGTTTTTTTTAGAACAGGATATATTGAATATAGTTTTAGATGGACATATTAAGTTGTTAGAACCACAATATAATATGCTTACATCTATATACATATTTGGTTATGATGAAATTATAAAAATGAAAAAGCCAGTCGAATATTATACCAAAAATCAAATTATAAGGGCAAAGAAAAAGCCGGCAATAATTCATGCAACTACATGTTTTTATGTGAGGAAACGTATGTGGATAGAGAAGAGTGACAGTCCATATGCTGTTTTATATGCACAATATCGAAAAGAAACAGAGTGGAATCACATGGAATTTTGTAAAGACACAAGAGGCTTGAAAAAGAAATTATATGGTGGAATATGGCATATAATGCCTAGAAAGGCGGCTGTATGTATAGCTGCTTTTATGATTAATTGTGTAAGACCAACATATGCTAAAATTACTGTAAAAATGAATTTGCCTACAATAGCCAAACAATCATAAGGAAAGAGATAAGATAGTTAAAATGAAAAATCAGCCAGTATTAACAATTGCAATTCCAATATATAATGGAGAAAGAACAATTAAGAATATGTTGGACATTTTGATGCCACAATGTAATGAAAAAATAGAGGTCTTAGTGTCTGATAATTGTTCAACAGATAGCACTCCTAATATTATAAAAGAATATCAGAATAAATGGGGAAATATAAGTTATTGGTGCAATGAAACAAATTTAAAAACTGATAGAAATTGTATAAAATGTCTTCAAAAAGCTAAGGGAAAGTATACCTGGCTAATGTCAGATGATGATATTATAATGGAGAATGCAGTTGATAAAATTCTTAAATTTATTGAAAACGGTGATGATATGGGATTAATATATGTTACTACAAGAGATTTTAGGAATAAATATATTGATTCTGAATCATGTCAAAAGCATGAACCTGAAGCAATGAATGATATCTGTACAAAAGATAAAAAATTATTTATGAAATATGCAGGTTATTATTGGGGTTTTTTAGCTTCGTTTATATGTAATACGGATAATTTTAAAAAAATAGAAAATCCAGAACAGTATGCGGATACATATTGGCTGCAATCATATATACATGCATTGTGCGCCAAAGGGGAAGATACTAAACTGGGGATTGTAAAAGGTCCATGTGTTGGCGCTGGTATATATGTTAATACGCCTAATTTTGATTCTGCTTTAATTAATGGAGTTTATTATAAAAAAATGATTGATTTTATGATAAATGAGATTGGTTTTGACAAGAAACAATTGAATCAAATGTATAAAAATCGAACATGCCATCTTTTTATTCATGATATTCTTAAGGAAAAAGCTTCTGGAATACATAAAATGAATTATAAAACCATGTATTTATGCACCCGAAAATATGTGAAAGCATGGGTGATGGTGTATCCATGTATGTTTGTTCCTAGCTTTATTTGTTCAAAATTGATGAAAAAATATAGAAAAAGACTTAGAATAAAAGATGATATAAGAATTAACAGACCAGAATAGGTAATTAATGATATGATTTGTTTTTAAAAGGAGCTAGTTAATGATAAATGAAAATAATAAAAGGCTGATAAATATAATGCTCATTATATGCGTAATCCCGTTTTTAGTTCCAAGAGGGATTATGGAAACTGGTGGTAATCTTTTAAATAGCATATTATATTATTTTAGATTATTTGTTATATTTTTTCTATTAATATGTTGCATCTTATATAAGATAAGATTTTGCATGATTACATGGTTATCCATTTTGTTTTACTTTTTGAATATAGTGATATGTATAATTAGACACACTGACACTTCTGCAGATATTTCGAATTTTATTTATGTGTTTGGTATGGTTTTGATTATGGAGTTTGCTCTATATAATGATATATCATGTTTTATAAAGAATATGGCAATAATTATTGGAATAATAATTGTTGCTAATTTTATCACGATTGTCATGCACCCAGGTGGATTATATACAGACAGTAGAGGATGGAAGGCAAATTGGGTAATGGGTTATTATAATTCACATATTTTCACATATTTACCATGGCTGGCATTCTCATATATGTATATATATAAACTAAGAGGCAAATTGTCTATCATTGGAATTGGTCTGCTTGTATTTATAATATGTGGAATTTATATGGCTGGTTCGAAAACATCTTTAGTGGCATTAGGTATTGCTTTTATTATAATGTTTTTTTCATTAAAAGCTTTTAAACTTAATCTGCCAAATGTATTTGTATTTTTTATTATTTCTTTTGTTATTAGTTACTTGATAATATTTATGAATTTTCAGGAGAATTTTTCGGCTATATTATATAAATATTTAAATAGAGATTCATCTTTTACAGGAAGAACTATAATATGGGCTTTGGCGCTCAAATCAATATCGTGTCATCCTATATTAGGTAATGGAAATGTTAGTTACAATTTAACAACCTGGACTACTACACAGGCACATAATACATACCTGAATATAATGGTTCAACAGGGATTATTGGGACTTCTGTTATTTGGAATTATTGTTTTTATTGTTAGTCATAAATTAAAGCAATATAAAGAACATCCGTATACAAAGGTATTAACCATAATACTTGTTGCGTATTTTGTTGATTTTATAACAGAAATGTATCAGATGCCGCATTTATTATTTTGTGTGATATTTTTGGCATACAATATTGATAAAATTGTTGATTTAATGCCAGTTAAATATGATAAAAATTCTAAAACAATTAAAAAGAAAATAAAAATCAAAATGTAGAAGGTAAATAAAATGAAAGTATATTGCTGCTTTAGCTTGTATAATTTATATATTGCGGTTGCAAAAGCAATGGTACAAAATGAGAAAATTGATTTGGTGATAGGTTCTCAGATGCCAGATTACAAAAATAAGATTGAAACCATAAAGTCATTGGATTTTATAAATGATATATATGTGTTTGATAGTGTAGACTACAAAAATATTAAATATAAAAATACATTTGATAAGATAGTAAATCGAAAAAATTACGAAAATAAATATATTAACACTAAATTAAAAATAGATTGGACTAAGTATAAGGATAATATTTTTCTGTTTAATGATTTTGAAATTTTAGGCTGGTATTTTGTAAATAATCAAATCAGATATCATTTAATTGAGGACGGATTGAATTTCTTTAAATACTTTAATAAATATTATCAAGTGAATAAAGTGGATTATGATATAAATAGTTTAAAAGTCAGATTGAAAAATAAATTGAATATAGGACACAGAGCTTTTGGAACAAATCAATATGTAATTGATATTGAAGTAAATGATAAAAATGGTCTGGCAATTGATAGGGAAAATATAATAGAAAAACCACGAAAAGAAATTAATGACAAACTGACATTACAGCAAAAGAAACTAATATATGGTATATTCTGTAAACAAAAAATAATAAATAATAATTGTAATAAAACACTTTTGCTGTGTACCCAGCCATTATCAGAAGATGGACAGCTACAAAATCTGGAACAGCAAATGCAAATATATGAAGATATAATAAAAGAGTATACTGGAATGGGGTACACCATAACAATAAAGCCTCATCCTAGGGATAAAGCAGATTATAGTAATTTATGTGAGAAATATAACTGCTTATACATAGATAAGTACATACCTACAGAGGTTTTAAATTATGATGACAGTGTATTTTATGATTTAGCTTTATCAATTACTACGACGGCTATAGAAACATTGGAATTTGTTAGAGAAAGAAAATATCTTGGTTTTGAATTTCTTGGAAGGTATAAATGATGTTAGAAAAAACAAAAAAAATATATAATAAAATGTCTATTGCTTCCAAGGCAGCATTGTGGTTTACGATATGTGGATTTGTGCAAAAGGGCATTAGTTTTATAACAGTTCCAATTTTTACCAGATTACTCACAACTGAGCAATATGGAGTAGTAAGTATTTTTTACTCATGGGAAAGTATTTTTATTATTTTTTGTACACTAAATTTGTTTAGTGGTGTATTTAATAATGGAATGATTAAATATGAAAATGACAGAGATGGATTCTTATCTTCAATGCAAGGCCTTGTAAGTACGCTTACATTGTGTATGTTATTATTGTATTTGCTATTTTTTAAAAAATTATCATTATGGATTGAAATCAGAAGAGTTCTGATTATAGTGATGTTTATGGAGATTTTAGCAAATTCAGCTTTTTCGTTTTGGTCTGCTAAACAGAGATTTGAGTTTAAATACAGGAATATGGTTATTTTAACTTTGGTTGTTTCTGTTTTAAGCCCTTTAGTAGCGGCAGTTTCTGTTATAAATACTCCAGATAAATTTGGTGCTGATGTTAGAATAATTAGCTCTGCTTGTATTGTAATTGTTTTTTATGGAATTATATATATAATTAACTATATAAAAGGTAAAAAATTTTTTTCAAAAAAGTATTGGATATATGCATTAAAATTTAATATACCATTAGTTCCACATTATTTGTCTACTTTGATTTTGTCTCAATCAGACAGAATTATGATTAGTAAAATGATAGGAATGGCTGAGGCAGGTATATACGGGTTATCGCATAATTTAGCTATGATATTAAATATATTGACAACATCAATTAATAATGCGTTCGCACCTTGGATATATCAAAAATTAAAAGTAGAGAAATATAGAGATATTTCATCTGTGTGTAATAAGCTTTTTTTGTTTGTTGCAGTAGCATTGGCTTTTATGATGGCATTTTCACCGGAGGTAATTAGTATTTTAGCACCTAGTGAATACTATGATGCTGTATATGTTATTCCTCCGTTAGCAATAAGTTTATATTTTATGTTTATGTACCAGATATTTGCTAATGTAGAATTTTATTTTGAAAAAAATAAATTTATAATGTTGGCATCTATTTTTAGCGCAGGTTTTAATGTTTTTTTAAATTATATTTTTATAAAAAAATTAGGATATATAGCTGCTGGATATACAACATTAGTATGTTATATTATATTAGGAATATCACATTACATATTTTCTGATAAAGTTGCAAAAAAATGTATTAAGGATAACATACATTTATTTGATATAAAAATAATAATCGGAATATCATGTATTCTAATGATTTTTGGATTGATTATGTTACTTTTATATAAAAATTTGCTTTTAAGATATGGCTTAATATTAATAATGTGTATGATTTTCTTTATTAAAAGAAAAGATATATATAAATTTATTGTATCAATTAGGAGGTAAAACAATGAAAATAATAGGAGTAATACCGGCACGATATAAAAGCTCAAGATTTCCAGGTAAACCGTTAGCTGATATTTGTGGAAAACCTATGATATGGTGGGTTTATCAGCAGTGTAAAAAGGTGAAGGATTTTTCAGAAGTATATGTTGCAACTGATGATGACAAAATATATGAGGAATGTCAGGCATTAGGAATTCAGGTAATCATGACATCTGATAAACATAAAACTGGTACTGATAGAATTGGTGAAGTAGCAGAAAAGATACCAGCGGATTTGATTGTTAATATACAGGGAGATGAACCATTGTTAGAGCCAGATACTATAAGGGCTGCAATAGAACCGTTTTATACAAATCCGGATTTGCAGGTTTCAAATTTAATGACTAAAATAAATGACCCAGTGGATGTTGTGAATTTCACAGTACCGAAGGTAATAACAAATAAAGAGAATATAGGAATTTATTTAACAAGATCTACAGCACCGTATCCAAAAGGAAGTATTGAATATAACTATTATAAACAGGTTTGTGTATATGGATTCAAGCCTGAGGCATTAAAGTTTTATTGCGAATATGGGAAAAAATATGGAAAGGCTAAAATTGAGAAAATAGAAGATATAGAGATTCTTAGATTTATAGAGAATGGTTATAAAGTACAGTACATAGAAGTTGATTCTGATACTGTAGCAGTAGATACACCGAATGATTTAGAGAGAGTCAGAGAAATTGTTGCGAACAGATTAGACAATGAAAATAAGAGATAATTATGTTAAATGAATTTAAAAGCAAATTAGAAAATGGTGAATTTGTTTATGGTGTTTTTGTGAAAACATCTGATCCTATGTTTAATGAGATTATAGGAATATCTGGTTATGATTATGTGATTTTAGATACAGAACATGGTCCTACAGATATAGAAAATCAACAAAATAATATAAGAGCATGTGAATTAAGGGGAATACTTCCAATTGTCAGAGTTCCATATATAGATGATAATGTCATTGGAAAAGCATTAGATATAGGAGCAATGGGAATACAAATTTCACAGATAAGATGTGCTGAGGATGTCAAAAAAGTTATAAAATATGCTAAATTTTATCCAGAGGGAGAAAGAGGCGTATGCCGTTTTGTCAGAGCAGCAGATTATTCATCTTTAAACAGAAATGCCTTTTTTAAAAAAGAAAATGAAAAAATTATTATAATTCAATTAGAAGGCAAAGAGGCAATTGATAATTTAGATGAAATTTTAGAAGTTGATGGCTATGATATTATATTTATTGGACCATATGATTTATCTCAGTCATTAGGAGTTCCAGGACAGATTAGTCATCCTAAGGTTTTGGCGGCTATGGTAGACATTGTAGAAAAAGCTAAAGCAAAGAATAAAGTGATAGGAACTTTTACAGATGACTATAGTATGGTTGAAAAATGGAAAAGCCTGGGCGTTCAGTATATTAGCTATTCAACAGATTCTGGTATTTTCTCTGATGCATCTAAAAATATTTTGCGGAATTTGAAGTCTGTTGGTATTAAAAGCAGACATGGTAAGGTCCTGGATTGCACATTAAATGAGTACTATGTGGTCAATAAAAGAAAATTTAATGATTCTGTGAATGATAAAATTATATCAAAATTATATGATTCGGGCGTTGATTTTATTGAATATGGTTATTTGGTTGATAATAATAATGAAAATTCTAATTCGCAATTTTTGAGTATCAATTCAATAAATGAAAAGTTTCCTTCAGAAATTAAGCTAAAATTAATAGCTTCTATTAATTATGGACAGTACGATGTAAATAATTTGGAACAATATAGCTTTGGTAACATTAAAAATATTAAATATACATTCAAGAAAAAAGATATTAAAGCTTCGTTACATGAGTGTAAAATGATGAAGGAAAAAGGATATAATGTTATGATGTATCCTTTAGCTATTTCTGAATATTCAGATTCTGAGTTGATATATCTTATGAATATGTGTAATGAATTAGAAGTCTATTCTTTGCATATTGTTGATAGTTTTGGTTCAATGAAAAGCAAAAATGTTATCAAGTATATTAGTATGATGAAACAATATTTAGATGAAAGTATTATAATAGGATTTCATTCTTATAATAATATGCAGTTATCATTTTCGAATGCAACAATTTTATTAGAACAAGTTGACAGGGAAGTTATATTAGATTGCTCGGTTCATGGTATAGGTATAGGAGCTGGTAATTTAAATACAGAAATTATTTTGGAATATCTTAATGAAAATTATCAGGGACAATATAATGATAGAAATATATTGGAAATAAATGATCAATTTATAGAAAATATATATGCTGATAAGCCATGGGGGTATTCTTTACCTAATTATTTAGCAGCTAAGCATCAGTGCAATACGGATTATGCATATTATCTGAGCCAAAAAAATAATCTTACTATTGATGAGATTGATGATATTTTTGATATGTTAGATAATGAAAAGAAAGTTGATTTTGATAAAGAATATATTGAACAATTATATTTATCGTATTTCGAATCAAAAGACAGCATAATAGATGATTTTAACAAGGTTAAAAACATATTTAAAGGCAAAAATGTTATTATGATATGTCCTGGTAAAACATCTGAAACACATTATAATAAATTAGCATCATTAAATCTGGAAGATTATGTGCTTGTATCAATAAATTTTGAATATAAATTGCATCCCGTGGATTATTTATTTGTGGGAAATAGTCGTCGAATGAAAGAGATTAGAAAAGATTTGTATAAAAAAGTTATTGCATCATCAAATGTTCCATCAGGTAATGTATTTGCAAAAATTAATTATTCGTCTTTATTAAATAAGACAGAATATGTAAAAGATAATTCAGGTTTGATGTTTCTTAAGCTTTTATCTATGTGTGATGTTAACAGTGTTAAGATTATAGGAATGGATGGCTATTTACATAAGCACGATGATAATTATATTTCTGATGATTTAATGTTTGTTTTAGAAGAAGATATAGCAGAACAGATTAATCTAGGAGTAAAATTAGAAATAAAAAAATTAAAAAAAGAATTATCTATTGAAATAATATAATGTTTTGCTAAAAAGGGGCTGTCGCTTTAACGATTGAAAATCGTTGAGGTATGAAAGCCCCTTTTTAGTTGCAGGTAATATAAATATCTCTATGTAGGAATTTTATTAAAATATGAATTTTTTGTGAATGAAGCTTGAACAATTTGTGCAAAAATGGTAATATTGATTTAGATTTTGAATTTTGATTATTCATAATTCACAATTGTATGCATATTTGGAAAAAGGAGAGGAAAATGTCATGCAAAAAATAAGAAAAGTGTTTGCTAAGGTTGTTGCAGGATTGTTAATCGTAAGTAATCTTGCAATAGCAGCACCAAGTATGACTTATGCAGCATCTGCAACAAGTTTTACTACTTATGGTGGATGGAATGAAATGATGTATGCAACTATCAAAGGTGTTAAGGATGCCGATGTTACTGCAGTATCATATTCAGGTCCAGTTAGTGGTTCTCTTACAGGAGAGGACTTTGAGTATCTTGTTAGAGATACAGCCGACGGAGCAAGAGTTGATGTAATGGGATTAAAGCCAGGTACATATACTCTTAAGGTTACTACTAAGACAGGTACATATACCCAGTCAGGAATTGAGGTTAATGCACAGGATAGATCGGGATATGCGCATTACAATTATACTGATGGTGTAGGTGCTTATAATGATGATGGTACATTAAAGGATAACGCAATTGTTCTTTATGTAACAGATGAAAACAAGAATACAGTTACACTTTCTTATGGTGGAGTAACAGTTGCAGGCATTGGTAATATTCTTAACTCAGTCGGTAAGGCATGTGGTGAAGCAGGTCATGAGACAGAGTGTAAGAAGGTATCGAAAGGAAAGACATATTACGGCAAGGGTAATACTAATCAGGGTATTCTCCAGTTACTTGCTGAGAATAATATACCATTAGTAATTCGTATGGTCGGAGCAGTATCAGAGTCTGGTCTTTATAAGACAGGAACATGGGCAGCAGCGAATGCAGGACTTATTGATGGCCTTACAGATTATGATTCTAATGATTATGGCGGAAGTGTTGGCGACAACGGTCATATGGCACGTATGAAGTCAGCAAAGGATGTAACAATTGAAGGTGTTGGTACAGATGCAGCTATGGATGGATGGGGAATTCATTTTATGTCTGAGACATCAACAACAGCAGCTGGATTAGGAAAGAACTTTGAGGTTCGTAATCTTACATTTATGAATCAGCCAGAAGATGCTATTGGTATGGAAGGTGTTCAGGAAGGCTCTGTTATAACAGCTCCAGTTGAAAGATGCTGGATTCACAACAATGAGTTTTACAGCCCTTCTATAACAGGACCTGCAGAATCAGATAAGGCTGAAGGTGATGGATCATGTGATTTCAAGCGTGGTGAATATTTAACAGTTTCATATAACTACTTTGAAGGATGTCATAAGACTAACCTTGTTGGTTCATCAGATACATCGTTACAGTATAATCTTACATATCATCATAATATCTGGAAGGGATGTAAAGCAAGACAGCCTCTTGGACGTCAGGCTAATATGCATTTCTACAATAACCAGTTTATAGGAACAACAGATTATGCAATGAATACAAGAGCCAATGCTTACATATATTCAGAGTACAATTTGTTTTTTATGACAAAGAATCCTATGGATGTAAGATCAGGAGCAATTAAAAGCTATAATGATTCATTTTCATCTTGTATTGGAGCAATGACAGGAACGGTTGTTACAGATAAGTCAACTAAAGTTAAATCTGGCAACAAGTATGAGAATTTTGATACAGATGCAGCACTTTCATATATTCCTAGTGGAACTTATCAGTTACAGACAAGTGTTACAGATGCAGCCAAGGTTCTTAAAGCATACAATGGCTGCATGCCAGAGACAGTTAAGAAACTAGAGAATGTTACTGCTTCAGAGTGTTCATTGTTATCATATTGTGCACCTGGTGTAACACCAATTAATATATCCGATTATCCATATACAGCAGCGCCAGGAAAGCTTAGCAAGACTGTATATGCATTCACGGTAGGTGGAACAGTAGATGTTACTGTATCATTTGCATCGGAAGATTTAACTACAACAGGCTGTCTTGTTAATGAGGCAGGTGAGTGCTTCAAGGTAGGAAGTGGTACTGTTACAGGTCTTCCAGCTGGAACGTATATGGTTATGCCATATAATATTCAGTCAGGTGGTAATGGAGTTAATCCGGCAGCAGGCGCATTTAAGGAAATGACTATTAATTCAATTACAATTAATGCGGCTGATTCTAATGCACATTATCATAATTATGTATCAAAAGTAACAAAAGAAGCTACATGTACAGAAGAAGGGGAAGTTACATACACATGTATAGCTACTAATGGAACTTGTGATAAGAAGACATACACAGAGGTGATTCCAAAGAAAGCTCATACATATGGCGAATGGAAAGTAGTTAAAGAAGCAACAGAGACGGAAGAAGGACTTAAGAGTCATTCTTGTACAGTATGCGGGGCTGAAGAAACAGCATCTATTCCAAAGAAGGGTTCAACAGGTGGAACAGAGACACCAGAAATACCAACAGGAGATTCTAAGGTACATAATTTTACAACATCAGATGCAAATAGTTCATTCTTTGTGATTTCTGGTAATCTTGCATCAAACAAGGGAACAGTAACGTATAATGGACTTACACTTACACAGTGCCTTAAGATGGAGTCATCAACAAGCATTAAGTTCACAGCGCCATCTGCTGGAAAGCTTACACTTGTATTTGGAGAAAGTGGTAAGAATGTAAAGATTAACGGAAAAAAGAACGCATCAGATTCTAATTGCATAGTAACAGTTGATGTTGCAGTTGGAAGTGTAGAGATAACAAAGGGAGATACAATGAATCTTTTCTATATAATTTACACACCAGAGAAGACAATACCAACACCAGATCCAGTTGAAAAGAAGAATGGTCTTAGTAAGGCAGAAGATGGAAATTACTACTATTATGCAGATGATGTGGTAGATACAAGCTTTACAGGATTTGCAGACTGTGACA
>ERZ772875.2647-NODE-2647-length-12648-cov-3.309934_pt1 | contig 12648 bp, 8 predicted proteins | sample MGYA00580585_ERZ772875 | MGnify/ENA primary metagenome ERZ772875 (study PRJEB29015, sample SAMEA2737736) | human gut metagenome | biome: human gut; feature: human-associated habitat; material: faeces | place: China | collected 2012 ... | reverse complement strand
TTATTGCTGTATCCTTCAATGAAGTTCTCAAAATTATAATTGGGATTCAAATGCGCTGATAAATGGCCGGATGCTCAAAAGGCTCTATCTTTCCGTTTTCCGGATTGTAATTGAACAAGCCTTTGTCTTCGGTACCTATCCACAAGGTGCCATCATTACTTTCACAGATTTCCCGTACACGACGGCCGAAATGCCTGAGATTGTCTCTCGGATAGAATTTCTCGAAATAAGTCCACTGATAAGGACAATAATTCACTCCACCGAAATAAGAACCTATCCACATGCCGTTCTCCTTGTCGCAACAGAGCGAATAAATGGCATTGTCCGACAATTCATACAAATCATCCTGGTCGGGAACGGTCAAATGGGTAATCTTGTCATTCGTCAGATTGTAAATATACAAGCCGGACTCTGCGCCCACCCACAGCTCGTTGTCAGATTTGAACTGCAAAGCCCTCACATAGGTGTTCAGCAGCTTCCGCGTCTTGCCGGTAGTCTGGTTTATCTCTGTCAACCCGTTCAGCGAAGCGATATACACACAATTATGGGGTCCGCTGACCTGCCAGTTGATAATATCATTCTTGAAAATCTCATTTCCTTCCGCGTCCTTGAAAGGCTGCAGAGGAGTTTCAAAGTCAGCTTTCGTATAGTAAAGATTATCCGCATACAAGGCCAGCCAACACGTATTCCCATTCAGCCAAAAGCGGGTTACATTGGGCAGTCCCGAATCGTGCAGATGGTTCAGCAGCCTCCCTTCATCCGGTTTATAGCAGAACAACCCCTGGTTTTCTACCGATATCCAGATATTATCGTCCTCGTCACTTCCAATCATGGTGACGAAATCCCTGATGATACTGCCGTTATCACTGGCCTCATCGAAAGCGGTAAAGGAATCCAGTACCGGGTCGTAAATAAAGACTCCCCCATCGGTACCAATCCAGATATTTCCCCGGCGGTCCTCGTAGAGCGCAGTTATGAAGTTCTTTCCTAAACCGGAGTTCTCTTTCTTGTAAATACGGAAAGACAATCCGTCATAACGGTTCAGACCGTCCTTGGTTCCGAACCACATAAAGCCTTTCCTATCCTGCAAAATCTGATACACGGTGTTCTGCGAAAGACCGTTCCGGATATCCATCGTTCTGAAATAGTAATGAACAGCATCCTGCGCACAAACCGGCAATACCGCCCATAGGCACAGACTAAGGAAAAGCTTTATAATCAATCGTTTCATAACAACATTTTTAATGTACAATTTACCATTTACAAAGTACAATTTAACTATGCAGATGACAGCGCAGCCAAATTGTACTTTGTAAATGGTAAATTGTAAATGCCCCTATTTCTTAAGTGAATTGCAGATACGTGTATTTATCTCTTTCACGCGTTTCTCATCCAGCTTTATCACCTTGCGGTCGTAAGTCATCAGACCGTTCACTTCCACCTCCACATCCGTGGTCTGTGTATAGACGGCTGCCGAGAAACCTCTTTTTATCATCTGATACAGCATATCGGCATATTTCACGTACTCATCAGTCACTTCTTTGGAAGAGTTGAACTGAACATATCCCCAGTTGCGGTTCGGTTCCCAGATATGGTCTTTCAAGACAAGACCGATGCCGCCATACTCACCCAAAACCGTGGCACGCTGTGCATCATACAGATACATTTCCGGTTGGGGATAGTTGTGGAGGTCGAGCATGTCACCGCAAGTATAATGGTTACCGCCACTTGCCGGATTCACCAGGCGGGTCGGGTCATACTGTTTCGTCCATTCGGCTATCTCTACCGTCTTGAACTGCCCCCAGGCTTCGTTGAACGGTACCCATGTACCGATACACGGATAAGAGTAGAGACAATCCATTATTTCCTTCCATTCCTTGTGATAATAGGCTTCGGATTCGGCGGAGCGTTTCAGTTCTGTTCCGTCGAAATAGCGGCGGTTCTGCCATTCCGGATTACGGTCACCGCTCGGCATATCCTGCCATACGATGATACCCAAACGGTCACAATGTGTGTACCAACGTGCCGGTTCCACCTTGATATGCTTGCGAATCATATTGAAACCGAAATCTTTCGTCTTCTGTACATCATACAGCAAAGCCTCGTCTGTGGGAGCTGTATACAGTCCGTCGGGCCACCAACCCTGGTCCAGCGGTCCAAACTGGAACAAAGCCTCGTTATTTAGTTCCAGGCGTACGATGCCATCCGCGTCACGACGGGTGGAGTACTTACGCATGGCAGCATAGCTGTCCACCTTATCCACTACCTTGCCTCCGCTTTTCAGAGTCACTTTCAGCGTATAGAGGAAGGGGGAATCCGGACTCCACAACTTGGCATTCCGGGGCATGGACACCTCCACCGGCTCTGCATTGATACTTTTGCCGGTGGCTACCAGTTGATTGCCGTCATACACATTCACTTCCACAAAGTCGGAAGGACATGCACTATTCAATTCAGCCTTCACTGTCAACAGATTACGGTCAATATCGGGAGTGATACGGAGGTTCTCGATATGTTTTCCGGCAACCGGCTCCATCCATACCGTCTGCCAGATACCGCTTACGGGAGTGTACCAGATACCTTCCGGATTGCTGACCTGCTTTCCACGGGGTTGAGGTCCTTTATCCGTTGGGTCCCAAACTTTTACGACCAACTGATTATTGCCTTTGCCAGAAAGAGCGGCAGTAATATCGAAGGAGAACGGAGTAAATCCCCCCGTATGACTGCCTACTTTCACATCATTCACCCATACATCCGTTTTCCAGTCGACAGCACCAAAGTGCAACAGCACTTGTTTTCCCTTCCAAGCAGAAGGAATATCAAAACTGCGCTGGTAGACCAGTTCCTGGTTTTCATTGATTCTTTTTCCAACTCCGGACAAGGAGGATTCGATGGCAAAAGGAACAAGTATCTGCCCTTCGAACTCTGCCGGAAGATGCTCACCTTTATTTATAACGGCATAATTCCACAGTCCGTTCAAGTTCTTCCAGTCACTCCGTTCCATGATGGGACGAGGATATTCGGGCAACACATTTGCGGGATTGATCTGGGATGCCCAGTCCGTTTTGATTTTATCACCTGCCGGCTTCCATTGCGCCGAGCTTCCGATTGCAAACAACGTCAAGAATGACGATATGAGGAAAAATCTTCTCATAGTATTATAACTTTTTATTGGTTTCTACGAAAGCAAAGATAAGCCGATTCAGAAAAAAAGAATAGAAATTTCGAACCAATAAATAGTATTTTTGTGGAATATCAAGGTATTACCATCTCATTTTATCAAAGAAATTCATCAAAGGCACCTTTTTCCGCTTTTCTTGCCACGCCTATGACAAGGTTTTGCCTTCCCATTGGCAAGACTTTGCCACCGCGTTGGCAAAACTTTGCCATAGGCGTGGCAAAAGTTTGCCAAGGCAGTGACAACTTGTTGGCAAAATACCTCCCTGATATACAAGGAGTAGCAAACAATAGACAGCAGGGAACGACTAATATCCCGGATTCTGCTGGTTCTCCAATGCCGGATTGGCATTTATCTCATCCTGCGAAATAGGAAGCACAATCTTCTCGAAAGTACGGTCGATTGTTTTTCCACGGTGACTCACCGGAATATCTTGAAAATCGTCGTTGAATTCGATGGTTCTGCCCATACGCATCATGTCGAAGAAGCGTTGTCCTTCACCAAAAAGCTCCTTGCTGCGCTCGTCCAGAATCATATCATCGGTAATGGTAGCGGCAGTGGCCGGTGCCAGTCCGGGAGAACGCCTGCGGATTTCATTCAAGTAACCGGCGGAGGCATCTGCGCCTGCTTCCTGCTTCGTGGAGTGCAAGGCTGCTTCGGCGGCAATCAGATATATCTCGGAAAGACGGATTATCTTGATATTGACGGCTGTATTGGTTGCCTTGCCGTCACCTGCCAGGGTGGTACTACCCATATACTTGTAGCAGGCTCCCTTGCGTTCAATCTCATTGTCCACCCAGTATTCATCGTTGTCCATGATTCCCCAACGCACATCCGTCTCGTCTTCACCCAGACGGTTCAGGAAATAATCGCTGGCAAGATACCAGCCCATGGCATTCTTCAACTGTCCGTAGCGCATCAGGTAAAAGCCCAAAGAAGAAGTTCCCAGGTCTGATTCCTCAGTGGTGATGCCCAGCTCAAAGATGGACTCGGAACCAAACTGCTTGCTCCAGGAAGCCGTCCAATCGGCAGGCTCATACAGTTTGTACACACCGCTTTCTATAATCTCCCGGGCAGCGTTCAAAGCACCGTCATAATCTTCCATATAGAGTTTCACACGCGCTTGCAGGGCTATGTTGGTGTAATAGTCCGCATATCCGCTCTGCTTTGTCTTCTTCTTGGCAAGCAGGGCCGCCCCGTCCGACAAGTCCTGCAGAATCTGGCGATAGTTCTCCTCCACAGTAGCACGGGTGGGCTGGGCGTTCACCGTAAGCGGCTCGGTTACATTGGGAACTCCATAAGAGGTCTTGTTGTAATTGTAAGGAAGCCCGTAGAGACGGACCAAATCGAAATAGAACAGCGCCCTCAGAGTCAACGCCTGCCCTTTGGCTTCGGAAAAGTCTTCCATACTGCCCGATTCTTCCAGCTTCTCAATGTTGCTCAACAAGGTGTTGACCTGCAGAACGCAGTAATATCCACGGCTCCAGAAACCGGAATAAGTATTGCTGTTAGAAGTGTGGTTGAACGTATAGAATGCATCCAGTCCGCGTCCGGCAGCAAAAATCGTGAGGTCACCGCCCTTGGCATCACCGTACATAAAAAGGTTTCTGCCGTAATAGGACGATGAGGTCATCGCACTCATCACACCGTTGATAACCACCTGCGCATCGGCTACCGTACCAACAGCACCTTCTGCATTTCCGGAGTTGGTGGGCTGCATATCCAGAAAATCGTCACACGAAGTGAATGTAAAGGCACCAAGTATCACAAGTGCCAATAAATGATATATCTTTTTCATTGTTAGTTCCTCCAGTTCATTAAAATTTCAATTCAACGCCAACGACAAATGTTTTTCCGATAGGGGTTTCCCAACCACGTGTGCCGTATTCGCTCACTTCGGGGTCTGCCTCCTTGTATTTGGCTATTGTCCAAAGGTTGCTGGCAGTGAAGAAAAGGCGGGCATTCTCGATGAAAGCCTTGCGGGTCATGGCTTTGGGCAGCGTATAGGCCAATGAGAGATTCTTCAAGCGCAGATAACTGGCATTGAACAAGTGGCGGCTGCTGTATTGTTGCGGGTCATCGAGGTCTACACCTTCGATACGGGGCTCTGTACCGTTCGTATGGTCTGGCGTCCAAAGGTTGTTGTAGTAGCTTTTAGCACGGATACGCTCCCAATAATAACCGTCGTCGGCCACATCCATGTAGGCTCCATCGTACAAGTCTCCTCCTATCTTATAGGTAAAGCCCAACGAAAGGGCTATGCCTTTGTAGGAGACCGAGGTATTGATGCCCCCCATACACTTTGGGAACGGCATTGCCGATGATGGTGTAGTTGGCATTGTTATAGTCATAAGTAGCTCCGCGTCCGTTATACTCAAAATCTCCGGCCTTGCCATTCTTGGGGTCATTTACATAGTAGACGTTCTTGCCGTTGGTCTTGTCCACACCTGCCCATTCGTATCCATAGAAAGCCAGCGTGGACTGACCTTCCCGGTATACATATTGCGCACGGCTGTCGCTACTGGTGGGGTCGTACCAGATAATGTCCGCACCGCCATACAACTCTTTCACCTCAGAACGGAGGAAGGTTGCGTTGGCACCGGCACTCCATAACCATCCTTTACTATTAATGATGTCACCACTCAACTCCACCTCTACCCCATGGTTGTTGATGCATCCTACGTTCCGCAACGTAGAGGAAAATCCCGTAACCATCGAAATGGGAACATCCTGGAGCAGGTTCTTCGAATCACGGTTGAAGTATTCCACCGTACCGCGCAGACGCTGGCCGAAGAAGCCGAAGTCGATACCCACATTCGTGTTGTAGCTCGTCTCCCAAGACAGCTTGTCATTGGTGACGGTAGTGATTGTACCGCCCGGGTTACCCATGTACTTACTGGTATAGCTCATCAAGCTCATATAGCCGTAATTGTCCGAAGGCAGCGTACCGTTAATACCATAAGAGGCACGTATACGCAGGTTGCTCAGGAAAGAATATTTGCTCATAAAACCCTCGCGCATGATGTTCCACGCTCCTGCCACTGACCAGAAGTTTCCCCAACGTTCCTGCTTGCTGAGCCGGGAAGAACCGTCGCGGCGGTAAGAACCGGAAATGAAGTAGCGTTCATCGTAATTATAATCCAACTTGGAGAGCACGGACACCATCGAGTTTCCCCAGGAATATCCGGCAGAAGTCTGCGTTCCGGCAGTAGAAACTGTATGAATGGTGCTGACCGCAAGATTGCTTCCTGTGGCACGCACATAGTCTGTCTTGTTCTTCTCCGCTTCGAAACCCACCATGGTGCCAACTGTGTGTTTGTCGAAGGTGCCGGTATAATTGGCGGTAGTGGAGGTAACCATCTTCTCGTATGTAGTACGGTATTCGTTGACATTCCCATTGTCTGCCGAGCCTTTATAGTGATTGGCACTGTAATAGATATGGTCTTTTACAGTAGTATTGTCGTAAGAGTAGATAGAACGAAGGTCCAGGCCCGGCATCAGATGCAGGGTGAGCGTCTCCGCAGCCATGATTTTGGTACTGGTAGAACCGTTCTCCCACTCTTTGTCATAATAAAGCCCATTGTAGGCGTAGCTACCGTAACGTTCGGTCCAGAGCTCGCCGGTCTTGTAATCAGTGGGCCAGTAGAGTCCCCACAGCAAGTTACGGGTCTGCATGAAGTAATTACTGCCCGTGTTGCGTGTATCATTATAACCGCTTTTCTTGGTACGCGCCAGGCTGGCATTGGTGGTCAGTTCAAGGAATTTCCCCACCTTCTGGGTGAGGTTCAGGCGACCGGAAACACGGTCGAAGCTGTTCATCTTCAAACGTCCTTCGTCCTGGGTATAGGAAAGGGAAGTGTAATAGTTGGTATTCTGCGTAGCACCGCTGACGGACATATCGTAGGTCTGGTAAATGGCGGTACGGAAATATGCCTTGTCCCAATCGTAGTATTTGCCTCCACGCCCGGAGTTGTCGTACTCAAGGATATTGACGTTCTCGTAAGCTCCCGTACCATTTGTGGTAAATTGGTAGCCATGTTTGTTGAAACGGCTGTTCAACTGGCCTATGGCATAGGCTGCCGCCTTTTCGTCCGTTTCGCCCTTACCGCTTGTACGGGCATCGTGAAATACGGTGTAGAGCATATTCACATTCTCCTGTACGCTGGCCGTTTCATAGTTGTCCGTTGCCCAGCAGGGCGTGAAGCCCACTTCGGCTTTCAGCGTCACCACCGGCTTGCCAATCTGTCCTTTTTTGGTAGTAATCAGAATGACGCCGTTTGCCGCACGCGACCCATAAAGCGAGCTGGCCGCCGCATCTTTCAATACAGAAATAGATTCGATGTCTTCCGGGTTCAACGTATTCATGATGTTGTTGGTAGAATAGAGCTCACCGCTCATCTGCCCCGTATTGCCCGAAGAGACCGGAACACCGTCCACTACATACAACGGTTCATTCCCGGCATTCATAGAACCTATGCCACGGATGCGGATGGCCGGTGCGGAACCCGCCTGGCCGGAATTATTCGTCAGTTGCAAGCCCGCCACTTTACCGTTCAACGCGTTTTCAAAGCTGGTCGTCGGAATGTCTTTCAGCGCATCCGCTTTCACTAAAGAAGCCGAACCTGCATAGCTGCTCTTTTTGGCCGTGCCGTAAGCCACCACCATCACTTCATCCAGCAGTTCCGAATCCGATTTCAGCACCACCTTCATAGCAGGCTTTATGGCAGCTTCTACTTTCTGCATACCTACAAAAGAGACAATCACTGTCTTTGCCGTGCCCGGCACATTCAAGATTGTAAATTTACCTTCGATATCGGTCACGGCCCCCAGCGTTGTACCCTTCACCAATACCGATGCCCCAATAATCGGCTCATTGTTGTCCTCGGCAAATACTGTTCCCGAGACCGTAGACGTCTGAGCCATCACTCCTGCCCCCATAACCAGGCAGACAATGATTAACAAGAAGAATTTCTTTCTCATGCTTCTCTTCCTTAAAATTAGTCAATCAAAACACTTTTTAATATCCAAACGCTGCAAAGGTATGTATCTTTTTCAAAAAGAAAAGCAATAGTATTCAAAAAGCTTCATTTTGATTGTATTTTAAGCTAAACACAAGCAATATGTCTATAGTCTAAGCATTCCAAGCAATAAGTATGATACTGGATACGGAAATATAAGCAATGCCAAAGAAGATATATCCGGATTTTAAGATATGACACGTCCCGGCATACAACTTTTTATGTAATCTTGGAATATCTTTTTTAGTGCCTTATACAAAGGACTTTGGGAGAATTTCCCAATTTTGAGGTAATGACTTGGCAACTGTGCAATCTGCTGCGTTATACCTTGAATTGCTTTCAAGTAACTCGTTTCCGTGTACAAAAATAATAGAATAGTCCGATGCACACAAGGTACATCAAAGAAAAAGTTCGACTATTTGTTTAGTTTGTTTAATCGCATTACAATTGAAGTTTGACTTCTACCCATTTTGTTTGCAATATATTTGACACTCTTACCTTCATTGTGCAGTTTCAATAAAAATTGGTCTGCACTTCTTGTCCATCTTTTATTGGCGTTAGGGTGCTTTACATAGCTTTCTTCTGACACCTTTTCGGGGTGCAAGAATTCATCCACAAATACAGACGGGAAACGCTTATCGTATAATACAAGCGTTTTTACCTTAGCCCTTGTTATTGCAACATAGAATAATCTTCTTTCTTCTCCGTATGGGAATTGGTCGCTCTTAGTGAGCACATAGTTAAGCACAGGGTCGTCACTCACCTGTGATGGGAAACCGTATGTATCTTTATTGCATTGTAAGAGTATTACATAATTCGCTTCAAGACCTTTTGACTTATGTACGGTTAAAAACTCTATTTTTCGTCCTCCTATCACATAGTAGAATCTATTACCCTCTTTAATTGATTGGTACATAAAAGAGAGGTAGTAATCATCAAAAGAGTAACGCCCCAATAGGAATATTGATTTATCCGATGGAATAGAAGCCACAAGTTGCCCTATCGTATTGCAGTAATCTCGTCTATCGTAAGCATAGAATTCCAACTCAGTTCTCATTTCAGAACTGAACGAATGGATATTCTTTTGTATTTGGGCTTTATTGCGTTGTATAAAGTTCGACGATAAAGAAACCAAAGGCTCTCCAAACCTGTATGTAGTTTCAATCTTGTTTATCTCCGTTGCTCCAAAATATTCGGGGAATTGATTGAATAGAGCCATATCACTTCCCGAAAAACGATAAATAGACTGCCAATCATCACCCACACAATACAACTTTGCAGGAGGATTCCCTTCTCGCAATACTTTCAAGAAATTGTAACGGTCAACTGAAATATCTTGAAACTCATCCACTATGATATAATCATATTCAACAGGGTGTGAAGTACGACATATCTCAGTGGCTTGAAGAATAGCATCGGTAAAATCAATTTGGTTACTATCGCTTAACGCATTTATGTAGCGTTCATATACAGGTTGAAATATATTCTTGATGATAAACACACTTCGTTCATCATCTGCATTTTTGGCTTGTTTCAAAACCTCTTTAACTGATTTACAACTTGATTTTACCAATGTAACGAAAGTAACAACAAGTCGTATAAACGCCTTTTCCTGCTTGCTGCCTTTGGGTAGTACTAAATCGTATAACTCCTCATCGGTTTTTTCTTGAATTGGTACACCTGCTTCAGCTAATAGTTTACGGAGTTTATCCCTAATATCAGAATAATGGAAATCTGCACTTGATGTCACTAAAAGTTGTGTACCAAATTTCTCGTGAGCCGCTTTTTTCCAAGTTATACCATCATTGTATTTCTGATTGGCTTCTTCGTAGGTTATACCCTTGTCTTTTGCGAACCAAGCAGGAACAAGCCCGTGTTCATCAACTCCGAAATGTTCAAGATAGATGCGTTTGGTTACTCCTCCTTGCTTAAAATATATTGAGAAGTCGGGACGATATTGTGAGTGCATCTCATCTGCTAATTGATGTTCGTATGGTTCTTCATATCTGAATTTCACTCCCAGCGAGGACAAAGCAAAACATATTTTTTGTTCTTGTTCACTTCTCACATATATGGCTCTGCCGTCCATATCGGGGAACATCGCCTTTAGCTGCACATTCTTTTGCTCTGATAATTGCTCTCGTCTTTCATTCTTGCGTTGTTCCCAATCGGCTTCATTCGTTTGGTAATCAATAAAGTATTCTACTATACTTTTCTTGAAAGACGATTTATCTAACAATTTGTGATATATATCAACAAACAATGAATCTGTATTGTCGCAAATCGATGGTTTTGTGCCTGTTGTTTTGCCTATAATATCAATGGCTAACTTATGGAATGTGTAACCTTTCAATCCATTGGTCGCCATTCTTTCGGTTAGTTCGGCTGCTGCTTTGTTGGTATAACTGATAAGTAAAATTCTTTCAGGTGCTATACCCTTGATTTCGGTGAGATATTTAACCTTACCGACAATTGAAGAGGTTTTACCACTACCTGCACTGCTGACTACTAAACAATTATCCTCTTCTGAAACAATTGAGCGTCTTTGTTGCTTGTCTAATGGGTATTTTAGGCAATGGTCGAAAAAGTCTCTGTGCGTGTCAAGTAGAAAGGTTATAACACCATCATTATGTTGTTTTACAAGTTTGTTGATTCTTCCAAAGTCGTTAATGAATTTGGATATGGTTTCTGATGGAGTGATGTTAAAGGCTTTAAGTTTCTTCAGAAGTGAATATGCCTCTTGGAAATGTACCTTATAATGATTGATGAAATCTTTTTCTTGCGTTGCGGAGATTACCCTGCCATAAAAGCCATTATTTAAGTCTGAGGGAATATCTATAAACGTCCCCTCATTAAGAGCCGATAATCTCTCTCTTGCTTGCTCATAATTTGATTTCTCGCTATATGCAGATATATGGTTTAGCTTTTCTGCAAGCTCTTTGGATTTGTTTTTTAGGCGTGTTCGTACCATCGCTATTACAATAACCGAAATAGCAATTATACAAATAACCAAAATAAACGCCCATTGCATATTAAAAAAATAGCAGTTAATAATATTTGCTTTGCATAAAAATTAGCGTACTACGGAAATACGGAATTTATAGCAAAAAATTATTTTCTTTAAAATAATCTATTACATCTTCATCCGAAGTTGCTTCATCTACTGCGTTTAAAATTTTTACGAAGTCCTCAAACTTATCTGTTTCATAACCCCCACAAGTTGTAAATTCTTCATCGCAAAAGAAAATCATTTCTCCCGGAATGGTCATTGAGCCTGCTCCATTAAGACTCCTAAATCTATGGCTTACTGCCCAACCTGTAAATTCTCCTTTGTGATATTTAGCGACATTTTCTTTTAGAGAAGCAAGTTGTTCTGAAAGTTTCTTGGTGTATTTGTTCAAATCAGATTTGGCTTCTTCCTTTTCTTTTTTTGCTCGTGAATACTCTCCACGAGAGTATTGAGAAGAATAACCATTGGGGGCAAAAATATCCATAGAAGATTCTGCTGATTCAATTTTTCTCTCACAGCGATTTATTTTAGATATCAAATTCTTGATTTCATCGCTAATTTTCATAATAGGCTCAATAGTAGTTACATCAATAAACATACTATCAACTCTTGTTGATATTGGCTCATAAGAATCAGGGTGATAGAGATAGTCTTTAAGCGTCTCTTTAACCAATTTCTCAGCTTTTTCCTCGTTAGAGAGTGTACAAGAAGTTATAACTAAAGCGGATAATACTAAAAACTTTTTCATAATCTGTCGTATTATTGGGTTATTTCTCAGGGAATAAACTTGTTAAGGCTCTTCTAATGGCTTGACGGATATCATCAGCTTCTGTTTCGCCTTGTCCTTCTGCTGTACAAGAACATATCATTTCATTGGTTTTTGCAGAGCTAAACTGTATAGTTACTTCTATTGTATAACCTAAACCTCTATTACGCCTGCCACTCTCACCATAATTGACGATTAGAGTTTCATTAGATAATTCGGGTTTAAGTTCGGGTAATATGATATATCCTTCTTTTATTAGTATTCCTGCTATTACATCACTTGGATTAACACTTTTGGTGGTTGAAGAACCATAGATACCGTATTGCCCACCATATGTACCTCCTATGCTTGATGTCAATTCCTTTGTTGGGGAAATGTATGCGTATTTATACATTTCAATAGGAGCATTCCTTACTATTACAGGCATTCGAAGTGGTGCACATCCATTCATTAATATAATGGCGCAAATAGCAAATAACCATTTTTTTATTACACTCATACACTACATATTTTAATCTCCAGTTCCAAAAGGAATTTAACCTATTAAAGAAGCGTGGAACTGTATGCCACATTCTTTACTTGAAGGTCGTAGGAAACCATAGATGCAGATGTAACAATAGCAGCCCACGCTATATGCGTGAGAACCACTATGCTATCCTTGCATCTAATTGAAAAT
>ERZ772875.2643-NODE-2643-length-12658-cov-3.095136_pt1 | contig 12658 bp, 9 predicted proteins | sample MGYA00580585_ERZ772875 | MGnify/ENA primary metagenome ERZ772875 (study PRJEB29015, sample SAMEA2737736) | human gut metagenome | biome: human gut; feature: human-associated habitat; material: faeces | place: China | collected 2012 ... | reverse complement strand
GCAGTTCATAAGGGCCTACAAGGTCTTCGGTTTTCTGCGATATTTCTCCGTTATGTGCAGGCAGAAGCTCGGGGCTTACAGGCGTATCAAGTATATCCTCAAGCGATTCTTTGAGCAGCTTGTTATCTGTCGTCTTGCTGTAGTAGCTGACAAGATGTTTGATAAGCGTCTTGGGTATTGAGCAGTTCACACCGTACATAGACATATGGTCGCCGTTGTAGGTCGCCCAGCCGAGAGCAAGCTCGGACAGATCGCCCGTGCCTATTACAAGTCCGCCCGTCTGATTGGCGATGTTCATAAGCACCTTTGTACGTTCTCTTGCCTGACCGTTTTCAAATACTACCGATAGATCGTTTATATCGTGTCCGATGTCCAGAAAATGCTGTTTTACGCTGTCGGTTATGTCGATTTCACGCAGTGTGACGCCTATCGCCTCGCATATCTTCACAGCGTTTGATTTTGTGCGTTTTGTTGTGCCGAAGCACGGCATTGTCACCGCTACAATATCCGTCATAGGTCTGCCGAGCAGCTTCATGGCATTGGCGCATACAAGAAGTGCAAGCGTGCTGTCAAGTCCTCCCGAAATTCCTATAACGGCGGTTTTTGCGTAAGTATGGGCAAGGCGCTTTTTGAGTCCGTGTGCCTGCATCGAAAGAATAAGCTCGCATCTCTTGTCGGTCTCATCGGCAGAGTAGGGGATAAACGGTGTGCGTGATACAAAACGTGTTATCTTTGTATCGGTGAGCGGCATATCAAACCATATAGTTTCCGTATCGCATTTGTCATTTCTGAATGATGTGTTTTTTCTGCGTTCAAATGCCAGCTTGTTTACGTCTATCTCGCTGATAACATAATCGTTTGAGAAAAGCTCGCTTTCGACAAGCGTTGCACCGTTTTCGGCAATTATGTTATGCCCTGAGAATACAAGGTCCTGCGTGCTTTCGCCTTCTCCTGCGGAGCAGTAGATATAACCCGAAATAAGCCTTGCAGATTGATTTAAAACAAGCGAACGGCGGTATTCCGACTTTCCTATCATCTCGTTGCTTGCGGAAAGATTAAGAATGATATTTGCGCCTTCCTGTGCAAGATATGTCGAGGGAGGGCAGGGCGACCACAAATCTTCGCACAGCTCGATTCCGAAAGAAAAATCATGCATAGTGTTACAACAGAATATAAGTCCCGCACCGAAATACGCACTCAGCGAATCGTCGCATTCGCCGTCGGCATCCGTGTCAAAGCGGTTTAAAAAATATTCGCATTTACTGCCGTCCCAGGCGGTAAAGTGGCGCATCTCGTAAAATTCGTTGTAGTTCGGCAGGTACTGCTTAGGCACATAGCCCAGCACTTTTCCGTGATATGTCACAGCCGCACAGTTATACAGCTTGCTTTCAAACTGCATCGGCAGTCCGACTACAGTTATCATATCAAGCTCAGACAGTTCTTCCAGAATCGTTACGAGCGCATTCTTAGCACCGTCAAGGAGCGTTGTCTGGTAGAACAGATCCTGACAGGTGTAACCCGTGATGCACAGTTCCGGGAAAACTGCGAGCTTTACATCTTTTTTAGCAAGCTCCTTTGCCAGAGAGATTATCTGCTTTGCGTTGTGCTTGCAGTCGGCAACCTTAATCTCAGGTGTTGCCGCCGCTACTTTTATAAATCCGTCTTTCATATTGTTCTTTTCGGCTTAAGGCTTAAAATTCGTAATTGCCTGTCATTCCGCCGACCTTTCTTTCTATCCAGGTTAAAATATCGTCGAAAACTATTTCCTTCATAGTTTCGTTTACAAGCTCGTGACGTGCGCCGGGGTACAGCTTGATATCAACGTTGCAACCCTCGTCAATCAGCTTTGCGTATACGTTTCTTACGCCCTTGCCGTATCCGCCGACAGGGTCTGCCGTTCCTGCCATGAATATAACAGGCAGCTTTTTCGGCACCTTTTCAGCCCACTGCTGACTTGATACTCTGCGAAGAAGGGTAGTAAGGTCAACAAATCCGCTTGCCGTAAACACAAAATTGCTCTTTTCATCGTCGATATACTTTTTTACAACATCTCTGTCATGAGTGAGCCAGTCATAGATAGTCTGACGATCTTTGATTTTGTCGTTATACACTCCGAAAATGAGAGTGTTCAGCTTATCACTGCGGAAACGTTCGCCCTTCAAGGAAACAACGGAGCGTGTAGCCCTTACTCCTATTTCGGAAAGTGCCTTGTCATCGCCCGTACCCATAATTACGGCGCAGGTAAGCTCGTTAGGAAAGCGTGTGAGATACAGCCTTGCAACAAAACTGCCCATACTGTGACCTATAAGAATATACGGCAGTGCAGGGTACTTCTTTTTCATTATCATCGTCATTCGGTGCAGATCGTTTACAAGGTGGCTCCAGCCGTCCTTTTCGGCGAAAAAGCCGAGATCATCGTTTGATCTGACGCTGTTTCCGTGACCGAGATGGTCGTTACCGCAGACGATATATCCGTGTGAGGTAAGAAAATCCGCAAAGTGTTCATAACGCTCAATATATTCACACATACCGTGCGAAATCTGAATGATGCCTTTATATCCCACGTTCATAGGAAGAACCGGAACATAGATGTAATATGCACAGTTATCAGTGCCGTTCGAGGATTCAAAAGTGCCTGTGAGCTTTTCGTATGCCATAGCGTACCTTCTCCTTTCGCAAGACGCATCAAATATTTCTTTATACTTATTATAACAAACACAGCCATAAAATACAAGTAAAACGGGGAAAAAGGGGCGTGGTGGAGATAGATAAAACTATAATCGTACTTTTTCTGGTAAAACTCCGAACGTATTTTTCTTATTGCGGCTGATATTAACAAACATATTTATATCGCAGTGCAATGCAAAAAAACTGACTTTATTGCCTAAAATATTTGACATTTCGCCAAAATATGTTATAATATATACAAAATCATTTCAACTTACCATAAGAAAAGAGGTATCCTGTTATGGGTAAGAAAATACATGCACGAGATCTCAGAGAACAAAGAAAGACCGATAGAACGGAAAAATTTGCAGATCAGAACAAAAAACGTGAAGCAGAGAGGGCAGTTCAGAAAAAAGACGCAGCCGTTTCTGTAAAATCAGTTTCTTCTGTTTCATCAAAAAAAGACAATGTAACAAAATCTATGGCTAAAGCCGCAGGCGTGAAGTCGGTTTTTGCTGTAGGAAATACTGTTTATATGACTTCATTCGGCAGAGGAAACGATGCTGTACTTGAGCAGAAAATAGTCGATACATCGCATGAGCCGCTGAATATTGACGATCCGGCATATCAGTTGAACGTTGTCACAATGAACGGTTATTCGGTTACCGGTCACAGAGGTGAAACGGTATCTGCCGTAACAGATAATCCGTTGCGCCGTTTTAACGGAGGAAAGAAAGATGAACCGGAACAGTCTGTGCCTACGGATATGCTGTGCCTGAAACCGACTCTTGAAAAGAAATTCTTCGGCAAAGAATTCAATGATAATATACATATCCAGCTTATTTACAATATTCTTGACATTGAAAAAATACTGGCGGTTTATTCGACAAACGCTGTTTATGCCTTGAATAACACGATTGCCGACGAAAACAACGAAAACTGGGACCTTTTTGCAAATTTTAGTACCGATAATACATATGATGAGCTAAACGCAATTGCAACATACAAAAAAAGCGCTGACGACGTAAGCACTGACGACGAAAAGAGAAGAGAAGCCGAAAAAAAGAAAAGAGAAGCAAAAATAGCCGAAAAAATCCTGGCTGATTATGAAAAATTCAGAAAGAATAACAGGTTGGCTTATTTTGCCGATGCATTTTATGTTGATAAAAACAAATCAAAAAGCAAACCCAAAGATAAAGCAAAAGGCATTCAGCGTGAAAAAAAGAAATTTATTCTATACTTGCTCTGATTGCCAAATTACGCCACTGGTGTGTTCACAGCGAGGACGGCAGAGCGGAATTCTGGCTGTATAAGCTCGATGAACTTAAAGATGATTTCAAAAATGTACTCGACGTTGTTTATAACCGTCCTGTTGAAGAAATAAACAACCGCTTTATAGAAAACAATAAGGTAAACATACAGATACTGGGCTCGGTACACGAGGACACCGATATTGCCGAACTTACAAGGTCGTATTACGAATTCCTTATCACAAAGAAATATAAAAACATGGGCTTTTCAATTAAAAAGCTCCGTGAGATTATTCTTGAAGGAACGGAATACAACGATAATAAGTATGATACTGTAAGAAACAAGCTTTATCAGATTGTAGATTTCATCTTATACAGAGGATATATCAACGAAAACAGCGAAAGAGCCGAAGTCCTGGTAAACGCTTTAAGAAGCACGCTTAACGAAGATGATAAGACAAAGTTATATTCGTCCGAGGCCGCTTTCCTTAAGAAAAAATATATGAAAATTATCAGAAAAGCAGCTGATTCGCTTGACGTAAAAAAACTCAAAGATCTGAAGAAGAAGGCTTTCACAATTCCCGACAACGAGCTGAGAAAATGCTTTATCAGCTATGCCGACAGCGTATCGGAATTTACCAAGCTGATTTATCTGCTGACAAGATTTTTAAGCGGTAAGGAAATCAACGATCTTGTCACAACGCTGATAAACAAGTTTGACAATATCAGAAGCTTCCTTGAAATAATGGACGAACTCGGACTTGAAAGAACTTTCACTGACGAATACAGATTCTTTGAAGGCAGTACAAAATATCTTGCCGAGCTTGTCGAGCTTAACAGCTTTGTGAAATCGTGTTCGTTTGATATGAGTGCAAAAAGAACAATGTATCGTGATGCGCTTGATATTCTCGGCATTGAATCGGATAAGACCGAAGAAGATATTGAGAAGATGATTGATAATATTCTTCAGGTTGACGCCAACGGCAAAAAATTGCCCAATAAAAACCACGGTCTGAGAAATTTCATTGCAAGCAACGTTATTGATTCAAACAGATTCGAGTACCTTGTGCGGTACGGAAATCCCAAGAAAATCCGTGAAACGGCAAAATGCGAGCCTGCTGTACGGTTTGTGCTGAATGAGATCCCGGACGCACAGATTGAAAGATATTATAAGGCTTACTATCCCGATGAAAAATCATTGTGCTTAGCAAATATGCAACGTGATAAACTGGCAGGTGTGATAGCTGATATTAAGTTTGATGATTTTTCGGATGCCGGCAGTTATCAGAAGGCAAACGCCACATCAACAAGAAGAACGTCTGAAGCTGAAATCAAGCGCAAGAATCAGGCTATAATCCGTCTTTATCTTACTGTTATGTACATTATGCTGAAGAACCTCGTAAATGTCAACGCAAGATACGTTATCGCTTTCCATTGCCTTGAAAGGGATGCAAAGCTGTATAGCGAAAGCGTATTGAAGGTCGGTAATACAAATGAAGAAAGCAGATTGCAGACCGGTAATACAAATGAAGAAAAAAATAAGGTAAAACTCACAAACCTTACAAATCTTACAATGGCTGTAATGGGAGTCAAGCTCGAAAACGGAACCATAAAAACGGAATTTGACAAGAGCCTTGCAGAAAATGCCGCAAACAGATATCTCAGAAATGCACGCTGGTATAAGCTGATACTGGATAATTTAAAGAAGTCGGAAAGAGCGGTTGTCACCGAGTTCAGAAATACTGTGTGCCATCTGAATGCGATAAGGAATATCAATATCAATATCAAGGAAGTAAAAGAGGTCGAGAACTACTTTGCTCTGTACCACTACCTCATTCAGAAACATCTCGAAAATCGTTTTGCCGATAAAAAAGTAGAAAGAGACACCGGCGATTTTATAAGCAAGCTCGAAGAACACAAGACTTACTGCAAGGACTTTGTAAAAGCATATTGCACGCCTTTCGGATATAACCTTGTGAGATATAAAAACCTTACGATAGACGGGCTGTTTGATAAGAATTACCCCGGAAAAGACGATTCTGACAAACAGAAATAATATTAATATGTAAATCGGTGCGCAAGGGTGATTTTATGAATAAATCTATTGACATTTGTACAAAAGTGATATATAATATAGATAATTCAAAATCACCTTTGTGTATTTTGAGGAACTACACCCGTGCAAAATTGCAGGGGTCTAAAACTGGGCTTTACACTTGCAATAAGTGTATTAAGAACTACACCCGTGCAAAATTGCAGGGGTCTAAAACCATATACATATTGGCAAGAACTTCGTAGCGAACTACACCCGTGCAAAATTGCAGGGGTCTAAAACACGCAGTGACGAAGACAAAATTTTTGTTTTGAACTACACCTGTGCAAAATTGCATAGGTCTAAAACAAAGCACTTCTAGCTATAAAATCTATATTTGGAACTACACCTGTGCTAAATTGCATAGGTCTAAAACAGAATATTTGACTTTTCAGTAGCTAATCTAGAACTACACCTGTGCTGAATTGCATAGGTCTAAAACATGAGACTTCTCGTTCACTTCTCAAAGAAGGAACTACACCTGTGCTAAATTGCATAGGTCTAAAACTTTCCACCTGCTACATCGTTATTGGAACTGAACTACACCTGTGCTAAATTGCATAGGTGTAGTTTTTTACGCAAAAAAAGCCGTACCCTTTGCACTTTTGCATCGGGTACGGCTTGTTACTCTTATATTAAATTGTATCAAAATGAAAAAACTCCCGGAGAAAATTCCCCGGGAGTTGCTATATATATCAGAACATTGTGTTATTTACTTCTGCGACAAGGTTAAGACCGCCTCTTGAGTCACTGCAGGTTGCCGCCGCTTCACAGATGTAACGGTGATCGCCCTTAAGAGCGATTTTATAGTGACCGGTATGTTCTATAATCTCGATACCGACATCTCTGAGCGCCTTTGTTATCTTAGCTGTTGAGAAGTTCTTGTAACCGTCAAGAGTATTTCTGATGATCGTTCTGTATTTTTCCGGCGTGCCGTCGGCGTGATTTGCCTCTAAGACCGAGAGGATAATATCAGCTCTGCGGCTGTCAGGAACGGTGGACTTTGCAAGGTACTCCTTAAGAATGTCGATGATGATTTCATACTGCTCGTTATTGTATAAATCTGTTTCGTTTCCACGCATAAGGAGCGGAACTCCTTGTACAAAAAAACGTTCGTTTTCCTGCCTGAGCCTTGCGTTCTCGGCAATAAGCATATTATTTTCATAGCTGAGCTTGTCCCTTAACTCTGCCGCTTCAGCCATCTTTGATTCAAGCTCTGAGTACATTTCGCCCAGTATCTCATTATCGGAAGAAACACTGCTGTACTTACGAAGGAGGTTTCTGTTATTTATATCGGTTCTTTCGTTCTGAATACCGTCCCACGTTTCCAGCTTTCTGTATTCTCTGCTGTTAAGATAGTTTTCAACGCAGCACTGAATATCTCTGTGGAAGGGATAATTGTCAAATGCTGTCGGAGCCATGTTTCTGTGAGGGTAGAATACATAGATAGGTTCAGGGTACTTGTCGGCAATGCAATCATTATGATCGCTTACGACCAACGCAAGCCCGGACAGCTTTGCGGCGAGCCTGTCGGCGTTAAGCTCTGAGCGTGAAGAAAGATATACCATAGGTAAAGAGAATCTGTCAGACGAGGATATTGCACTGAGAACAGTTTCTCTGTCGTCAATGCAAATAGCCTTGTTGCTGATAGGGATACCCATACTCTTGTCGGCATAGCCGTTGTCGATGATCTGTGTTACGATGAGCGGAGCAAAGGCATAAGCCGAAGGGTTGTGTGTATCCTCGCTGACGGTTCTGTTCACATATACGGAAAGGACGCTTTCGGCATAGTTGAACACAACATCTGTGTTCCACATACCGCCGTTGTTATCAATATGTATTCTTGCGGCAATTACATTTTCTTCTTCGAGATCTGTCACTTCAAGAAAGTTATTGTCATCGCCGGCAATAAACGAAAACGAATCCGTTTCAATATCTTCGATAGGATTTGACCCTTTTTTGTTCCACTCGATAATTCTGTCAACGAAACACTTCTTATCGAATGCGGGAATAACTCTGAATCTGGTTGAATAGATAAGCATATTTGTTTTTGTATGATACAGTCCGACTGCACCATACGCTCCTTCCTCATTTTTTAACGTTGCCTTTTCTGAAATAGGTCTGACTCTTAGCAAAACAATACCTGCTGTGAATGATAATTGCCGATACCGGCGGATATGCCTTATTCGTTTGCGAAAAGCAGGCTGTTAAAGCTCGAAAATAATATCAAGGATTTCTCCGATTTCCTTAAAGAAGCATTCTGTCATTGGTTTCACCTCCGTATGAATTCAAAGAATTCCGTATGCCAAAATTCTGTTTTGCATATTATGATGTTTGTTCGGGATTGCCGTTTGATTGATAATCAAAGGCTTTTCCTTACCGTAATTACATTTTATCATATTCAATTCGAAATTGCTAATAAAAAACTGTACCCAAAAATACAGTTTATGATTTTCGAAAATTTACAACGAAATAAACAGCTGCTATTATACGCAGATAAACAAAACAGCGCCGTGACTGAATGTGTCATTCGGTCACGGCACTGCTTTATTTAAATACAATGTTTTTTCTTTTCAAGCAGATACACGGTAAACGAAACAGCCTTTTTCTCTGTGGCATATTCAAGCAATTCATCGATATTGTTCTTTTTGATAACTCCGAATTGCTCCAAGTCAAGCACCAGCTTCATATCATCTGCATCAATGCAGAGCTTTACCGCATTTTTGCAAAGCGTAATAACTATTTCAGATTCAAAGATTTTCTGATAGCTCTGCTGTAATGAGCATCTTTTCTGCTTTTGTCATACCGTAATTATATCACAAAATCAGTACATTAAACCGTACAGAAATCACAGCTTCAGGCTGTCCAACACATTCTTACCTTTTTTGAAATGACTTTCCTTGTACTCAAGCAAATATGCGGTAAACGAAACAGCCTTTTCTCTGTGGCATATTAAAGTAATTCATCAATATTATTGTTAATTATAGCACTTTTCGTCGATTTTTGCAAATTTGATACAGTATTTTTCTGATTATTTAAGAAAGTTGTTGAAATTTACTAAATGATGTGCTATTATAACAATAGTAAGAGAATAGTTGATTCATACAGTAAAAACGTAATTCGAGAAGCAAAATACGGTTATCAAAGTTTATCAAAATTTGTTCAAAATGAAATTAACAAAGATGTTTGGATATTAAATAATACTTCCGTAAAAAGTATTGAATGGCATTTTTATTGGAGTAAAGTTGCACAAACCGGTGGTCCATATGGTCCGTTGTTAAAAGACCTAACTAACCGTGGAATAGGTAGAGTTGATTTGTCAGAACAAAATCTGTGAATTTTTTATGGAATACTGTATTCTCGATTCTGCAGAACCCCAAAATCAAGGAATAACCACTCTGAGAGTTGCGGATAAAGCAACACATCCCGATATAATGTTAGAGGTAGATCTGGACGTTCCGGTAGAATGCGGAATTTATGTTGTTAAGTAAACTGTTCCGGCAAAACAATAACATATGACAAAATAGGAAATCCGCTGACTTACCGTGACTCGCTGTCGTTTACCTGGAAGAACGGCAGACAGCTTGCTTCTTTACAAAACGGCAGCAGTGTGGTAAACTATACATACAACTACAATTATAGAAATGCATCTTGGAATTTAACTTATTCTACCGGACAAGGCGGGATATTTACAAAGTCTGGTAAGATTTTAACGTTTTGGTATAGGTGAAACTAATGAAAAGCAAACAACACGAGTACATTTTGAAGGCGTTTTTAAACTCAAGCATTCCTGCGGTAATTCGTAGAAGTTCTACGGAACTTATGGTTATTGATTCTGTTATAGGGGGATATTGCTCTCAATTGATAAAGCGAGCAAAACTCATCAGTCTCCAATCGAGCGAGATTATTTCTAAAACCGAAAAAGCCGCATTCTCAGAATTGATAAATCAATCAACTGGAATGGAAAAAGATGAATTAGTACTATACTATCGACTTGCAATACTTGTGGAATCTATATTGATTCAGTATAGGGAACAGCATATACCGAAAAGCAACGCTTAAAAAAGAACAAAAAGCCAGACGTTCACGTAATATGCAAAAGAGAGGAGGAAATAATAGAAAATGAATAAATCGGAAATAATTAGTATATGCAAAAAAAGTGACACTTTAACGAAAAATCAATATCTTGCGTTATACCAAATAATATTACACGGAGATTCATTTGAAAAATCCGAAATAGCCGATTTGCTAATAGACCATGTAAATAAAAAATCTATGTATTTGTTATCGGTTTTGTGGAAAGATAAAGATTCTTTGGTAAGAATGTGTGCATATGATACTGTGTCAGTTTATCCTGCAAAATTTACATATAATTATTTAATTAGTAGAATTAGTAAAGAAAATGATGAATTGGCAAGAAGCTATATCATTACATCGTTAACAGACATTAGTTTACGAGAAAAAGTGGAAGGAACTATCCGAATTTTCAAAAAATTGTATATCAAAGAAAAATCGGCGTATTGCATTTTAGCATATTTAAGAGCTTTTTTTCTACTTGGGAATCATCAAATTATTTCCAAAACACGAAAATATTTGACTCATTCTGATTATCACATAAGATGCACAGCATCAATGGTTTTGGATGATTTACTGGATAATACTCAAAATATTGATGAAACCCTTTCTTTTATCAAAGAAAGAATAAAGAAAGAAAAATCAGTTGCTGTAGAATCAAAATTGAGAGCACTTATAAAAAAATATGGGAAATAATTAAGATTAAGTCTAGATCTCTATGACGAACGGTTCACCGATAGGACTTACTTACAAGGGAAAACATATCATAACATAATAGGTGGCTTACCGGATTTAACAGCAGATTAACAAATTTTAACATATCTAAACTTAAGACAACTTTTGTATTTAAATTTTACTCAAGAGCAAGGTATAACGCATTTAACCGTACATATAAAAACAGAGGATTTGTTTATTTCAGAAATAATTCAATTCGAATTTTATTTTAATGGAGGATATATATGAAAAAATTGAGCATGATATTTTTGAGTGCCATTATTATAATTTTTTAAAATAGAGGTAACTAATGTCGTTTTTTCGATATAAAGTAAGACGAATGGTATGCACAATAATAATTTCAGTTTTGTGTTCAATTATCCTCACTTCCTGCAATCTTGTAACAATGGTAACAGGCGACTACAGCGGACTTGCCAATCGGAATTTCAATGCGTTGATAACCGCTATGGAAAATAAGGATAAATCGGCAGTCAAAGCACTGTTTATGGACAGCACAATAAACAGCTCGGAGAATTTTGAAAATTCCTTGGATGAATTACTTGAATATTATAATGGAAAAATGACTTCTTATGATGACGTGTCAAGCGGCGGAGAGTTTGTTGAAAGAAATTTATTTATTGGCAAGCGGGTATTTATGTCCTCGTATTTTGTAGTTGAAACCGACGGCGATAAATATCATTTTGATATTACAGAATGTGTTTTTGACAGCTTAAATCCGGGTAATGTCGGAATAAAATCTTTCTACATAATAAACGACAAAGATTTTCCCGATAAAGACGGGTACTATCAGGGTGATTACAAAAATACCGAAGGGATAAATATCGGAAAATATGCCGAATATTCCGAAGACACGGTAATGTCAAGAGAGAAATTCAATAATCTGCTTACTGCGATTGAAAACAAGGACAAGGATACGCTCGGGTCTTATTTTTCAAAAAATGCCGTTGAGAAAACACCCGATTTCGACAACGAAGTTGAAAAATTGCTGAACCTGTATAAAGGAACTCATAAGCCGTTTAACAGATATACGGGTGGCGGCAGTGTTTATGAGATGAATGACCGGGGTACTGAATACAAATATCTTGATTCGAATTTTTATCTCGAAACCGAAGAGGGCAAAAACTTTTATTTTAAAATCAGCGAATATCTTATCAATGAAGAAGATGAAAATAATGTCGGCATTACATGCCTTAAGGTTTATAACCAAACCTCAGATGTAAATGCCGAAATCGATATGGAGGCTGTGCCGATAGTTGTTATCGGGGCTGAATGACCAAATCGGCTTTGGCGGTCGTTAAACGGTTGTGTATCTGAGGATTTAATAATGCAAAAAATTTTAGAACCCATTTTAGTTACGATAATTTTTGTCGGCTCATACATTCTAAATTATTCTTGCTTTGTCACCTGTCTTTCCGATGATGTCGAGTTTAATTACGGAAAACACAAAAAGCGCAAAATATATAAAGAAACCCATGGCTTTTGGAGAAAGTTTTTCTTCATAGATATAAGAAAAATGGTAAGCCGATGGCATTACGTCCTGTTTATTGTAAATTTTGTCGCTTTTGTTCTTATGCTTATTTTGGTAAATATTTATGTATTGAGCGAAGAAAATGTATCCAGATGGTTGTTTCTTATTTGTGGCGGAGTTTACTTTCTGTCGTCTGTCCCGGTAGTATTTGCAAGATGGGGGCTTTACAGAGTGAACGTTGTCAGAAGTCGCAAAGAGTACAGGAAGAATAATCGGAAGTGATTACATTTCTTGATGAGTTGTGTGTAATCGTAGTTCTTTAATGTTATCAAAAACAAGGCATTGATTTCAAATTTACAATGCGAATAAGCA
>ERZ772875.2641-NODE-2641-length-12688-cov-36.444550_pt1 | contig 12688 bp, 12 predicted proteins | sample MGYA00580585_ERZ772875 | MGnify/ENA primary metagenome ERZ772875 (study PRJEB29015, sample SAMEA2737736) | human gut metagenome | biome: human gut; feature: human-associated habitat; material: faeces | place: China | collected 2012 ... | reverse complement strand
TGTTCACCGGCGATCCGGAGTCGCCCAACGGCGTGCGCTACTGCATCAACAGCGCCGCCCTCCGCTTCGTGCCTTACGCGAAAATGGAGGCCGAGGGCTACGGATACCTCCTGAATTTGTTTGAGGGCTAAGCCGGGCACGGATATGTTGACGCAGCAGAAAAGAAAAACCCCGCTCGACTGAGCAGACCACACAAGCCAGCTGACCCTCCGTATGTGCTGAAGCATACGGAGGGTCAGCTGCTGTTCGTAATGAAAGCCTTTTGCTCTGAAGGTGCTTTTTCGGTTTGATAAGTGGGAAGCGGCTCGATTAGTTTCCCGTTTGCGTTCCGTGGGTATGTTCCTTCTGTGCTGTCATTTTCGCAGCTGCAAGCACCATCAGCTGCCGCTCACCCTCGATCTCGCTGGGATAGGGATAGGATTTTGCGCATTGGCGAAACTGCGCCATGAGCTTCTCTGCCTTCTTCGGGTTTTGTTCGACCAGCAGTGCATACACATATTCCGTGCGCAGCACCGACGGGTATTTTTTCATAGCCTTCATGACCCTCAGCTGATCCCTTGTCCGCATTTCGTCCAGGATCTCCTTTCGGTTTTCCGAGATCATTTCCACATACATCTGATCGCATACCATCAGATTTCGATATAAGCCAATGATCCCATTTTGCTGGGCGAGAAGCCGTTTCATCAGCGTGTCTGCTTCATCAAACCGCTGCTGATCCATCAACCGGTTGCATGCCAGCACGCCGGTCGTGGCTACGATCCCGTTTTTCATCGACTCGTCAGAGGGGACTTTGAACCACTCATCGGGCATATCCTTTAAGCGAAGTCCCTTTGCGATTTGTTCATTTACCTTCATCTGGATCCAGAACGCCCGGGTTGCCTCTTCACTGCGGGAAAGCTCCAGTGCGTTCCTTCCATCATTGTTTACCGGCCCCATTTTAATGGGCAGACCGTTTATCAGGGCGAAGGCCAGCCCGATAACCGCAAAGATCATCAGGATCGTCCAGCCCAGCGAACGGGCGGAGCAGAGGAAAGACAGGCCCACACAAAGCACGGCTGTGGCCAGGTTTATGATCACACCGCCAAAGTTATACAGCATTACCGGCATTTTCCCGTCCTTCAAGTCGGGTGGTATCATCAAGCATTGGCCGCCGGTTCCGGCGATATGCAGCTTCCTGCATTGTATGCAGCCGTCGAGCTTTACCCACATCAGATTTGCGACCCGAAAGGAGCTGAAGCGGTAGCCGGTCATCAGGCCAAAGATCAAATGCCCTGCCTCATGGATAATGAGCTGAATCAGTATGGCGGCGTATGTGCCGATAAGCATCAGTGCAAGGGGTATAATCTCCGAAAAAAGCCCTTTTTCAGACTGACCCGCCGTATCCATATACATCAGATCGAATATGCCGCAGGCAGCACCAAGCAGCATGTAAAACACGATACCGATCCATTGTCCCTTGTTCTGTGCCGTTTTCTCTTTCTTCTTTTTTGTCATGAGACCTCCATTATTGGTTCTTCTGCATCTCCAATCATACCGGAATTATGAAAACAAATTGACAGCTACTGCTCATAAGACAAATCTAAGCTTATCCATTGACCAACTATTTTAAGTTTAGCATATCTTTTTGCGTTTTTCCACCGCTTTTTCACCTGGCTTTTGCCGCTGCCTTTTCGCCGCCGAAAACGGAGCGCGGATCATTCCGCTCTGCCGCAGCCCATTTCAGCGGAGCAGACACTATCCGCGCTGACGGTTAATTTGCGACGAATTTGCATATTGACATCGGGGCGGCATCATGTTATGCTGAATTGCAAATGAATTGCAAATTGGAGGCGTGGTGACTTGTCCAGTTACAGCACGCGGCAGAGGAAGGCTCTGCTTGCCTATTTGAGCCGGCACCCGGATGAGCTGCTGTCCGCACGGCAAATTGCGGACGCGCTGGCGGATGAAAAAATCAGCCTCAGCGCCGTGTATCGAAACCTTGCGCAGTTAGAGGCGGAAGAAAAAGTGCGGCGCAGCAGCAAGAGCGGCACGCGGGAGGTCTACTATCAGTACCTTGACGCCGAGAGCTGCAAGGGTGCGCTGCACATGAGCTGTGTGAAGTGCGGCAGGACCTTTCACATGGCAAACGGCAACGCCGCCCTGTTTGCAAAGCACCTGGCGCAGAGCGAGCAATTCACGCTGGACGCCGCCGACACGGTTCTCTATGGCACCTGCGCGGATTGCAGGGAAGAATAATACTTGGAAGGAGGACAGGCTATGACAAAGAAATCTCGTTTGATCACAGGCTTGCTGGCAGCCGTGCTGGCGGCTGTCATGCTGTCCTCCGCTGTCTATATTGCGGTCGAAGCCAACCATACCTGCTCCGGTGAGGACTGTGCCATCTGCCACCACCTGCAGGTCTGCGAAAATCTGCTCAAGAGCATTGGGCTTGCCGGTGCTGCCGCGGTTTTTGCCGCGGCGGTCAGGTATGCCCCGTGCAGAGTCATTCCCTCCTGCGCGGAGCTTGTCCGCACGTTTACTTTGGTTTCACTCAAGGTCAAGCTTTCAGATTAAATAAGAACCTTTACAAGGGTGTAGTCTATCCGTTTTCGGATAGGCTTTCGCGGCGTTGCCGTCACCCTTGTATTTTTGCGCCCATTTTTACGTTCTTATCATAATCTGGAGGTACATATAGCCTATGAAAAAGATCACTGCGCTGCTGCTTGCGCTTATGATGCTGGCCGGCGTCCTTGCCGGCTGCGGAAAGCCGAAGGATACCGGAAAAGCCGGCAAATTGAAGGTCGTCACCACCATCTTCCCCGCATACGATTGGGTCAGGGAGCTTCTGGGCGACAAGGCGGATAATGCCGAGGTCACCATGCTGCTGGATAACGGCGTTGACCTGCACAGCTATCAGCCCACCGCCGATGATATTGTCAAAATCTCCGATTGCGACCTGTTTGTCTATGTGGGCGGCGAGTCCGACGGCTGGGTGGAAAATGCCCTGAAAAACGCCGCCAACAGGAATATGAAGGTCATCAATCTGCTGGAGGTGCTGGGTGATTCCGTGAAAACGGAGGAGACCGTTGAGGGTATGCAGGAGGACGGTCACGACCACGGTCACAGCCACGATGAACAGCTCACGGAGGATGACATCAGGGATCGCACCCTCTCGGATTTCGCCGGTGCGTGGAAGTCCCTGCACCCCTATCTGCTGAACGGCGACCTGGACAAATTCTGCCAACACAGGGCGGAGGAGGACGAGGACACCTCGACCACAAAGGACACCTATTTGGAGAAGTACAAGACCTCGTGGCAGTGTGACGCCGAGAAGATCTCTATCAACGGGAACACGATCACCTTCACTTATGGAGACGGAAAAACCGTTTCCGCTGAATACACCTATGCCGGTTATCAGCCGAAGCGGAATGATGAGGGCACGATCCGCAGCGTCCGCTATCAGTTCGAAACCACCAGTGCCGATGCGCCCAAATATGTGCAGTTCAGCGACCACGGCCACGAGCCGGGCGAGGCGGAGCATTTCCATATCTACTTCGGCAACGACGGCTTCAATGCGCTGATGAGCGCCAAGACCAATCCGTTTTTTGTGAAGGACGCGCTTTCCGCAGAGGACATCCTTGACGAGCTGATGGGGCACGACCATGGGGAGGAAAAGGACGAGCACGTCTGGCTGTCCCTGAAGAACGCCCAGACACTCTGCGTGACGCTTGCGGATGCACTGTGTGCCATCGACCCGGACAACAAGAACACCTATATCGCCAACGCCGCGGCGTATAGGGACAAGCTGGCTGCTCTTGACGCAGACTATAAGGCGGCTGTGGACGGTGCGGCCCATAAGACCGTTTTGTTTGGCGACCGTTTCCCGTTCCGCTATCTGATGGATGATTACGGTCTGCGCTATTATGCCGCTTTTGTGGGCTGCTCCGCTGAAACCGAGGCCAGCTTTGAAACCGTTTCGTTCCTTGCAAAGAAGGTGGACGAGCTGGGGCTTCCCTGCGTGCTGACCATCGAGGGTGCACAGCATAGGATCGCGGAAACCATCGTTCAGAACACCGTTGGGAAGAATCAGAAGGTGCTGACCATGGATTCCATGCAGTCCACCACCTCCAAGGACGTGGCAAACGGCGCTACATACCTTTCCGTTATGGAGAAAAATCTCTCCGTGCTGAAGGAAGCGTTGGGGTAAGGAGGTAGGTCTATGGCTCAGCTCACTTGTCAAAATCTCTGTGCCGGCTACGATGGACGACCCGTTCTCCAAGACCTCAGCTTTGAGCTCCTGGCAGGCGACTATCTCTGCATCGTAGGGGAAAACGGCTCCGGCAAGAGTACCCTTATGAAAACGATCCTCGGCCTGCAGCCGCCCATCAGCGGCAGGATTTTGACAGGCGACGGGCTGAGGAAAAACGAGATCGGCTATCTGCCGCAGCAGACAGTGGTACAAAAGGACTTCCCGGCATCCGTGAGAGAGATCGTTCTCTCCGGGTGCCTGGGACGCTGCGGCAGCCGTCCATTTTATAACAAAGAAGAAAAGAAACTTGCGGCGGAGGCTATGGAGAAAATGCAGATTACACAGCTTGCAAGGCGGTGCTATCGGGAGCTGTCCGGCGGGCAGCAGCAGCGGGTGCTGCTTGCCCGCGCACTGTGCGCCACGCAAAAAATGCTGCTTCTTGATGAGCCTGTTTCCGGGCTTGACCCCAAGGTGACGGCGGAAATGTATACGCTCATCGAAAAGCTCAACCGTGAGGACGGCATCACCGTGATCATGATCTCTCACGATGTGGCTGCCGCCGTCCGATACGCCAGCCATATTCTGCATATTGGCGACACCGTTTTCTTTGGGACAAAGGCGGACTATCTCCAAAGCCCGCAAGGGCGGCTGTTTGACGCGAAGAAAGGCGGTGACAGCCAATGACCGCTATCTTGGAAAAGCTGGCTCTCTATTGGGCATACCCCTTTGTCCGCTATGCGCTCATTGTCGGTGTGCTGATCGCGCTTTGCTCCTCCCTGCTGGGCGTGACGCTGGTGCTGAAGCGGTTTTCCTTCATTGGTGACGGTCTGTCCCATGTGGCGTTCGGCGCAATGGCGATTGCCGCCGTGCTGCAGATCACCAACAAAATGCCCCTTGTAATGGTCGTTACCATCCTCAGTGCCGTGCTGCTCCTGCGCACCGGACAGAATACGAAAATCAAGGGCGATGCCGCCATCGCCATGATCTCTGTCGGTTCTTTGGCAATCGGATACCTATTGATGAACATTTTCTCCACCTCGTCCAATCTTTCGGGCGATGTGTGCAGCACGCTGTTCGGCTCCACCTCCATTCTGACGCTGTCCCCCGTAGAGGTATGGCTGTGCGTGGGAATGTCGGTGCTGGTCGTGGCGGTGTTCATCCTGTTCTACAATAAGATCTTCGCCGTGACTTTTGACGAGAGCTTTGCAAGGGCGGCCGGCACGAGGGCGGGGCTCTACAACCTGTTGATCGCCGTCGTCGTTGCGGTCATCATCGTGCTGGCTATAAACCTTGTGGGTTCCCTGCTGATCTCCGCACTGGTGATCTTCCCGGCACTGTCCGCCATGCGGATGTTCAAAAGCTTTCGCAGCGTGACCGTCTGCGCGGCAGTCCTTTCGGTTTTCTGTGCGTTGCTCGGCATTCTGGCGTCCATTCTCGCCGGTACGCCGGTAGGCTCCACCATCGTTGCCGTTCAGATCGGCGCTTTCGGTCTGTCATGGCTGGCAGGCACGGTATTGGGAGGTGTTCGCAGATGAAAAAACTATTTTGCGTGCTGTTGGCAGCCCTGCTGCTCTGCACTCTCGCCGCCTGCGGCCATGAGGACACCGCACAAAAGCCCGCTGCGGAGGATGCGGAAGGCACCGCCGCGGTCGACATTGACCTGACCGCACTCAGCGGCATCATGGTCTATTCCGAGGTCAACAGCATGATCTCCTTCCCGGATAACTACATCGGAAAAACCGTCAAAATGCAGGGGCAGTTCACCATATACCAGGCCACCGACGAAAACGGTGCTTTTATCCCGGACAAAATGTTTTTTGCCTGCATGATCGCCGATGCCACCGCCTGCTGCGCACAGGGGCTGGAGTTTGCCCTCGCCGGAAGGCCTGTCTATCCCGACGATTATCCGGAGCTGGGGGCAGAGATCACCGTGGTGGGTACGTTTGAATGGTACGAGGAGGATGGCTGCCGGTACTACCGGCTGGGTAACGCATCGTTTGTAAACTGAGGCAGCGTGGGCTGTATCAACCGGAAGTCCTTTGCAATGCTTCACCTGTGATAACAGCAGCAGTACCCCGGACGCCTGAGCGTCCGGGGTACTGCTGCTGTTATCGCTATATATCCATTGTCAGGAGGTATGCGATGCCCGTCGTCCCATCGTATACGCACAGGGAAACATTTGTGTATGCGCTTGTTCCCGGGTTTCGATCCACCATTTTCCAGCAGCCGTCCGCGAACGAGGGCAGCTCCACATAGGTGGAAAGGCTCTCCAGAAAGTTCTCAGCCGCTTCGGGGAGGGGAAAGCGTTTCCATTGCAGGAACGCCTGACGCACGTCCTCCCCAACGGTCAGCTTATATAGTGCTATTCCCTCATAAGGAAACCCTTCGTAGTTATTGAAGAGCTCCTCAAGCACACAGTCTTTCTTATCAATATGCAAGCCAAAGTCCCGCATAAGCTGCGCCTTGGGATCACCAAGGCGTTTTGACCCACACGACACCAGAAGCATTCCGATACACACGAGAGCCATAACGCATATCAGCTTTTTCATGATTTACTCCTTGTATATCACTCCTTAATAGGAGGGTACTTACACTTACCATCATAAGGATATTCTAATACAACGGAGTTTTCTCGTCAATAATAGTCAATGTCATTCTAACATTCGTGCATTTGCCCCGCTTTGGCTCAATGGCAAAAGGCGTTCACTGTACCTCGCTGGGCTTTGTGGCGACCTCCGCAACGTTATCGCAGCAGCTCTCGATCAGCTCCCTGTCGTGGGTGATCACGAGAATGGTCCTGCCGCTCCGCGCTTCGCTTTTCAACCTTTCTGCGATCAGGCGCATATTCTGCCCGTCAAGGCCGCTGGTGGGCTCGTCAAGGATCAGTATCCTGCGGCCGGAAAAGATGGCACAAGCAATGGCAAGGCGCTGCTTCTGCCCGCCGGACAGGGTGGACGGGTGCGCGTTCCTGTACTCGTAAAGCCCAAACTCCTTCAGCAAATGTCTGGCACGGTCTTTGCTTTCTTCCGTCAATCTGGCATTCAGCAGCAGCTCCTCCGCCACGCTTGCCGTGAAAAACTGCGTTGACGTGTCATTGCCGCAGTAATAGATCTCCCTGCGCCGGACTGCCGCTCTTGCCTTTTTCCCGTCTATCAGGATATGCCCCCTTGTCTGCCTTGCCAGCCCGCAGAGGATCTGCGCAAGGGTGGTTTTCCCCGCGCCGTTTTGCCCCGTTATGGCGGTTACGCCGCCCTTTGGAACGGACAGCGAAATATCCTCAAAAATAACTTCTTTGCGTATTCTTTTCGAGAGCCCTGCTGTCTTCAAGACGGCAGGGCTTTCGTCCAATACGGAGGGAGCGGGAAGGCACTTTCCCTCGTGCGGAGAGCGCAGACCCATGTGCAAAATGTCCTTCTCCGGCAGAAGAAGCAAATCCTCCGGTGTATACTCGGCCGCTATTCTGCCGTCCCGCAGATATAAAAACCGGTCTGCGATCCCCATCAGCCAGTCGATCCGATGCTCCGCGAGGAGCAGGGTAAAGCCCTGTTCCTTGAGCTGCCGGAGGGTCTGCGCAAGCTGCCTCGTCCCGGCGGCATCGAGGTTGGCCGTCGGCTCATCACACACAAAGACCTTTGGCTTCATGGCATATACGGACGCAATGGCCGCCCGCTGCTTTTCTCCGCTTGAGAGGACGTCAACTGCCCTGTCTTTCAAATGGGACAGCTTCAATGCCTCTATGGCGGCGTCCGTCCTCTCCCGTATCTCCCGGGCGGACAGGCCGTAATTCTCGCAGGGAAAGGCGACCTCTCCGGCAAGCTCGGAGGAAAAGAACTGGCTTTTGGGATCCTGAAAAACGCTTCCCACCAAACGCCCGATCTCCCATGTGGAAAGCCTTGATATGTCCTTGCCGTCTATCTTCACGCTCCCGCTGAAAACTCCGGGATAGTAGGACGGCGCAAGCCCGTTGACAAGCCTTGTCACGGTGGTCTTGCCGCAGCCGGAGAGCCCCGTCAGCACGACGCATTCGCCGCCTTTTACCGAAAGGGAGATGTCCCGCACGCCTCTGTCCGAGTTTTCGTATTGAAAGGAAGCGTGTGTAAGCTCGATCATGCCATGCTCCTTTCCAAGACCAAATAGGACGCCGTGACTATCGCACATGCGGCTGCCGCGATGTGATCCCGCGTCCCGGTCCTTTTCTCATAATAGCTGCCGCGCACCCCCGGACGCTCCGCGCCTCTTGCAACAGCGGAAACGGAAAGCTGATCGGCGAGCTGCAATACCCGAAGAAGAAACGGAACCAGCACATACTCCATGCTCTGCACGGGATGTGCGAGCAGCTGCCCCGCTGCGGTCAGCCCTCGGTTTTTCATGGACCTGCCTACGCCTTTCAGCTCCGTCCGCATGGTGGGGAAGAAGCGAAAGACCACAAGAAGCCCGAGAATGAACGGGGTGGGCATACGGAGGCGGGATAAGAACGCGGAGAGCATCCCCGGCGGCGTGGTGATCAGATCCCATGACACCAGAAAGATCGGTGACAGATTCCAGAACATCAGAACATAAAACTCCGAAAAGACCGGCATGTGCAGCCCGTGGAAGCGGATGCCGTACAGCAGCAGCGCCAGCAGCAGATAAAAGCAGCCATAGGACGCGGCAAGGCGGAAGTTCCGCTGTAAGACGAGATAAAGAAGCGCACCGCCGGTCAGGATGCAGGTGAGCAGCACATTCCCGCCGATCGTTACTCCGGCAAAGACGCACAGCAGCGCCCACAGCTTGACCGGCACCGCAAAGGATGCGTCCGCTCTCATAGAACGCCGGCCTTCTGAAAATGCCTGCGGATCAGCCGACTGCCCACCATGCAGCCTAAAAAGCCCATCAGCGTCGTGAACAGCAGAATAAAGGCCAGCCAGCCGGGAGAGGTGTAGTAACGCACATAGGAATCGATGTAGCTCTGCTCCATGCCGCTTGCCAGCGCAAAATCGTAGTAGGTGTCCCAGAAGAACCAGATGGGCAGCAGATTGACCCCGTTGTACAGCAGGCTCGCCGCCGTCCAAGCGGCAGTCAGCCGTTTCGGCTTTTGGCAGGAGCCTTCCTTCCAGAGAATCGCCTCGCAGAGGATTCCCACGAGAACATAATAAGGAAGCAAGAACCAGTTGCCCATCAGCAGGAAAATCACGCCGAGGATCGTCATATAGATCAGCGTCACAAAACGCTTGCCGATCCGGCTGACCATGAGCATATAGACCGGCGCGCAGAGGAACATGGTGATCCCCACCGACAGCACCATGCTGACAAAGTCGTTGGCCATGCAGACCATATTGACGATGAGCTGGATCACGATCAGCACCGCCGAAAGCAGCACCGTGGTGATCACATCCCTGACAGACCATTTATTTGTTTCTTTCATAAACTCCTCCTTGTTTTCGACACTTCGTTTTCCAGTATTGTACTTGGAATTCTGTTTATCTCGCAGCGTTCTACGCCGTCCACTCCATGCTCTCGCTCTGGAGCTGCGCCATATGGCGGAACAGGCCGTTCTTTTTCAGCAGCTCGGCCGGAGAACCCATCTCAACCACGCGGCCACCGGAGAGCAGGACGATCTGATCGGCGTTCATGACGGTACGCATGCGGTGCGCGATGATGAGCACCGTCTTATCCTTGATCAATCCGGACAGCGCCGCCTGCACCGCCGTCTCGTTTTCCACGTCCAGCGAGGCCGTTGCCTCGTCCAGCAAAATCACCGGCGCGTCCTTCAAGATGGCGCGGGCAATGGAGATGCGCTGCCGCTCGCCGCCGGAGAGCCGGGAGCCGTTTTCCCCGATCAGGGTATGGTAGCCCTCCGGCAGCTTGGATACAAAGGCGTCGCACTGCGCCGCCTTCGCCGCCGCCAGCACCTCCTCGTCGGTGGCGTCCCGCTTGCCGAGGCGGATGTTTTCCATCACGGTATCCGCAAACAGCACCACATCCTGAAATACGATGGCGTAGTTTTTCAGCAGTGCCTCGCCGTCCACCGTGGATACATCCACGCCGCCCAGCCGCACCGTTCCCTCCGCTATGTCCCAGAAGCGGGCTGCCAGCTTGGCTGCCGTGGATTTGCCGCCGCCGGATGGGCCCACCAGCGCCGTCACCTGTCCCTGCTTCGCCGTAAAGGAAACGTCTCTTAGCACGTCCTCTTTTTCCCGGTAGGCAAAGGTCACGTGCTCAAAGCGGATGTCGTAGCCGTCGGGATCATATTCGGTCAGTCCGGTCATGCGCTTTTCGTTCTCGATCTCCTGCATACGCTCGATGCGCACCTCGCAGGCGAAAACCGCGGCCATGTTGGCAAACATGGAGCCGATGGGGTCATATACCCGGGTGGCGGCGATAAGGAACATCAGAAACGGGATCAGCGCCAGGTCGCCGCGGCTCATCAGCGTCACCCCCGTGAGGACGGTGGTGGCGATGCCCAGCTTTAGGAAGGACTGTGCCGCCGTGACTACGGAGCCTGTGAACAGCTCGCCCCGGATGGTGTCCTGCTCCGCCTCGTCCAGCCTGCGGTTCAGGTCGGCGATATACCGCGCCTTTTGGTTGCACGCCTTGATCTCCGGCGCGCACTCCAGCACCTCCTGCATGGCGTCGGTGGCCGCACGGCGGGTGACAAGGCCCTTCTTTATATGCCGCTTTTCCATGCGCCGGGAGAGATAGACCATCAGCAGCGACGCGGGCACCACCCACAAAAGAGCCAGTGCCATCCGCCAGTCGTAAAGCAGCATGCCTGCGGAAATCAGCGCCGTGGAGATGAGCGCGCCGTGCATGGCGGGGTAAAAGTGGGAGAAGGCCTTTTCCAGCGTCTCCGTATCCCCCATGATGGTGGTGGTCAGGTCGGTCAGGTCACGGTTTCCGAAGAAGGACAGTGGGAGCTGGCGCAGCACCTCCGCCAGCCGGATGCGGCGGTTGGCACTCTCCCGGTAGGTGGCTTCGTATAGGGCTTTGTATTGGATCAGGAAGGTCACAAAGAGCGCGGCGAGGGCAAGGACGCCTGCCACCAGAAAGCGCGTAAGACCAGCCCTTGGGTCGGTGCCGTTTGTCAGCGCCTCTACGATGCCGGAGAGTGCCGTGGCCAGCACGCCCACCGGCAGCATTTTGCTGATGTTGACCAGTACGGACCAGAACACGGCGGCCACATAGTCTTTTGCGCCCTTCTCCGTCATGGCGTATTTTTTGCGGATGCGTTCGATCATGCGGCACCTCCTACCTTCCACTGCGCGGCCTTTTGGTATTCCTCCCACATGGCGGCGTATACGCCGCCCTTTTCAAGAAGCTCGTCGTGCTTTCCTTCCTCGGCGATCTCACCGTCCCGGACGACGAGGATGCGATCCATGTTCCGCACCGTGGACAGGCGGTGGGCGATCATCAACACGGTCTTGCCCTTCATCAGCGCCTCGAAGGCCTTTTGTATCTTCGCCTCGTTCTCCGGGTCTGCAAAGGAGCTGGCCTCATCCAGCACCACGATGGGTGCGTCCTTTAAGATCGCCCTCGCCAGCGCGATGCGCTGCATCTCGCCGCCGGAGAGGTACACGCCCTTGGCGCCGATCACGGCGTCCAGCCCGCCCGGCGTCTTTTCCAGAATATCGCCGCACTGGGCAAGCTGCGCCGCCCGTAATATCTCCGCCTCCGTTGCGTCCGGCCGGGCGGCGCGGATGTTGTCGCGGATGCTCTTTTTAAAGAGCCGCACCTCCTGAAAGACAAAGGAGATCTGCTCCATCAGCTCCGCGGTGGGGATGCTGCGCACATCCCGTCCGCCCAGGAGCACCGCCCCTGCCTGCACATCGAAAAAGCGCGGGATCAGCCGGGCGATGGTGGTCTTGCCGCCGCCGGAGGGGCCCACCAGCGCCCACGCCTCCCCCTGCGGCAGATGGAAGCTCACATTCGTCAGCGCGGGCCTGTCCGCGCCGTCATAGGAAAAGGTGACATTCTCAAAGGAAATGCCGCTACCCGCGGGCTTGCTTCCGCTGTCCGCCGCAGGCTCGGGAAGGGGCGACTCCTTCAATATCGCCTCCAGCTTGTTCACTGCCTCGGCGGCCTCCATCTGTGCGTTGACCGCGTACATCAGCCGCTCCATCATAAAGGCAAGCTGGGGCGCGAAGAAGATGTAAAACACCAGATCGGCCAGCACCGCCCAGCCGTCTGCCGCGCCGCCGATGAGAACCATTCCCAAGGGCATGAGAAACAGGAACATGGCGTTCAGCACCACCGTAAGCAGGGTGTAGGGCATACGGCACATCATGGCGTAGCCGCTGGCAAGGTCGCGGTAGCTGAGGATGGCGGCATGAAAGCTCTTGAAGGAGTAAACCGTCTGCTGGAATACCTTCACCACCGGGATGCCCCGGACATACTCCGTGGCCTCGGCGGAAATGCGCTCTCCGGCGCGCTGGTATTCCTCAAAGAACTTCATGCCCGTCCCAGTCATCATGGTCATCAGGC
>ERZ772875.2640-NODE-2640-length-12691-cov-6.404479_pt1 | contig 12691 bp, 6 predicted proteins | sample MGYA00580585_ERZ772875 | MGnify/ENA primary metagenome ERZ772875 (study PRJEB29015, sample SAMEA2737736) | human gut metagenome | biome: human gut; feature: human-associated habitat; material: faeces | place: China | collected 2012 ... | reverse complement strand
CAACGCCCAGGTCATGGGTGATGTAGATAACGGACATGCCCAGCTCCTTCTGCAGGTCGCGGATCAGCTGCAGGATCTGTGCCTGAATGGTCACGTCCAGTGCAGTGGTGGGCTCGTCGCAGATCAGGATCTGCGGGCGGCAGGCCGCTGCAATGGCAATGACGACACGCTGACGCATACCGCCGGAGAACTCGTGGGGGTACTGTTCGTACCGACGCTCGGGGTCGGGGATACCCACCTTGCCCAGCATCTCGATGGCAGCCTTTTTGGCTTCCTCACCCTTCAGACCCTGGTGGTGCTCAATGCTCTCCTGGATCTGCTTGCCGATCTTCTTCAGCGGGTTCAGGCTGGTCATGGGATCCTGCATGACCATGGCGATCTTCTTGCCGCGGACACCCAGCCAATCCTTCTCGGTGAACTTGGTCATATCGCGGCCTTCGAACATAATGGAGCCGCCGGTAATCTTACCGTTGGCATCCAGCATACCCACAAAGGTCTTGGTGAATACGGACTTGCCCGAACCGGACTCGCCCACGATGGCAAGGGTCTCGCCTTCGTACAGGTCCAGCGAGCACTTGCGGATGGCGTTCAGCTTGCGGCCGCGCAGGCTGAAAGTGATCTCCACGTCTTTGGCAGAGATAATCGGTTGTCTATCCATTTACGTCTCTCTCTCCAATCTATCAAACGTGGTTGCGCGGATCAGCCGCATCCGACAAAGCGTTGCCCATGATATAGAAGGAAATGGAAATGATGGACACGATGGATGCAGGGAAAACCAGCAGGTACGGATAATCCAGGAAGAAGCCGCGCACCTTGCTCAGGATCAGGCCCAGAGAAGGCGTGTCGATGCCCAGGCCCAGGCCCAGGTAGGACAGCGTGGATTCCAGATTGATGGTGCCCGGGATGGACAGTGCCATACGCAGGATGATAACGGAGACCAGATACGGCAGGATGTTCTTGGTCAGCACGCGCCACAGCGGGGTGCCCAGGCAGCGGGACGCGAGGTTATACTCACGGTCACGGAACATGAACACCATGTTGCGGACACGGCGTGCCATAGAAAGCCAGTTGATGGCGATCATGGAGATGGCCATGATCCAGAAGCTCTGGCCCACCATCAGGGCGATCAGGGTCATATAGATGATATAGGGCACGTTGTCGATCAGGTTGTACAGCTCCGTGAAGAAGCGGTCCAGGCTGCGCACATAGCCCCAGATCAGGCCGAAGATCACGCCCACGATGCTCTCGCCCACGGCGACCACCAGAGCCAGACGGATGGAAACCTGGGTGGCATACCACACCTGGCACCAGTAGTCACGGCCCAGGTTGTCGGTACCGAACCAGTACTCACTGTTGGGCTTGATGAAAGCCTTGCTGGAATCAGAGATCAGGGTAGTGTAGTGATACTTGCCGATGCCCAGCGCAATGAAGGAGAACACCGTCAGCGCCAGGAACAGGATCAGGCAGAAGACAGCGACCTTCTGCTTGAGGAAGTTCTGGATGACAGAACCCCAATAGGAATAGTTGGAGTAGCCGATGCGTTCAGCTTCTTCCGGGGAATAATCCACAAAGTAGAACAGTTCTTCGGGCTTCTTGCCCTCAAAATCCGATGCCTTAGCCATCAGCGAGCCTCCTCCTTTCCGGTCAGAGTAATACGGGGGTCAACCACCATCATCAGCACATCGCCCAGGAACACGCCCACGATGCCCAGCACAGCGTAGAGGATGACCAGGGTCTGCACAACGTTCAGGTCATAGCGCTGGATGGCATCCGTCAGCAGGGGGCCCATGCCGGGAACGGAGAAGAACCGTTCCATCAGCAGGGAGCCGCCCACCGTCAGCAGGATGGACTGGGGGATATACTGCACCATGGGGACCATGGCGTTGCGCAGAACATGCTTGAACATGATCTCGCGGGAGCTCAGGCCCTTGACACGGGCCAGCTTGATATAGTCGCGGGTCAGCTCATCCACCATGTAGCGGCGGGTCCACAGGGCATAGCCTGCAATGGATGCAAGCGAAAGGCAGGTGATGGGCAGCACGCTGGAAGCACTCACATTGCGGGTGGAATACAGCGTGGGGAATCCCAGGTACTTGGAACCGAAGACCAGCACCAGAGAATACGACACCAGCGACGGGACCGCGTTGACGAACACGGTGTAGGCCGTGCCGATCCAGTCGAATACCTTGTCCTTGAATGCCGCCTGCAGGATGCCCATCAGCACACCGATCACCAGAGAGATGCCGGAGGCGATGAGACCCAGACGCATGGAGATACCAAACTTTTTACCAATGACCTTGACCACCGGGGCACCGTTCTGGATGCGGCGGGAAGTGCCGAAATCCAGATGCAGCAGGCTGTTATAGAACTTGACCAGCTGGGTGGGGATGGGATCGGTCAGGCCAGCTGCTTCCAGAGCGGCGGTCTTCTGCTGATCGGTAAACTTCATGAGCTGTTCCTCAGTGAAGTAGTAGTCCGTCGGCAGGCAGCGCATCATCAGGAAAACTGCTGTTGCGATCAGAAAGATTGTGACAAGCGACTGGAGCAGCCGCTTAACCGTGTATTTTAACATGTTATCGAACCCTTAACTTTTATTTCTACCCTTTCGGGCGGGGAAACGGGGAACTTAAGCCTTGGTAGCTGCGTCGAATGCAGCGGCGAACTCCTCGTACTGTGCGGTGGTGTAAGCCTCTTCGCTGGTCTCCCAGTTGACAGCCTTGTAGTTGCAGGGACCATATATGGCGTTGATCTTGCTGTACTCGTTGGCGTGGGTCAGAGTCCAGGCAACCTCGAAGTAGCAGGGGCAGGCCAGAACGTTGTTCAGCATGCTGGCCTCAGCCTTTGCGAAGGCAGCGTAGCGGGCATCGGTATCATCAACGATGGCCTTGGCGGTGTTGACCAGATCGGTGAACTCCTCGTAGCAGGCCACCAGATCCTTCTGCCAGTCAGCGGGGCCGGCCTCCACGACCTTGGCGATGTTGGAGTAGTACCAGCTGTAGTAAGCGTTGTCGTCGTGCAGGATCTCCTGACCAACGAAGTTGACGGGATCGCCGTAGTCAGCGCCCCAGCCGTTGATGACGAAGCTCTGCAGCTGAGGATTACGGACTTCCTGAGTGAGGGAAGAAACAAAGGTCTTGATGTCCAGCACGATGAAGTCATCGCCGAAGCTGTCGGTGAAGCACTGCTTCAGCACGGTTGCGTTGTCCAGAGCGGTGGAGTTGCCGGCGATGATGTAGTAAGCAGCGTGGACAGGGAAGGTAACGCCGATGGCGCTCAGCTCCTCCATGGCCTGCTTCTTCAGGTCAGCGATGTCGCCGTTGTTGGCGCGCAGACGGATCATGGTCTTGCCATCGTATGCTTCCTTGTCGAAGCCCATCTCCTTGGCAACCAGAGTGGTGTACTCCTGGCCCTGGGTGTTGTAGCAGACACCGGGCATGGTGTAGTAGTCGTTCTCGCACTTCAGGGGGTTGATCTTGTTGGTGCGGGCGTAGTAGTTGGTGAAGTCGATGCCCTTGTAGAAGCACTGACGGAACGCGCGGTTGGAAACAGCCTTGTTCCAGTTCTCGTCCAGATTGCCGTTCTCATCCTTGCGCTGAAAGTTCAGGTGCATCTGGAAGCTGAACTTGGTGGGGCGCTTCTCGCACAGGAACTTGTTGTGCTCGTTGTTGGGGTCGGAGGTGATGGTGGTCAGGTTGGACTCGGTCAGGTCGATGTTATCGACTTCGCCGTTCTCGTACAGCTGCAGGCCCATGGACAGGTCGGGGATCATGGTGATGGTGTGATGCTCGAAACGGGTGCAGTCGTTTGCGGCGTAGTAGTTGGGGTTGGGGATGAAGCTCTTGGTGTTCTGCTGGATGTACTCCTCGATGAGGTACGGACCATTGTACCACATGGTGGAGTAGTCGCAGGAGCGGAAGCCATCGATGCCCAGCTCGTTGATGAGGTCCTCAGAGGCGGGGTAGAAGCTGTTGTAGGCAACGACAGTGTCGAAGTAGGGGCAGGGGTTCTTGCAGGTGAAGACCAGAGTGTAGTCGTCCGGTGCCTCGACGCCGACACCGGCAGCCAGCATATCCTCGTAGGTCATGTCGGCGGCAGCGTCGCCCTTGTCCTTGGTCAGGTCGTAGTACTCGGCAGCGCCCACGACGGTCTCAGAAGGCATGGAGGTGTTGAAAGCCTCGTTCTTGAGGGCGTTCAGGACCCACTCAAGACCCACGAGGAAGTCCTTGGAGGTCAGGTGAGACTTGACCTCGCCGTTGACGTCGCACCAATCGACATTGTCGCGCAGGTGGAAGGTCCAGACGGTGGAGTCCTCGTTGTGCTCCCAGCTGGATGCGATGGCGGGCACTGCCTTGCCGTAGCAGTCGAAGCTCAGCAGGCCGTCCCAGCAGTTGGTGGTGACGTTCAGGTCGGAAGCGGACTGGCTGTACAGGAAGTTCCAGGTCTCCAGCTCACGGTTGGCAGTCTCGAAGGAGACGTAATCGGTGATGGCGTCGGCTGCGGGTGCAGCTGCGCCGGAGGCAGCACCGGAGGTGCTGGCAGCAGTGCTGCTGGAAGAACCACCACAAGCGGCCAGGATGCTTGCAGCGCCCACGACGCCGGAAGCCTTGAGGAAGCTGCGGCGGCTGATGGAATGAGACTCAAAATTTGCGTTCATTGTGTTTTCCTCCCAATTATTCTTTCGTGTCTCGGCTCTATGGCGCAGGGTACCTTGCCCTGCCGATTTCCCACTCCTACGAGATTATCTGCCCTCTCTGTATTACCAGAGAATACAAAAGAGCGCAGAAACAGACCCCTCTGTCTGTGTCTGTGCTCCTCCCGTAAAATCCTTAACACGACATATATTGTACCATCGAAATAAATGGTTGTCAATGGAATGGAAATCGCTTTTTCTTCTAAAAGAAAGTCGCACTCTGCATAGAGATGAAATAAATTTACTTTACTGTGATGAAGAGTGACGAAAATAAGATAAACAGGCCCAAAAACAAAACAACGGGAGCTGTTCTTGGGCTAAGAACAGCTCCCGTGTGTGGATCACGGGCCGGAAGCAGGAACTCCCGGCGGAAAAGAGTTAAGAAAAAGTTAAGATTTTGCGGCGTCGAAAGCCTTGGCAAACTCCTCGTACTGAGCGGTGGTGTAGGCGTCCTCGCTGGTCTCCCAGTTGACGTACTTGAAGTTGCAGGGGCCGAACATGGCGTTGATCTTGGTGTACTCGTTGACGTGGGTCAGGCACCAGCGGACATCGTAGTAGCAGGGGACAGCCAGCGAGTTGTTGATCATGTAGGCCTCGGCCTTTGCGAAAGCCTCATAGCGGGCGTCGGTGTCATCCACGATGGCGTTGGCTGCGTTGACCAGGTCGGTGAACTGTTCAAACTCGTCTACCAGCTCCTTCTGGTAATCGGCGGGATCCTCCGCCACCAGCTGGATGTTGGAGTAGTTGACGGCGTAGTAGGCGTTGGAGTCGTGCAGGATCTCCTGGCCCACAAAGTTGACGGGGTCGCCGAAGTCTGCGCCCCAGCCGTTGATGACAAAGCCGTGCAGCTTGGGGATGCGGACCTCCTTGGCGAGGCTGGAAACGTAGGTGCCGAGGTCCAACTGGATGAAGTCGTCGCCGAAGCTATCGGTGAAGCACTGCTTGAGGACGGTGGCGTTGTCCTGAGCAACGGTGTTGCCGGCCACGAAGAAGAAGGGCGCCTTGACCGGGAAGGTGACGCCGATGGCAGTCAGCTCATCCATGGCCTGCTTCTTGAGAGCGGCGATGGAGTCGGCGGTGGACTTGCGCAGATGGACCATGGTCTCGCCGTCATACTTCTCGCCGTCGATGCCCAGCTCCTTGGCCACAAGGTCAACATAATCGGTGCCTTTGGAGTTGTAGCAGACGCCCTTCATGGTGTAGTAGTTGTTCTCACACTTGAGGGGGTTGATCTTGTTGAAGCGTGCGTAGTAGGGAATGAGGTTCAGGCCCTCCTGGAAGCAGCGGCGGAATGCCCGGTTGGCCACGGCCTTGTTCCAGTTCTCGTTGGGGGTGCCGTCGGAGTTGAGGCAGTAGAAGTTGAAGTGGAAGTCGTAGGCATACTTGGTGGGGCGCTTCTCGCAGAGCTGGTCGTTGTAGGCGTTGGAAGTGTCGGAGGTGATGGTGGTCAGGGTGCTCTCGCTCAGCTCCAGCTCATCCAGCTCACGGTTCTGATACAGCTGGTAGCCCACGGTCAGGTCGGTGATCATGCTCAGGGACACGCGCTCGAAGCGGCTGCACTCGTCAGCTGCATAATAATGGGGGTTCGGGATGAAGCGCTTGGAGTTGTCGGCTACAAATTCCTCGATGAGGTAGGGGCCGCAGCACCACTGCTGGGTGTAGTCCACGCCGCGGAAGCCTTCGACGCCCAGCTTTTCCACCAGAGCCGGGGGTGCCGGATAGCAGCAGACGTAGGAAGCCACGGTGTCGAAGTAGGGGCAGGGATTTATACAGGTGTAGACGATGGTGTAATCATCCGGTGCGTCGATGCCGACGCCTGCGGCCAGCATATCTTCGTAAGTAAGGGCTTCGCCTGCGGCGTCATCCATTCCGTAAGTCTTGTCGTAGTAGTCGGCTGCGCCCACGACGGTGGTGGAGGGCATGGAGGTGTTGGCGGCCTGATTCTTCTTTGCGTTCAGCACCCACTCGAAGCCCACGAGGAAGTCTTTGCTGGTCAGGTGGTCCTGCACCTCGCCGTTCATGTCCACCCAGTCCACGTCGTCACGGAGGTGGAAAGTCCAGACAGTGGAGTCCTCGTTGTGCTCCCAGCTCTTAGCCAGAGCCGGCACAGGCTTGCCGTAGTTGTCGAAGCTGATAAGACCGTCGATGATGTTGGTCGTCACGTTGAAGTCGATGGCCTGCTGGCTGTAGAGCATATTCCAGCTCTCGATCTCACGGCCAGAAGTCTCGTAAGTAAACAGCTCGCTCAGGCCCTTGCTGGAAGCAGCTGCACCGGAAGAAGCCGACGAAGCACTGGCTGCGGTGCTGGAAGAAGAGCCGCCGCAGGCAGCCAGCAGACCGGCTGCGCCAACAGCGCCGGCACCTTTAAGGAAGCTGCGGCGGGTGATGGTGTGAGACTCAAAATCGTGGTACATATTCTTTCCCTCCTATAATGATTGGTACGGCTCTGCATTTCCCCAATCCCTATCCTGTCCATACTATTTTACCTAAAAAAGGGTACAAAAAGGGCGCAGAGACAGATTTTATTGATCTGTTTCTGCGCCATTGCAGAGCCCGTATCGATTGCAGATATTCTATCATCCCACAGGCGGGAAGTCAAGAAAAACCACTCTGGTACGGATTGAATCTTATTGATTCAGCAAACACATAAAAATGAAAAGATTTCATGCGTAAGCTGAAATTGAATGGCTGTTCGCGCCGGATCAGCCCTGAGAAGCCTGCTCGAATGCCTTGGCAAACTGCTCGTACTGGACGGTGGTGTAGGCCTCTTCGCTGGTCTCCCAGTTGACGGCCTTGTAGTTGCAGCTGCCGTACATGGCGTTGATCTTGCTGTACTCGTTGGCGTGGGTCAGGGACCATGCGATGTCGTAGTAGGTGGGGCTGACCAGCACGTTCTCCAGCATATAGGCCTCAGCCTTGGCGAAGGCCTCGTAGCGGGCGTCGGTGTCATTGACGATGGCGCTGGCGGCATTGACCAGATCGGTGTACTGCTCGAAAGCGTCCATCAGGTCCTTCTGGTAGTCGGCAGGAGCCTCAGCCACCCGGGCGATGTTGGAGTAGTAGTGTGCGTAGTAGGCGTTGTCATCGTGGAGAATCTCCTGGCCCAGGAAGTTGACGGGATCGCCGAAGTCGGCGCTCCAGCCGTTGATGACAAAGCTCTGGAGCTGGGGAGTGCGGACCTCCTGGGTCAGGCTGGAAACGTAGGTCTGGACGTCCAGCTTGATGAAGTCATCGCCGAAGCTGTCGGTGAAGCACTGCTTCAGGATGGTGGCGTTGTCCAGTGCAGAGGTGCTGCTGGCGATGATGAAGTAGGTGGCCTTGACGGGGAAGGTGACGCCGATGGCGCTCAGCTCCTCCATGGCCTGCTTCTTCAGGGCGGAGATGTCGCCGCCGTTGGCACGCAGGCGAATCATGGTCTCGCCGTCGTACTTCTCAGCGTCGAAGCCCATCTCCTTGGCCACCAGAGTGGTGTACTCAACGCCCTGCGTGTTGTAGCACAGGCCCTTCATGGTGTAGTAGTCGTTCTCGCACTTCAGGGGGTTGATCTTGTTGTAGCGGGAGAACCATGCCTTCAGGTTCAGGCCGCGGTAGAAGCACTGACGGAAAGCGGTGTTGGCGATGGCCTTGTTCCAGTTCACATCGGGGGTGCCGTCGGCGTTGTTCTTCTGGTAGTTGAAGTGCATGGCGTAGGCAGTGGGGCGGGCGCGCTTCTCACAGAGCTGGCTGTTGTACTCGTTGTTGGGGTCGGAGGTGATGGTGGTGATGGTGCTCTCGTTCAGGTCCATCTCGTCCAGCTCGCGGTTCTGGTAGAGCTGGAATGCGATGGCCTGATCGGAGATCATGGTCACGGTCAGACGCTCGAAGCGGCTGACGTTGGCAGCATTGTAGTAATGGGGGTTGGGGATATAGCTCTTGGTGTTGCCCTGGATATACTCCTCGACGAGGTAGGGGCCGCAGTACCACATGTTGGTGTTGTCGCAGCCGCGGAAGGTCTCGATGCCCAGCTCGTCGATCAGCACCTGAGAGGCAGGGTAGAAGCTGGTGTAGGAGGCCACGGTATCAAAGTAGGGGCAGGAGTGCTTGCAGGTGAACACCAGAGTGTAGTCGTCGGGAGCCTCGATGCCCACGCCTGCGTCCAGCATATCCTGATAGCGCAGGTCGGCGGCTGCAGCGCCCATATCCTTGGTCTTCTCGTAGTACTCCTCAGCGCCCACGATGTACAGGGTGGGCATGGAGGTGTTGTTGGCCTCGTTCTTGGAGGCGTTCAGCACCCACTCCAGACCGACCAGAAAATCGGTGGCGGTGATGTGCTCCTTCACCTCGCCGTTGCAGTCCACCCAGTCCACATCGTCGCGCAGGTGGAAGGTCCAGACGGTGGAGTCCTCGTTGGCCTCCCAGCTGGTGGCGATGGCGGGCACCAGCTTGCCGTAGCAGTCGAAGCTCATCAGGCCGTCCCACAGGTTGGTGACGACGTTGGCATCGGTGAGGGTCTGGCTGTACAGCATGTTCCAGCTCTCGATCTCACGGTTGGCAGACTCCCAGGAGATATACTCCTTGAGGGGAGTGGCACCGGTGGAGTTGGGGGCCTGTGCGCCGGAAGCAGCCGTGCTGCCGGAGTTGTTGGACTTGCTGCCGCCGCAGGCGGACAACAGGCCGGCGGCACCCACGACGCCTGCGCCCTTCAGGAAGCTGCGGCGGGTGATGTTGCGGGACTCAAAATCGATGTTCATTGAGATACGATCCTCCGAGATATTGTTTTCCTTTTTTCCTATCCTAAATGCAAAAAACGGTACGCTCCGGGTGCCAAAACGCACAAAGCGCCCGGGGCCGCACCTTTCGTATTCTAACATTGTGGGCAAAAGAAGTCAATGAAATACAGCGCTGAAATAGAAACAAAATAGTAACGGATGCTTTTCTCTGAAAAATGACGGCAAAAAAACGGTAAAGAATGGAAAGAAGTCGCACTTTTACGAGATGACGAATGGATACAACGAAAGTTGGAAAACGCAAAGCGGCTATCTTTTTTCACAAAATCATGCTACAATAAAAAAGAATGTTACTTCTATAAAAGGAGCGTCCTTGGATGAAAAAGCTGGTTTCGATGTATCAAAAATATATGTTCCGCCCCATTTTGTATAAATCCGTCACCCGGGTGTCGGTGGTGGCCGTGCTGATGCTGCTGTGGGACCGCTACGTCAGCGACGGCACCTTCACGATGTGGCAGGCCCCGGCCCTGCTGCTGGGTGTTGTGCTGCTGGCGTGGGCGTGGGTGAACTACCTCCGTCTGGACGGTGTGACCATCCATCATCTGGGCGAAGAGTTTAAGGATATGGGCAAAAAGAAGAAGTTCCACTCCACCAAGTCCATCGTGGACTTTGCCGATGAGCGCATCGTCTCCTTCGAGGAGCTGGAACCCGAAGAGCGCACCTATTGCAGTATGCTCTCGAATCTGCTCCTGGGCGGAGCGCTGCTCATCATCGGACTCATCGCAGGCGCAGTGTGAGGGCAGCAGACATGGCAGAAAAAAGCGAAAAACAGCTGGTGGTGGGCATCCTTGCCCATGTAGACTCCGGCAAGACCACCCTCTCCGAGGCAATGCTCTACCGCGCGGGCAGCATCCGCAAGCTGGGCCGGGTGGATAACAAAGATGCCTTTCTCGACACCGACACGCTGGAAAAGGCGCGTGGGATCACCATCTTTTCCAAGCAGGCCCTGCTGAAAACGGGAAGTACGAATATCACCCTGCTGGACACCCCCGGCCATGTGGACTTTTCCACCGAGACGGAGCGCACTTTGCAGGTGCTCGACTACGCAGTGCTGGTCATCAGCGGCACCGACGGCGTCCAGAGCCATACCGAGACGCTCTGGCGTCTGCTGCGGCGGTATCATATCCCGACCTTCGTGTTCATCAATAAAATGGACCTGCCCGGCCCGGGCAAAGAGGCGCTGCTGAGCCAGCTTTCCCACCGTCTGGGCGACGGATTCGTGGATTTCGGCGCAGAGCAGGCCGAACGGGACGAGGCACTGGCCCTCTGCGACGAGCGCCTGATGGAAAAAATGCTGGACGCGGGCAGCTTGACGGCGGAGGACATCATCCCGGCCATCGCCCGGCGGCACGTCTTTCCCTGCTGGTTTGGCGTGGCCCTGCAGAGGGAGAATGCCGGCGGACTGCAGGGTGTGGACGAGCTGCTGGCCGGCCTCGACGAATACACCCGCGCCGCCCCGGCGCTGGAAGCTTTCGGTGCGCGGGTGTTCAAAGTCTCGCAGGATGAGCGGGGCGAGCGGCTGACCTGGCTGCGCGTCACCGGCGGTGAGCTAAAAGTCAAAGCCCAGCTCACCGGCGAAGCGGACGGCGAGTCCTGGGCCGAAAAGGCCAACCAGCTGCGGCTTTACTCCGGCGCAAAATATACGCTGGCAGAGGCCATCGGCCCGGGGCAGGTCTGCGCCGTCACCGGACTGACCCGGGCGAAGCCCGGCACCGGCCTCGGGGCCGAGCGGGACAGCGACCTCCCGGTGCTGGAACCGGTGCTGAGTTACCGGGTGTGTCTGCCCGAGGGCGCGGATGTTCATGCCGCATTGGGCAAGCTCCACCGTCTGGAAGAGGAAGAACCTCAGCTCCACGTCGTCTGGAACGAGACGCTGGGCGAGATACACGTCCAGCTCATGGGCGAGATTCAGCTCGAGGTGCTCAAGAGCCTGCTGGCCGAGCGGTACGGGCTGGACGTGGAGTTCGACTCCGGCGGCATATTATATAAGGAAACCATCACCGAGGCCATCGAGGGCGTGGGCCATTATGAGCCTCTGCGCCACTATGCCGAGGTGCATCTGAAGCTCGAGCCGCTGCCCCGGGGCAGCGGGATGCAGTTTGCCGCCGACTGCCGGGAGGAAGAGCTGGACAAAAACTGGCAGCGCCTCGTGCTGACCCATCTGGAAGAAAAGCAGCACCTCGGCGTCCTCATCGGCGCGCCGCTGACGGATATGAAGATCACCCTCATCGCGGGCCGCGCCCATCTCAAGCATACCGAGGGCGGCGACTTCCGGCAGGCCACCTACCGCGCCGTGCGGCAGGGCCTTATGATGGCAAACCAGATCAAAAAGACCCAGCTCCTCGAGCCGTGGTATTCCTTCCGGCTGGAAGTGCCTGCGGAGAACATTGGCCGCGCCATGAGCGACGTCCAGCGGATGGAGGGCAGCTTTGACCCGCCCGAGACCGCCCCCGACGGCCAGACCGCCACCCTCACCGGTTTTGCACCGGTGGCTGCCATGCGCAGCTACCCTATGGAGGTGGTCAGCTACACCCGGGGAAGGGGACACCTGAACCTGACGCTGGACGGATACCGCCCCTGCCACAACGCAGCGGAGGTCGTCGAGGCGGCGGGTTATGAGCCGGAGCATGATTTGGATAACCCTGCCGACTCGGTGTTCTGCTCCCATGGCGCGGGCTTTGTGGTGCCGTGGGAGCAGGTGCGCAGCCATATGCACGTGGACAGCGGCTGGGGCCACACCGCCCCGACAGCAGAAGAAACAGCGGCCCGTCCCCGCCGGATGGCGGCTTACCGCGCCACGCTGGAAGAAGACGCCGAACTGCTGAAAATTTTTGAGCGCACCTACGGCCCCATCAAACGCGATCCGCTGGCGGCGTTCCGCCCGGTGCAGAAGCGGGAGCGGCCCGATTTCGCCGCCGAGCAGTGGGAGATCGCCCCCGAATATCTGCTGGTGGACGGCTACAACATCATCTTTGCGTGGGACGAGCTGAACGCCCTCTCCAAGGAGAGCCTCGACGCCGCCCGTCACCGGCTGATGGACATTCTCTGCAACTATCAGGGCTTCAAAAAGTGCGTCCTCATCCTCGTGTTCGATGCCTACCGTGTGCCGGGCAGTCCCGGCAGCATCGAGCAGTACCACAACATCCACGTTGTCTACACCAAAGAAGCCGAAACGGCGGATATGTTCATCGAGCGCGTCACCCACGAGATCGGCAAAAACCGCCGGGTCCGGGTG
>ERZ772875.2628-NODE-2628-length-12752-cov-4.807750_pt1 | contig 12752 bp, 10 predicted proteins | sample MGYA00580585_ERZ772875 | MGnify/ENA primary metagenome ERZ772875 (study PRJEB29015, sample SAMEA2737736) | human gut metagenome | biome: human gut; feature: human-associated habitat; material: faeces | place: China | collected 2012 ... | reverse complement strand
AGAGGAAGGCCTCATCCCCGATGCGGGCGCAGGCCGCGTCGATGTGGGACCGCAGGGCCTCCTCCGTCACCTCGTCCAGCCCGGTGTAGAGATCCTGTCCGATGTAGGACAGGAAGGAGCTGATCTTCTGGTCGTACACCACGCCTACCAGGGGCACCCCCTGTCCGGCGGAAAAGACCAGCGCGTGCAGGCGCATGGACACGACGACCTGCATCTTCTTCATCATACCGATGATGAGCTTTTCATCGCTCGGCGCAGACAGCATCGGGCAGGCAAACGGCAGCTCGCTTGCGACTTCCCGGCTGGGCGGCAAATCCCGCCCCGGCTCAAGCGCGAAGAAAACCGGCGTGAGGCCATACGCTTCCTTTACGTATTTCGCGCTTTCCACGAACGCCTGCTTCTTTTCCGCAAAGCCCGGCCAGTCACGCAGGACGAAGAGCGCATAGTGCCCCGCGGGGTCCATGTTGTTGCCGAGCAAAAATCCGTCGACTGCGCCCTCCAGTCCCGGCTCCAGCAAAAGCGCCGGGTCCGCCGTCACGTAGACCTTCGGCTTCGTCACGCCCATGGCCTTCAGCTCCTCGGCAGAAAGGTCCTCTCGCAATGTGATCGCATCGACGTTCCGGTCGATGACGCGCGCGGCGCGCTTTCGGCTGGTTTCTCCATTTACGGGGCCAATGCCGCAGCCATACATCAAAACGCGGTTACCGGTTAATTTCGCGAGCCGGATGCTTAAAAGATAATAGTTGAGGCTTCTCGTGCTCGTCTGGTTCTGGATGAGGCTGCCGCCGCCAGAGATATAGAGCTTCGAGCGGCGCATGACGGGAAGGAACGAGAAGGGATTGAAGACATAGGCCGCGCCCACATGGTGCGTGAGCCTTGTCGATTTTGGATTGTGCGAGAGCACGCAGATGGGCATATCGGGGTCGATGTGCTGGAGCTGGCGCAAAATAGCCTTCAAGATCGCCTCATCGCCCGCGTTGCCCTTGCCATACGCCCCGCAGATCGTCACGCCGCGGCGCTTTTCCTTTGGCCTTTGCGCCTGCCGCAGAATCGTTTTGTAAATCTCCAGCTGGTGATTGACGGTCGCCTCGGCGGAGTACACCCGCTCCGCCTTTTCATAGAAGTTCTGCCCGAGCTGCTTTCGGAACGCCGGATTCTGGACAAGCCGCACCATATAGGCAGTCAAGGTATCGACATCCCGCGGCGTAAAGAGAAGTCCCGTTACGCCGGACTCCATCATATAGGGGATGCCGCCGACGGACGTCGCAATCGTCGCGCAGCGCATTCTCGCGCCCTCCACCAAAGCATACGGCGAGCCCTCGGAAAGAGAGGTCAGCATGTTGACGTCGATGGCGTTATAAAAGCTGTCCGTATCCTTGACCCAGCCCGCAAAGATGACCGAGCCCTCGGGGCACGTTTCCCTTGCGAGCTCCTCCAGCATCTGCCGTTCCTCGCCGTCGCCTGCGATAATTAACCGGATATTGGGGCAGGTTCTGCACGCGTCTGCGAAACCCCGGATGAGCGTCGCGATATCCTTCACGGGGTTTAAGCGCGCGGCGATGCCGAAAACGACCGTGTCCGCGTCAAACGTGATACCGAGGCTTTCGAGATATTCCCCCCGTGAAAGACGCGCAGGCTTCGGCGGAAATTCCACGCCGTTGTAGATGGAAAACAGCTTCTGCGGATCAAAGCCGCGCGAGATGAGCAGCTGCACCATTGCGTCCGATACGCCGATGTGATAGTCGAACATACGAAGCGCGACGGTGTTGATCGTGCCGTAGGTAAGCCTGTGGAAGGGCCTTCCGAGGTAATCGAGCCGGTAGTCCGAGTGGACGGTCGTGACGATGGGGACTTTGATCGTCCGCTTTAAAATGGCGCCGATCATATTTGCGCGAGAGCCGTGGCAATGGACGATGTCAAAATGCTCCTGTTGGATCATGGCGGTCAAGGCGCGGATGCTGCTGCGCACGCCGGAATCCAAAACGAGCGTATCAATGCCCATGGCCGCCGCATCGTCCGCGAACGCACCTGCTGTAAAGCAGACCAGCCGCACCTGCTGTGTCCTGCCCAGACCTTCCAACAAAGACAAAACGTGTGTCTTGGCGCCTCCGACATCGCCGCCCGAAATTAAATGGATGATTTTCATAAAAACTCCCAGAGCAGAAACTTGCTCTTGTTTATTCCTGTGTTTTAGGATAAAATACGCATGATGCGCGGAATCGATAAATATTATAGTCTATTTTCTCCGCAGAATCAACCAAATCCAAAGGTACTGGAGGCACACATGAAAATTATTGATGAAAAAGGCCGTCTGTTCGGCAAAATCAACCTGATCGACCTGCTGGTGATCGTTCTCGTTGTCGCAGTCGTAGCGGCTGTGGGCTGGAAGGTCGTTGGCAAGAAGGCCGCGGCGGCGGTATCGGATAATCAGCACGAGCTGACGTTCACAGTTTTGTTTAAAGACCAGCCACTCGAGGTCGCTGAGTTTGCCGAAACCCAGATTGGAAAGCAGCTGGTCAACAACGCCAAGCTCATCCCGGCGGAAGTTACCGAGGTCTCGTCGTATTTTGACGCGTCTGAAGCGGGCCATTGGCTCTACGTCACCGTGAAGGCCACGGCCACATTCTCCGGCAATGTCTGGCAGGTCGGCAGTCAGGAGGTTCGCGTGGGCTATGAGTATATTCTCAAGACGAGCGAGTTTGAGCTGACCGGCATTATCTCCGGCATGGAGGCTGACAATGGCTGACATGCTGCAAGGCTGCTTTTTGTACCGCTGGGCGCTGGCGATTTTATCGTGGTGCGCGCGCGTGGCAAAAGAAAGCCGGGTGCGGCAGGGCTTTGCTTCGTGCTGGCGCTCGAGTAAGGCAGCCGCGTGGTTCTCGCGCCGCCTTTCGTCCGGCACGCAGACACTTGACGAGAGCAGAACGAACCGTCTCCTTACCCGCTGCAACGAGCGCTTATCCCAAAAAGGGACAAGCTGGGTCGAAAGCTCCATGCTCTACAAAGTCTATCGCGCTATTTTCACCTGCGGGTGCAATAGCCGCACGTTCGGGTGGCTGTTTTCCGGCGGGATGACGGCGATCTTGCTCTTTGCCATCGGGCTTTACGTTCTCATCGACTACGTGCTGCGCGACATTCTGTCCATCCCGGTGGTGTCCTCTGTGTGGGACGAGGCACTGCTTCTTTTCTGCGTTCTCTGGATCATCTGGGAGCGCAAAAAGGCCGCTTCCCCCATCGCGCCGAAGCTCAATCCGCTCGACCTTCCGGTAGCCGTCTTTCTCACGGTCTGCTTCGTGCTGCTGTGTGTTGTCTGCCCGTACACGTCCATCCAGATCGCGGGTTTTCGCGCGACATGCCAGTACCTTCTCTGGTTCTATCTCGTGACAAGGCTCATCCGGAACGACCGCGACTGCATGACGCTGTACCTGACGCTGGTGTCTTTATCCTTCGTCCTGTCTCTTCACGGCATTTATCAGTATATTACGAAAGCGCCGATGCCGTCTAACTGGGTGGCGCAGGCGGAGACTGCTGTCCGGACGCGGGTCTACTCCATTTTCGGCAGTCCCAACATCATGGGCGATTTTATGGTACTCTTCGTCCCGATGACGGCGGCGCTCGCCTATTACGCGGAGAAGCCCTCGCAGAAGGTGGTTGCGTGGCTCACGACGTTCTGCATGTGCTTTGCGTGCCTGTTTACCATGTCGCGCGGTGCGTGGGTCGCGATGGCCGTCGCGATCATTCTCTTCATTCTGCTTGTTGACCGGAGGCTCTTTTTGCTGCTGGCGGCGGGGCTCGCGCTTCTGGTGCTCATCCCGTTTGTGCGCACGCGCATCGGCTTTTTATTTACGCAGGACTTCATCGACGCGAACACGAACGGCGGCCGCGGCGGCAGATGGTCTTTGGGTCTGGAGCTGCTCGAAGCGTCCGGCGTGTGGACGGGCGTCGGGCACGGCATGTTCGGTGGTGCGGTCGCGATGCAGAATCAGGTGCTCGATTATGTGCAGTATTTTTATCTCGACAACTACTATCTCAAAACCCTCGTAGAGACCGGCTATCTGGGGCTCGGCGGCTTTGTCATCATGCTTCTTGCTATGATCGCAGCCTCCTGCCGGAGCATTTACAGAACCGGACAGCAGTGGAAAGCCAAGCAAAGCCGGAACTATCCTCTCGTGTGCGGCATGTTCTGCGGCCTTCTCGGCGTTTTGGTGCACTGCTTCTTTGAAAATATCTTCGAAGAACCGTATATGATGGTCTATTTCTGGGCCATCGCCGCGATGATCGTCTATTTTGGCTTTCTGCGAGATGAGAAAAAGGAGGCGCAGGCATGACGCAGCTGATTCTGGCCTATAATTTCCCCGCCAAGCACCTGTCGAAGCTCCGCATGGCGGCGATGAAGCTGGGTGTGAACGTCCGGCCGGTTGAAAAGCGGGAGTATCTGCAAAGCCTCGGCTCCTTTACGGGCGCACTCGGAACATTCGAAAGCGTCTATGACGGAGAAAACTTCCCGGAGCTGATGCTCGTCCTCTGCGGCTTTTCGCAGCCGATGGTAAACGCGTTTCTGACGCTTTTAAAAGCGACGCGCCTGCCTGCCATTCCCCTTAAGGCTGTGCTGACCGAGACGAATCAGGGCTGGAACTCATTAGAGCTCCATGATGAGCTTTTAAAAGAGCACGAAGCCCTGAAAAAAGGCAAGCCCTTGCACGAGCAGGAGCCTTCCGAATAACAGCAAAACGCATCCGCCAAGCCGGCGGATGCGTTTTTCTCGCTCATTTTTCGTTTGCCTCATCGTTCCACACAGGCTTCACGTTATCGTAATAGGGAATATCGACCGTCTTTTCGTAAGTCTGAACCGAGCCGTCGCTTAAAATCTCATACAGCGTCTCGCCGATCAGGAAAGCCGAACATCCGTGAAGCTCCTCTGGGCTCTCCGCTGTGAGCGTAAGCCGGTTCTCATCGACCCGCACGTAGCGCCCAAGCTCCAGAATCTCTCCCGCCAGATACAGGCAGTAATATCCGTCGTCCCGCATTGCAAGCCGGTAAAGCGTACCTCCCTCCTGCCGCGCATACGTCCCCTTGACGATCGGCGCTTCCGGCGGTTTCTGATTGTTAATGATCATCTGCGCGTACAGCAGCACATTGAGCGCCGCCGAGGCCGCAAAAAGCCAGATCCAGAGCCTTGTATGCTTCACCGCAGATTCCTCCTTTTTCAGCCGCCTCGATCATCCGTTGCCCAGAGGCAGCGCGGCAGCCTCCACGGCGGATTCATAGCGGTACCGGCCATAGAGGAACGTAACGGTATAAGTCTTGGACTTCTGCACGGTCGCGTAATTCACATCGTCGGGACTATAGTAGTCGACCGTGAAGGTCACGGTATTGCCGTCAACGCTCTTTTCGCGAAGCTTTGCGAGGCTGTCTCCGCCAAAGCCGGAGACCGTCGGCACGATCACCTCGCCCGACGCTTCGTCGTAGCCGGGATTCTTCGTGATGTCGAACCGGTAATACTGCAAATACGAAATGAGCGTATCTTCCATTCTGTCCTTCGTGATATGGTACATCTTGTCGGTTTTCTCATACGTCACTTCCAACTCCTGCTTCGGCGTGAGCAGCAGGAACATGAGCCAGAGCTGCTCGGGCGTCAGATCCTTCGGCCGATCAAAGGTAAACGGCACGGCGGTCATGCCGAGCTCGAGCGTATGGACAAGGGAGACAAGATACGAATCCGTCAGCTTTGACACGTCCACCTTCCAGTCCGACAAGTCGCTTCCGAACATCGGAACAAGGCTCACATCTGCCCACACGCCGCACTCCGGGCGATAGCGAAGCTCGAGCCAGTAGCTCGTCTCGCCTTGCAGTTCCAGCACAAACTGGTCGTTCTCGTCAAACGAAACCGTCACCCGGTACGCGTCGTCCAGCACGACCTTCCAAGCTTGCCTGTTTTCCTCCAGCGTCTTTTGAAAGCCGTTCAGCGCCAGTGCGCAGTAGCTCTTAAAGGTCTTGTTCGCCTGCGCGTCCATGTTATCGTCAAAATAGTACCCGTCGTAGCGCTTGTCAAATTTCGCCCCTTCGACCAGACTCGCGATTTCCGCAGAGACACCTGCGCTGCCCGCATTCGTGTCTGGCGTGTAGATGCTCGCGCCGTCCGCGTTCAGGCGGATAGAAAGCTCCCGGAAGCTGTCCTCATGCGACAGGACACAGAAATATTCGTCAAGTGTATTCTGATAGAGGTTCAGTCTGAAATCATCCGCGTCAAAGAAGTCCGAAATGCCAAGGGCAGCATTGTCCCAGTTCTGGAACAAAAAGTCCTCCAAGCGGCTTTTGAGAAGCGCCTCAGTAAAGAAGTTGTTGTATTCCTCGTCTGCCGCCCAGATCGTGCTTTCCTCGACGGCCTGCTCGATGCAGAGCCTGCGCTTCTGCTCCTCGGTGAGCTCCGGCTCTTCCTCGGACGTTTCTTCCTCCGGCGTTTGCTCGTCAGAGGGTTTTTCCGCATCGTCCGGATTCTTGGGCGTATCGTCCGGGCTTTCCGGGGTCACGTCCGGTTGTTCCTCCTTCGTGGGGTTCTCTTCCGGCTTGGTCTGATTTTCCTCCTGCTCGGTCTGCCCCTGCTCGGGCTGGGCCGGCGTTTCGCTTTTTTTCGTGCAGCCGGCCAAAAGCGATGCGGCCATCGTCAGCGCCAGAAGCAGCGCGATCCATCTTCTTTTCATATCCGTTCTCCTTTCAGACTTTCATTGATATCTCTGGTTTTTAGACGCACCGGAAGCCGCTTCAGTTCCCAGGCGCGAAAAATCGCGCAAAAAACGCGTGCGCGTCTTGCAGAAGCTCCTCGTTTGAATCGCCCTTCGTTACATAAAATTTGCATTCCTCGGGCGCGGAATCGAGCGCCGGATAGGCCGTATCCCGCTCAGACACAAACCGCTCGGTCAGCTCCGCCGACATTCTGCCGTCTACCATCGGCGCTTGGCTTCCCGTTTCCTCGATCCACTCCGGCTCCTCGTCCGAAAACACCTGACTGTATCCCGCGAACGGAGTCTCCTCGTCATAGTCTATACCGAACCGCTGCACCAGAACGGGGACAATTTTCCCATCCCTGTTTTCAAAGCGCCAGTATTCTCCGCCGCTGTTGCACGAAACGCCGTCGATGTCGACGGTTTTGTTGTTATAACAGCTGAACATCCAGAAGGCTTCTCCGGTTTCTGCATCCCGCCGCGCCGAGATCGCGCCGTAGGACGGATCAAACGGCAGCACGCGGCTATCCATCGCGATATACGCGCTGTCGCAGAGGATTTCCTGATGCGCGTCGGGGATGACCGTCCCAGTCGTCGGAATAACGCAGTCGCCCGCATCCGTCGGCATTGCCCAGTTCCAACTGAGAAGCTCCGTCAGTCTCTTGACCGTATCGTCTTCGATCGTAAAAATCGCGAAGATCATCATCGCCGTCGCTACCCCGTGGTACACAATGAGCTCCGGCACACCATTCTGGTCAAGGTCTGCCATCTGCAAAATCGGCCTTACGAACATGAAATCCAGCGGCAGCCGCCGGTCTTCTCCGAGAAAATACGCGTCGTAAATTTCCGCGTACTTTGCCCACTGCCCGGGCTCGATCGGAGAAATCCCGTTCTCCTGCGCCGGTTCTTCCGCTGGCGTTTCCACCTGTATCACGGCTTCCTCCGCAGCCTGCGCCTCGTCCGGTACCTGCGCCGTCTTCCCGCACCCGGAGAGCAGCAGCGATGCAAGAAGCAGCCACGCGACCCATTCTTTCCGCATTTCCCCTTCCTCCTTTGAACCCAGTATACCATACCTTCCGGATATTTCCGGGAAACTTAAGAATTCCTAAGAATTGCGCGGCATGGAGGCGAAAAACGCCCTGCGGAAAAAGACCGCAGAGCGTTCTATTTTACAGGGTCCCGGAAAATTTCTCGCGCACCCGTGCCGTCTTCCCGCAGCACATTCTGCCCTCGGGACACGCGCCCGTCATGAAGCACGTCGGGCCATAGAGGGAAAAGAGCCCCGGATGCGCCGCGCGCAGGACTTTTAATGCCTCGGTGGCCAGCTCCCGGATCTCCCACTGCGCCCGCTCGCACGTGCGAAGGCGGAAGAAGGTATAGAGCTCGCCTGCGTTCATCGTCGAGACGACCGGGACTTGGAGCCCGCTCACAAGAAGATATGAAAGCGCATCTTTCCCCGCGCCAAGCGAAGAAAGCTTCCTTGCCGCAGCCTCCGCAATGGAAAAGGCCTCCCGGTATCGCGCCTCCATCCCGGCTTTTCTGACGCTTTCAGGCAGAACATACCGATTGTAATCGGCATTTTGCAGCAAAGACGGCGCGCAGAGCGCCTGCATTCTATGGCGCGTCAGATGCGTGAGCGCGGCAAGGGACATGCCGGAATATAAAAGCGTAAAGCTCGCCTGCTCCAGCTCGCGCTTGCGGTTATTTTGAAGCAGCGTTCTTAAGATCCGCGCCTGCTCGTCTCGCGTCAGTCCCGGCGCCTGCATGCCGTTTGCGAGATACGCCGCGCGGCAGATGAGCTTTTCCGGTTCTCTTGTTCCGTCCAGCAGTGTGACCTGCGCCTCCGGCAAAACCGGCATACCGTCTGGCAGCGGCAGCACTCTATGGGCATATGCCGCCTCCTTTCGAACCGCCAAAAACGGCAGCTTCTCCTCGCACTGCAAAAACAGGCTCTCGCCCAGCGCCCAAAGCTCCGGAATTTCGCTCCCGCGCCCATAGCGCAGCTCGTTCATTACGTGAAGAAGCTCGCGCGCGTTCATCGAGCAGAAGAAGTTGCTGCAAAAGCAGTACGGCAGCACGAACCGCGCGTCCTCTTTCGGGACGCCCGCCGCCTCGAGCTCGTCGTAGATGGCAAAAAGCGTGCGCACTGTCTCGTCAAATATCTCGCGCTGCGCGTCATGTTCCAGTTCCGGAGAAACGTAGCCCGCCTTTGAAAAATCGACGTAGCGCCGGGACTTGACCGTAAAGGACGCGAGCCGGAACTCAATCAGGAACTGCTCGGCCAGCACCGAGACGTTTTCAAACGCGAGGTTCACGAATCCGTGCTCCAGCACCGACGTATGCCCCGAGGAAAGCACCTTCCCGATGAGCTTTTCGTTTTTCTCGCGTCCTGCGGCAAGCGACGTTTCGAAAATTTCATCCGCCGTGCCGTTCATGGTGGAAATTCTGCCGCCGGAGGCGATCATGGCCTCGATATTCGGCGTAAAACCTAAAATGGTAACATGTCCTTGCATAGGTACTCCTGTCTTATCGGAAGGGATTTTCCTGTTCATCCAGCACTTCGGTGCGCCCGGCGCGCGCGAAGTCCGGTTTATAGTCCGGCAGATGCGTCTCAACCGCCGCCGCCAGCAGCTGCGGGTTCAGCCCCGGGTTCTGCGCGGAAAGAATGCACTCCAGCCGAAGCTCATTTTCGCTTACTGCCGCAATGGAAAGCGCGAAAATGAGCGGCTTGATGTCGAGCTCCTTGTCGCCTTTTTTGCTGTGCTTGGTGATAACGATGCTCTCGCGCGCAAAAAACGCGGCAAGCGCCTTCTGCGCATCTTTGGGAACGCCGCCGTCATACTCGAGCGTCACCTCGGCCCGTAATCTCGTCAGCTCCTTGATTTTCCGCGCGCTCTCGTATGCCTCCAGTACCCGGATACCTGCCGGCAAAACGGCATTGAGCCGCGCGGGAAGACCGGAAAGCTCGACCGAACCGTCTTCAATTTCAAAATCCAGAGTCTCGCACCGGCTCTCCATCCCGACCGGAAGCGGCAGCGCGATCGACACATACGCCCGGGGGCTGAAGCCCTGCGAATGCCAGATGAGAATGCCCGCGCGCTTGAACGCCCGCTGAAACACGCGCATGAGATCCAGGTGCGAGAGGTATACCGCGTCGCCCCGCTTTTCAAACAGCAGCCTATTCATCGCACACCCCTCTTTCGCTCAAACTCCGCGCGCCGCATCCGGCGCATTTTGTGCGGCAGTCCGGCGTCGTAACAGACTGATACGCCAGCGCCCGCTCGCGCAGGAAAAAGTCCCGGCTCACGCCAATATCGATCGTCTGCCACGGAAGAATTTCGTCTTCTCCAAAGCCGCGCGTCGTGTAAAATTCCGGGTCGACCCCGCAGTCGGAAAAGGCCTGCATCCAAAGGTCATACCGGAAATATTCGTCCCAGCCGTCTAATTTGCAGCCAAGCTCATGCGCGCGCAGCAGGACTTTTGATAGCCGCCGGTCGCCTCTGGCAAGAACCGCCTCGAGCCTGCTGAGATCGCTCTCATGGTACCGGTAATCAACGCCCCGCGCCGTCAGGCAGCTTTGCAGCAGATGCACGCGCCGCAGATACTCCTCGGGACTTGTTTGTCTTTCCCACTGGAACGGCGTGAAGGGCTTCGGCACAAAGAAGGCCGTCGCAAGGTTGATGGATAGCCGCCGTTTTTTGTTTGTCGCACTCTGCCGCCAGCAGTAAACGATCTTGTTGACAAGCTCGGCAATCGCCGCCACATCTTCGTCCGTCTCTGTCGGAAGCCCCAGCATGAAATAGAGCTTCACGCTGTTCCAGCCGCCGGAAAACGCCGTGGCGCAGGTCTCGAGGATTTCGTGCTCCGTGACATTTTTGTTGATCGCGTCGCGAAGCCGCTGCGACCCCGCCTCGGGCGCGAACGTCAGGCCGCTTTTTCGTACCTTCTGCACGCGAAGCATCAGGTCGCGAGAAAAATTATCCGCGCGCAGGCTCGGAAGCGAAAGGTTGATCTTCCGCGGCTCGCAGTAATCCAGCAGCTTGTCCGCCAGCTCCGGGAGCTTTCGGTAGTCGGACGTTGACAGGCTCGCGAGCGTCATCTCGCTGTTGCCGGAGTCTTCGAGCGATTCGATCGCCTGCTTATAGAGCGTGTCCACACTTTTCGCGCGCACCGGCCGGTAGCAGAAGCCCGCCTGACAGAAGCGGCAGCCGCGGATGCAGCCGCGGAAAATTTCAAGATTCGTCCGGTCATGGACAATTTCCGTCGAAGGAACGATCGTCTTCGTCGGAAAATACGACTTGTCCATGTCCTGCACGATGCGCTTTCTGACACGCGCGGGCGCGCCGTTTTTGGGCGTGATGGCGGCAAGCGTTCCATCTTCGTTATAGGTGTGCTCATAGAAAGATGGCACATACACGCCGTCGATTTTGCTCACACGCAGGAGAAATTCCTGCTTCGTGCAGCCATCCTTTTTCGCCTTCCGGTAGCACTCGATGATCTCCTTTGTGATCTCCTCGCCCTCGCCGAGCGAAAAAAAGTCGATGAAGTCTGCCAGCGGCTCGGGATTTACCGCGCACACGCCGCCGGCAAAGACGATGTTCTCAAGGCCTTCTCGTTCGCGAGCCAACAGCGGCACGCAGGAAAGCTCCAGCATATTTAAAATGTTGGTGTAGCTCATCTCATAGCCGATCGTAAATGCGATCAGGTCGAACGCCTTCACAGGGTCGTGGCTCTCAAGGGCGTAGAGCGGAATGGCGTGCGCGCGCATCTGCTCTTCCATATCGCCCCACGGCGCGAACACCCGCTCGCACCACACGCCCGGCATCTCATTCATGAGCCCATATAAAATGCGCATGCCGATGTTGGACATGCCGATCTCATACGTATCCGGGAAGCAGAACGCCACGCGCACGTCCACGTCCTTCTTATCCTTTACGATCTGGTTATACTCGCCGCCCACATAGCGCGCTGGCTTCTGCACCTGCGGCAGAATTCTGTGTAAGGTATCTGTCATAGCTCTACCTCAAAAAGTCAAAGTTCTATTTATTATACCTTACCGGAGCCCGAGAAACAAGCCCTTCTTCGTGTCCGTGGCGCAGCACACGCGCAAAAACGACAAGCCAGAGTGCAACCGGCGCAAACCCGAGCCCATACGCCCGCGCGCAGAAAATCGCCCCCGACAGTCCCGCTGCGCAGACCGCAAGACCTGCTATGTTGGAGACCGCCTCCGCCCGTCCGAGCGGCAGAACCAAACAAAGCCCTGCCCGCAGCGCCCGCCCGCCGTCCAGCGGATAGACCGGCATCGCGTTAAAAAGCCCCAGAAGCAGGCTGATGGCCGCGCAGGTAGCGTATGCTTTCCGCAACGCAAGGCACACGAGTACGCTCATCCCGGGACCTGCCAACGCGCAAAAAATCTCCTGCCGGTAGCCAAGCCCTCGGGTCTCGATTTTCGCGTCGCACATGCCGAGCCGAATCCCCGTTACCCTTCCCCCGACCAGATAGATGGCCATTACATGCCCCGCCTCGTGCGCCGCCGCGGCCGCAAGAAACGCGTAGAAAACACGCGGCTCAGCCAGCAGCCGCAGCAGGCACAGTGCGGCAGCAAAGCCGGGCGCGAGATCAAGGCGTTTCACCGGCAAGCGCCTGATACGACTCTGCGAACGCCGCCACAACGCTCTCGCCATCTGACAGCGCATCCCGGAGCTCTGCAAAGGCCGCGCGCGTCCGGCCTCCTTCTCCAAGTCCCAGCACGTCTCGCACCGTCTCTACCGCGCCGGGGCAGCATGTCCGGACGGTCAGCACCACGGCAGCCAGCGCGAGCGACAAATATACCCGCGAAATCCAGCGCGCCCAGCGCCCCGTTTTTTGCCCTTCTTCCCGCTTCGTCTTCTCCATCTGCATCGCCTCCGGTTCATTTTTATGCGGCTTTTAGAAAATCATGCGTTTGCCTCTTGACAAAACCGGTTTTGTTCACTATAATAATCGAGATAACGGGGTGTGGCGAAGTTTGGTATCGCGCTTGGTTCGGGA
>ERZ772875.2626-NODE-2626-length-12774-cov-4.473937_pt1 | contig 12774 bp, 10 predicted proteins | sample MGYA00580585_ERZ772875 | MGnify/ENA primary metagenome ERZ772875 (study PRJEB29015, sample SAMEA2737736) | human gut metagenome | biome: human gut; feature: human-associated habitat; material: faeces | place: China | collected 2012 ... | reverse complement strand
ATGCCAGCTGGTTCAGCTTTTCCAGCTCCTTCCGCAGTCCGCCCAAGGTGGCGATAGCGGCGGTGTCATCGGTAGGCAAGGACCCTTGGAACAGAAAGCTGTCAGAAAGAGGGAGCCACCAGGTAGCCCCACGAAACAGGGACCACACCCGCTCCTCATCTGATGCAAGGCGGGCGACCAGAGGATGCTCCCCGAATGTTTATTTCAACTTTTTTTGAATCGTTCCGCGTGTTGCGGTAATTGGCAAAAATGTCAACATGGCCGCGCGCAAGCATCGTGCCGAGCGTGTTCCGCGCCGTGTCCTCAAGGAAGGCAAGCGAGCGCGGCATTCTGAGCGCAAGATCCAAAAAGCGATGATTGACCGATTTCAGTTCAATCGACAATTCGCGGCCGTCTTTTGAAACGACCGCATGACCGAACCCTGTCATGCTTCGTGCCACTTTTGTACCTCCGAAATGCGGAGCAATACCTACTCCAAATCAATTTATTATACCACAGAAACGCGGATGTGAAAAGAGCCGAAATCGGTATATTCATTCAAAACGGGTTTTAAATTTGAAACAGCTTTTAAACGTAAATATCAACTTCGTCAGGATCGATATTTTATTCTTGACATTCTGCGGGCAGATGCTAAAATACAATATGCGGCAGAGAATTGGCATTCATCGTTTTCCGCCGTAAAGCAAAACTCAGGAGGAACACATGAAAACTCGTAAACTGACGGCTGTTCTGCTCGCGCTCATCATGGCGTTTGCAGTTCTTCCCGCTGCCGCTTTTGCGGAAAGCATCGAAGGCATTGCAGGCGAAGCAGCAGCAATGCGCAAACTCGACAACGCTTGGGCGGCACTCGATGCAGCCGAAGCAGACGCTCTTGCTCAGGGCATGAGCCGCACCGAGGTTATCAATGCAGTTTACACCGCTGCGCTGAACCTCAACACCGTTGATAAGGACAGCTTCTCCGACTTCACGAAGGACGGCTTCTACTTCACCGTTGACGGCATGTATTGTGCATACAACTACAGACTCCGCAACGAACTCAACACCGACTGCGCACCCGTTAAGGAAGGCGTTGTTCTTTCAAAGGGCAGCGGAAAAACCGAAAACCTCAAAGACGCCGAATCCGCCGACGTATTTCTGATTGCACCTTACTACGGTCACGACAGCAGCTTCACCGATCAGTACAAGCGTGAAGCGCAGTCCGTCGCGGACGCAACCGGCGGCGACTACCTGCTTATCCAGAGCACGGCAGCGACCGGTCCCGCAATCGCAGAAAATTTCCCGAATAAAGGCGTTGTATTTTTTGACAGTCACGGCACCCAGGACGGCACGTCATCCTATCTCTGCCTGACAACAAGTTCCGGCATCACTCAGGAAGATTACAACAACGGTTGGGCGGTTTATGCCGGCAGCGCCGCATATATCGACGGCCGTTATATTGAACACCATACCCCTGCACCCCTTTCAAACTGTCTCGTTTGGATGGCAATTTGCGAAGGTATGAAGCGCAGCGGCCAAGGCACCACCGGTGCAGCACTGCTCCGCGCGGGTGCAGGCGTTGTTTACGGCTATTCTCAGAGCGTCACTTTCGCAGGCGATTATGTATACGAAGAGACTTTCTGGAACCTTATGAAGGATTTTGAAAACCCCGCCACCGTTGCGGAAGCCTTTGCTCAAATGGTTGAAGAACACGGCATATGCGACCCTTACGGCAATGCATACCCTATTGTTATGAGTGATGTTGACGCTTTCCCCGCAAATCCCGACAGTGCGCAGACCGTCAACAGCACATGGAAGCTCTGGGGCAGCTTCCCCCTTGTTGATCTTACCGGATTCAGCCTTGACATCACAAGCGCGGATATTAAAATGGCGCAAACCGTGAACGTCAATATGTCCCTTGTTCCCGAAAATGCAAATAACTATGTCACAACATGGACGAGTGCGGACGAGTCCGTTGCGATCGTTGAACCTTATGCAGGCAGCAGATGCAGAGCCGTCATCACCGGTATGGGCCGCGGCGAAACCGAAATCACCTGCTCCGTCAGCGTGAACGGCAGCATTATCGGAACCGAAACGGTTTCCGTTTCCGTAACTCCCGATGAAACCCTTGCCGAAGCTGTCAACGTTGAAGGCGGCAGTCTTGAATTCGGCACGAGCGCGGAATACAGCTTCGTTCCCGTTGCCGAGGGAGACCGACTGATTGCAAAGACCAACAACGCCGGCATGGGCAATACCGCCGCCGTGCTGCTCACAACCATCCGCATGGCGGAAGGCGACACGCTTTCGTTTGACTATTTCTACAGCAGCGAAACCGATTACGACTACTATTACTTCAAAGTTAACGACGTTGAATACCAGAAATATGCCGACACGAATATGACCGGATTCAGCAGCTATACCTTCACCGCACCCGAAGCGGGGCTGTATCACTTTGAATGGAGCTACGTTAAGGACGAACTGACCGACGGCGGCAGCGACTGCGTCAAAATCGACAATGTTGCCTTCTCCGGAACGGGCGAACCCGAAGAACCTCAGCTGAGTCTTATCGGCATCACGGCAACAGCCAATGATGTCCGCATCGGTGAACGCATTGAAGTTTCTTTCGACTGCGCACCCGTTGCATGCGGCGGCACGCAGGTAGTTCACAGCGGCACGATCGCCGTCACCACCCCCGCTGTTATGGAGGAACTCGAGCACACCGTTATCCCCGGTGATATTCTTGAGCGGATCGAAGCCGCCGGCGGACATTACGAAATTGAAGCCGATATTATTTATGTTGACCGTTTCGCCTTGATTCAGGGTTATTACATATCCTTCGAATGTGAAGCGGGCGTTGAAATGACCGGAAATCTTCTTACCGTCAGCGCAGACATGCCCGAAACCTGGCACGGTTCGCTGCCTGCCGTAAATCATGCCGGCATTCACTCCGCAGAGATCTTCCATCACGCCAACGGCCGTGATTACGAAGTTCCGACAGTGCTTACCAACTGCCCGTTCAACATTCTTCCCGCAATGGGTGACGTCAACCTTGACGGCAGCGTTACCATTGCGGACGCATTGCAGGTAATGCGTCATGCAATCGAAGTGCTTACTCTTGAAGGCGCATCCCTTGATGCCGCTGACATGAACGGCGACGGCGTCATCGGCCTTCCCGATGCAATTCTTATTGCAAGGTGTGCAATGGGACTGTAACAGTCAACACAGCAATGAATGAATTGAATTTAAAATGATGCGGCGCAACGCGGCTGCATTTGTTATACGTCTGCCGGGCAGCATTTTCCGGCGGACGTATTTTATTTTGTCTCTATACTGATTTTCTCCTGCACGCTATAATGTTAGGCCCGGTTTCCGTTCGGCTTTTCCGTCCGGGCGTATTCTTTCATCTTTCCGTCTCATTATATTGACATTTCAAATATTGACATTTCAACCGAAGATGATATAATAAACCTTGCTGAGACAACCGGCTTGTTCGGTTGTCCCGCGCACAGTTTTTCAGGAGGAAAAGAAATGAAAACCCGTAAGTTCCTTTCTCTTGCGCTTGCACTCATCATGGTTTTCGCAATGATTCCCGTTGCTTCTCTTGCAGAGAATGTTGACGGTCTCGTTAACGAAGCAGCAGCAATGCGCAAACTCGACAACGCTTGGGCAGCACTCGATGCAGCCGAAGCAGACGCTCTTGCTCAGGGCATGAGCCGCACCGAGGTTATCAATGCAGTTTACACCGCTGCGCTGAACCTCAACACCGTTGATAAGGACAGCTTCTCCGACTTCACGAAGGACGGCTTCTACTTCACCGTTGACGGCATGTATTGTGCATACAATTACAGGCTCCGCAACGAACTCAACACCGACTGCGCACCCGTTGAGGAAGGCGTTGTTCTCACCAAAGGCAGCGGCAAAAAGAGTGCTCTTAAGGATGCAGAATCCCCCAACGTATTCCTCATTGCGCCTTACTACGGCCACGACAGCACCTTCACCGATCAGTATAAGCGTGAAGCACAGTCCATCGCGGAAGCAACCGGCGGCGAATACCTGCTTATCCAGAGCACTTCGGCAACCGGCCCCGCAATCGCAGAAAACTTTGTTGACAAGGGCGTTGTTATTTTCGACAGCCACGGCAGCCAGTCCGGTACTTCTTCCTACCTCTGCCTGACCACCAGCAGCGGCATCACTCAGGAAGACTACAACAACGGTTGGGCAGTCAGATCCGGCAGCGCAGCATGGATCGACGGTCGTTACATTGAAAACCATGCGCCCGATACCCTTTCCAACTGCTTTGTTTGGATGGCGATCTGCGAAGGCATGAAACGCCAGGGTCAGGGCACCACCGGTTATGCGCTTCTCCGCGCAGGTGCAGGCGTTGTTTACGGTTATTCCCAGAGCGTTACCTTCGTCGGCGACTATATGTACGAAGAAACCTTCTGGAATGCAATGAAGAATGCGGATGATCCCGCAACCGTTGCAGATGCTTTCAACCTCATGGTTGAAGAGCACGGCGCATGCGATCCTTACGGCGACGCATGGCCCATCGTTATGAGCGAGGACGATCCCTTCCCCACAAATCCCGACAGCGCACAGACTGTAAACAGCCAGTGGACGCTTTTCGGCAACCCGGAGCCCGTTGACATCACCGGCTTCAGCCTCCAGCAGAATGCAGTTGAGATGTACATCGGCAGGACTGCAGAAATCAACTTTGTTCGTCAGCCTGAAAATGCGAACAACTATGAGCTCGTTTGGATCAGCTCCAACGAATCCGTTGCAACCGTTACCGGCAACAAGCGCAAAGCAACCGTCACCGGTATCAGCGCGGGCACCGCAACCATCACCTGCACCGTTATGGTAAACGGTTCCGTATTCGGCACCGCAACCTGCGAAGCAACCGTCAATATCGATACTTCCTTGTTTGATTCCCTCAATGTTGCGGGCGGTTCTCTCCAGTTTGGCACCAGCCAGCCCTACGGCTTTGAAGCCGTTACCGAAGGCGACAGATTCCTTGCAAAGTCCACCAATGCAGGTGTCGGCAACTCCACCGCTTCCGTTTCAACAACTGTTCAGATGTCCGCAGGCGACACTCTCACCTTCGACTATTTCTACAGCAGTGAAGGCAACTATGACTGGTACCGCTTCAAAGCAAACGGCACCGAAGTTCAGAAGCTCTCCGGCAACACCAACAGTGCATGGGCAACCTACACCTACACCGCAGCTGCCGACGGCGCATACACCTTTGAATGGTCCTACAGCAAGGACAGCAGCGTCAATAGGGGCGAGGACTGCGTTAAGATCGACAATGTTGCATTCTCCGGCGATGCAGGCATGGCAGACGGCGACGTTGACGGCGACGGCATCGTAACCGTTTCCGACGCACTGCTCGCAATGCGCGGCGCAATGGGTACCATCACTCTCACCGCAAGTCAGCTCGCACACGCTGACCTCGACGGTGACGGCACCGTTACCGCATCCGACGCTCTTGCTATCATGCGCATGGCAATGAACGGCTGAAAAAGCTAAACAGTCATGATGCATAAGCAAGCGCCTGTGCAGCACGACAAAACTTAAAGTCAGGCACCGCAGCCCGGTTCGGACTGCGGTGCCTGTTTATATGATTTCAAAAATCCTTATTGACACCGAATCGTTATTGAATCCGGGTATCGGTCTCTCTGCGGCGGCTGTTCTCATTAAAACTCACGGCTTTATTCCCGTAAACAAACGAACAAGCACCACTCAAAAGAGCGGTGCCCGCAAACTGCATACAAACTTCATGTTTTGACTAAAGCTCACTTTCATGCGCCGTTTACCTCTCCGAGCAGCGGCAATCACCGCAGAAAATCAGCTTGCATTAAGCAAACTGATTCACCGGTGCATTGGCTCAATCTTCAATTTCGGTCTCATTGCCGTTTACCGCTTTTTTCAGCGTGTGCGTACGGTCACGCTTTTCGAGAGTTTCCGTTTCCGACTTCTCCGACTTGCCGCGCAGATCATCAAGGCTGCGCGTGCATTCATGAACCGTCGGAACCCAGCTTGCCTTGCTGAATATCGCAGCAACGGAAATGGGCAGATAGGTCATCATGTAAATCGGAAATGTGAATATGTAAATTATTTTCTTGGCAGTTTTAGCCGGAATAATCTTCCACATGTCGATTGTTGCAATAAGTCCGACAACAAATGCAACTATATAGCTGTTGAAGAGAATCTGCAAGATTGAAAGCAGAACCGTTGTTATCCCTCTGCCGATGCAAACAGAAACAATAATGCCGGCAATATTTACAATTTGGGCAACAATTCCGAGCAGATATGCCGGAAAAATGTTCATTCCGATATCGAAACATGTAAAATCGCCTTTTTTAAAAATCCCGCGGAATATGCCTTTGAACAAATCCCCCCCGTGAGCCTGTATCAGCTGAAGGTAGCCTTTTGACCAACGCAGCCGCTGCTTCCATGATGCTTTCATGGTTGCGGGCTGTTCGTCATAAATAACTGCATTTTTGCAATAGCCGATATGCTCACCCGCTACGGCGCAGCAAACGGTAAATTCAATGTCTTCAATCAAAAGAAAATAATTCCAGCCGCCGATTTTTTTGAGATATTCGCTGCTCACCATGAAGCCCGTTCCCGAAACAGCGCAGCCGGAACCGAGAAGATAACGCGATTCGTTAAGGTAGCGGCTCTCGCGCACATACCAGAGTCCGCTTCCCGCCGAAATCCAGCTGTCATCGTAATTTTTCGAATTACGAAAACACGTTGCAACATTATAACCCGCATTGAGCATTTTGTTCATCTCCGCTGTGTAATGCTCATCCACAAGATTATCGGCATCGAAAATGAAAAAGGCATCAAAGGCATTCGGATAATCCTTTTCAATGTGCTTAAATATGAAATTAAGTGCGTATCCTTTGCCGATTTTTGTCAAATCGTTTCGTTCGTAGACGATTGCTCCCGCATGTCGTGCAATTTCGGCGGTTTTGTCCGTGCAATTATCCGCCGCAACAAAAACACGAATTCCGCCCGGGTAATCCTGCGCAAGCAAAGTCCTGATGCAGTTCCCAAGCGTTTTTTCTTCGTTGCGCGCACAAATAACGGCAGCAAAACGGTTTTGCTTCCGATTCAAATCCGCATCGGCAATCTTTGCTTCATCCGCGCCGCCGCTGTTTTTCGGAACAATGCGATATTTTTTAAAATAAGGGACTAAAACATAAATATATTGATAAAAATAGCAAATAGCGAAAAGCAAAGCTATAATACGATTGGTTATTTCAATAGAGTGCATTGAGCCACCTCTGTTTGCTGCAGATTATTGCGCAGAACCCGACACGGGGCAATTACGCTTATACCGTTGAGAGCTAACATGTTCCGAAGCGATTCAGGTTACGGCGAACCAAGCCTTCGGATAATACGGAAAACAGCTTTTGACCGCAAAAAAGCGCACCGTTTTTCTCTGTTTACACAAAAATCGGATGCACGGCGCATTAAGTTTTCCGCAACGCAGACAACAGTTTGTCAACAGTCGTTCAAAAGGAACGAATCCCTGCAAAAAATTGCAGTTGTTTGTTGTTTTTTAGATTTTATCATTCCGAACCCTGATTGTCAACCCTTTGGGGCATATGCATTTTTTGCGTCAAAGGCTTTGACCCTTTTGGCCGTCAAATTTATGCTCGTGTTTCATGCCGAGGTTGAGAAAGAGCTGAGTTTGTGATATAATGAATGTATAAAATATTCGATCGGGAGGATTCTGACTTGTTACACATCCTTTACGGCAAAAAGGGAACGGGCAAATCGCGCAGACTTATTGCCGAAGCGAACAGAAACCATGTTGAATGCGGTGAAAACAGCGTTTTCATCGATAAGGACGGAGATAGAATGTACGAATTGAACCGCGGCATCCGCTTCATCAACGCCTCCGATTTTTGTATTGACGGGCCGAAAATGTTCACGGGTTTTGTCTGCGGAATTGCGGCGCAGGATTATGACCTGCATGCAATTTATATCAACAGCTTTATGAAGGTCGTTAAGCACTCCCCCGAAGGGCTGTTCGGCATGTTCGACTTTTTGCGCGAATTTTCCGAAAAAACCAATATTGAACTCTATATAAGCATCAGCAGTGAGAATGAGGCCCCCGATTATCTTAAAGCATTCATCAATCAATGAACCCGCTGTCGGGCAGCTGACAGAGGAATCAAAGGCTGATTTTTTCGGCGCGATGCCGCTCATGCAAATTTTTCTGTTGAAATACAGCTAAAAATACACTATAATATTGCAGGCGCGGCAATGCCGTGCCTTGCGGGCATTTGCCCGAACTGACGAAAGGACAACCCGATAACCATGAAATTTGCAATCGACGCTTTCGGCGGCGACAATGCTCCCGAAGCCGTGATCCGCGGCAGCATTGACGCAATGCAGCTCAACGATGACTTCAGCATAATCTTCACCGGAGATGAATCCGCAATTTATGCCTTGCTCAACAACTATGAATACGACAAGTCCCGTGTTGAAGTTGTTCATGCACCGGACATAATTACATGCGAAGATCAGCCCACGCTTGCAGTTCGGCGAAAAAAAGAAAGCTCAATTGTTAAGGCTCTTCATCTTGTTGCGGACGGAAAAGCCGATTGCTTTATCTCTGCGGGAAGCACCGGTGCTGTTCTTGCCGGTGCAACGCTTATCGTTCACCGCATTCCCGGTGTTAAGCGTCCCGCTCTCGCGCCCGTTCTTCCGACGCTCAAAGGGCCGATGATGCTTATTGACTGCGGCGCAAATGTTGACTGCACTCCGGAATACCTGCTCCAATTCGCATACATGGGTTCGGCGTATATGAGCGGTGTCCTCGGCATTGAACGTCCGCGTGTCGGTCTTATAAATAACGGCACCGAAGAAGGCAAGGGGAACGCACTCACAAAGGAAGCATATTCCCTGCTTAAGGCTGCGAAGGGCATCAATTTTGTCGGCAACTGCGAAGCACGCGAGCTCATGAGCGGAGACTACGATGTTATCGTTTGCGATGGTTTTGTCGGCAACGCTGTTTTGAAAACACTTGAAGGAGCCGTGGCTTCAATCATGACGATGCTCAAGACGGAAATCAAAAGCAGCAAACGCGCAAGCGTCGGCGCAATGCTCTCCAAAAATGCTTTTAAAGCACTCAAAACCCGCATGGACTACACGGAGTACGGCGGCGCACCCCTGCTCGGCATCAACGGCGGCATTATAAAAGCGCACGGCAGCAGTGATGAACGTGCCGTTTGCTCCGCCATCGGTCAGGCGCGCAAGCTCATCCTCGGCAATGTTACAAACACGATTTCGGGGCTTATTTCCCGGGAAATGGAACCCCAAGCGGGAAAATGAGTCTTTTCGAGCCGAATCCGCACACACCGCTTTTTATCCGCATTCGGCATATTTAATTTGACATTGACATCAAACATGCCGTGCGGTAGAATATGATATGAACTTTATTAAACTTACGGAGGCTGATTATGCTTACTGAAATTCGCACCCGCATCGCGCAGCAGCTCAACATTCCCGTTGACAGCATCACTGCCGATTCAAAACTTGTTGACGACCTTAAGGCGGACTCACTGGACATTGTTGAGCTTGTAACAAGCCTTGAAGAAGAATACAACATCGAAATTTCCGACGAGGACATTAAAAACATCCGCACCGTCGGTGATGTTGTTCGTTTCATCGAATCCAAATAACCTGAACCGCACGGAGGACGGGCTTGAGCGGCAACTGAATTTCGGCTGATTTCATCCGAATCCGAATGCGCCGGATAACCCGTTTTCTGTCCGTTTTTTTGCGGCACCACGTTTCGCAGGCGGACGAATATCTGCCTGCGAAATTTGATTTAAGACATAAGAATCGGTTTTATCTCTGATTTTTGTTTGCTTAAACAAACATAACCCTACAGATTGGAGCGATTGATTTTTCGTGAATCCAAAACGAATCTCAGAGCTTGCTGAATTAATGACAAAGCTCAATTACAGCTTCACGGACGTTGAGCTGCTGAACACTGCACTCACCCACTCGTCATTCGTGCGCGGTGACAACCGCATTTATCCGAATAACGAGCGAATGGAATTTCTCGGTGACGCTGTACTTGAGCTTTGCGCAAGCGAATACCTATATTTGAATTACCCCAAAATGAACGAGGGCATGATGACCCGCACGCGCGCACGTACCGTTTGCGAAACCGCGCTGAACATCGTTGCAAAGGAGTTGGAACTGGGCAAGTATCTGCTTTTGAGCCACGGAGAGGAAAACACAGGCGGGCGCGAAAAGCCCTCCATACTTTCCGACGCACTCGAAGCTGTTATCGGCTCCATCTTTCTTGACGGCGGCATTGAATGCGCAAAGCGTTTTATTTTAAGCTTCATCAAAAACAGCGTTGAAGAAGCGGCGCGCAGCCTGTCCGCAAAGGATTATAAAACGCTGCTCCAGGAATATGTTCAGCATTATCACAGCGGTGAACTTGAATACAAAGTCATCGGCATGAGCGGCCCGGATCACAAGCGGGTTTTCACAATGTGCGTCAGCATTGACGGTGTTGTGTACGGGTTCGGCGACGGCGGAACAAAACAGGAGGCCGGCCAGAACGCAGCAAGAGCAACCCTTGAACTGCTCAATCGGGACAATGTGTGAGTTTTACCCACGCATTCATCACAGCTTTTCGGAACGGTTCATCCGATTTGCCATTTTGCTTAAGGAATCTTTTAAATGCAGCTTACAAAGCTTGAAATCAGCGGGTTCAAATCGTTTGCAAAAAAAACCGAACTGATTTTCAAAAACGGAATCACAGGTATTCTGGGTCCCAACGGTTGCGGAAAAAGCAACATTGCGGACGCTTTTCGCTTTGTTTTGGGTGAGCAGAATGCACGTGCGCTGCGCGGCAAAAGAATCGATGACTTTATTTTCGGCGGGACGGAAAAGCGCAAGCCGCTGTCCTACTGCGAAGTTTCCATGTATTTTGACAATTCGGACGGACTGCTTGCTTCTCCGTTTTCCGAGGTTGTTGTTACACGCCGCGCCTTCCGTTCGGGAGAAAGCGAATACAGCATCAACAAAACCCCTGCACGTCTGCGCGATATTCGCGAGCTTTTCCGTGACACAGGCATCGGAAAGGACGGATATTCCATCATCGGACAGGGCCGCGTAAGTGAAATTCTTTCCGACCGTTCCGATGACAGACGCGAGGTTTTTGAAGAAGCTGCGGGCGTTATGAAATACCGTGCACGCAAGGAGGAAGCCGAGCGCAAACTCCAAGCCACCGCAAAAAATATTCTTCGCCTTGAAGACATTCTTCGTGAGCTTGAAAGCAGGCTTGAGCCGCTCCGTTTACAGAGTGAAAAGGCCGCCGAGTACTTTCGGCTGCGGGAGGAACTCCGCGAGCTTGAAATCAACCTGTTTTTATATCAGTATGACAAATCAAATGAGCGGCTTCAACAGCTGCGCGGCGTTGCCCGTCAGCTTTCCGACGAAATTCCCGCTGCATTGGCGGAAGAAGAGGCTTACGCCGCAGGCTGTGCCAAAGAGGAAGAGCTTGAACGAAGCCTTTCCGCCGCAATCAGTGAAACTTCACGCACGCTTATCGATCTTTCCGCCTCCGTTGAAGGCCATGCCGGCAACGAAAAGCTGATTCATGAACGCATCGATGCGCTGACTGCGGATATTGCGCGAAGGCAAGCAGAAATTACAAGGATTCGTGAGCGTGAAACGGCCGACGGTGAACGCAGTTCACAGCTTGCGGAAGAAATCAATCTGAAAAAAGCGAGCGAAGACGCGCTTGAAGCTGCGCTTGAAACCGCCGAAGCCGAATTTGCGGAGCTTTCAGGCTCTATTAATGCAGCCGAAGAAAAGCTTGAAGCGCAAAAACAATCCATGATGGATTACATGAATCGGCTTGCGGACACGAAAAGCCGCATTTCAAGGCTCGGTGCAATGCGTGAATCCATCAGGAAACAAACCGCTTCCCTTGCGCAGGAACTTATTGAAACCGAGGCCGAAGGCAGACATCTGGACGAAGAATACGCCGAAGCTCAGGCTGACAAAGAAGCACTTTTAAAGCATAAAGCTGAGTTCGAAACTGCACGGCAGGCTGCAATTGATGAGATCAATGCGCTTAACGTTAATGCACTCTCCGCCGCAAAAGCAATACGCCGCGCCGAAGACGAAATCAGTGCGGGCAAGTCCCGGCTTAAGGTACTTGAAGAGATGCGCCGCGCTCACGAGGGCTACTACGCAAGCGTTCGCCGACTTTTGAACGACGCACAGCGCAGCGCGGCGCTGAAAAAAAGAATGCACGGAGTTGTTGCGGAGCTTTTATCCGTTCCGCAGGAATACGAACGTGCTGTTGAATCCGCACTCGGTTCGGCACTTCAAAACATTGTTGTTCCCACCGAACACGATGCGAAATATCTTATTAACTATCTCCGCGAGCATGACTACGGCCGCACCACGCTTCTTCCCGTCAGCGCAATGCGTGCACACCTGCTTACCAATGAGGAAAAAAACTGTTTTCGCGGCATTGACGGCTGTTTCGGCATTGCCTCCGAGCTTGTGCGCTTTTCGCCCGAATACGGCAGCGTTTTTGAAAACCTTCTCGGCAGAACGGTCATTGTTCGCGATATTGACACCGGAATTCTTATCAGCAGACGTGCGAAATCGGCATTTCGCATTGCAACGCTGAAAGGCGACATTCTTAACCCCGGCGGAAGCATGACCGGCGGAAGCCTCCAGAAACGCGAATTCAGCCTTCTGGGACGCGAACGGGAGCTCGAAGAGCTTGCCGAAAGC
>ERZ772875.2614-NODE-2614-length-12821-cov-3.329626_pt1 | contig 12821 bp, 13 predicted proteins | sample MGYA00580585_ERZ772875 | MGnify/ENA primary metagenome ERZ772875 (study PRJEB29015, sample SAMEA2737736) | human gut metagenome | biome: human gut; feature: human-associated habitat; material: faeces | place: China | collected 2012 ... | reverse complement strand
CTCACCCCGCAGGCGGACAGCATGCTCTTCCGCGCAGGGGAGCCGGTGCCCGTGCATGAGTTCCACCATTGGGATTCCACCTGCAACGGCACCGCTTTTGCCGCCCAAAAAGCCAATGGCCGCCATTGGGACTGCGGCTTTGCCAACGGGCATCTGTATGCGGGGTTCCCGCATCTATACTGGGCGGGCACCCCGCTGCCGCAGCGCTTTGTAACGGCTGCGGCGCAGTATGCCCAAACAAAAACAGGGAGAACGGTATGACGGAACCTGAACTGAACACACGGCTGCAAACCATCACCCCGCCCGATGAAGCTGCCCGCGCCGCGGCGCACGCCCACTGGGCCGCGCTGGCCAAACCGCTGGGCGGGCTGGGCAGCCTGGAAACCATGCTGGAGGACGCCGCCGCCCTGACCGGCACCCCGGAGCTGGATTTTGCCCGCCGCGCCGTGCTGGTGCTGTGCGCCGATAACGGCGTGGTGGCCCAGGGCGTGAGCCAAACCGACGCCAGCGTGACCCGCGCGGTGCTGCAAAACCTTGCCGCGCGGCGCACCAGCGTGTGCCAGATGGCAGCTGCCGCCCATTGCAGCGTTGTGCCGGTGGATATGGGCATTGCCGGTGCCCCGGTGCCCGGTGTGCAGGACTGCCGCATTGCCCCCGGCACCAAAGATTTTACCTGCGGCCCGGCCATGACCCGCGCCCAGGCCGTGCAGGCCATCGGCTGCGGCATTGCGCTGGTGCGCGGACAAAAGCAGCAGGGAGTTCAACTGTTAGCAACGGGGGAGATGGGCATTGGCAACACCACAACCTCCAGCGCCGTGGCAAGCGTGCTGCTGGGTGCCCCCGTGCAGAGCATGACCGGACGCGGGGCCGGGCTTTCGGATGCAGGGCTTGCCCGCAAGATTGATGCGATCCGGCGCGGCATTGCCCGCAGCCAGCCCAATCCCGCTGACCCGCTGGATGTGCTGGCCAAGCTGGGCGGGTTTGATATTGCCGGGCTGTGCGGCGTGTTTTTGGGCGGCGCGCTGGAGGGTGTGCCCATTTTGATGGATGGTTTTATCAGCAGCGTGGCGGCTCTGTGCGCGGTGCGGCTCTGCCCCGCGGCGGCCAAGGCGGTGTTTGCCAGCCATGTTTCGGCGGAGCCTGCCGCCCATATGGTGCTGGATGCTTTGGGCAAAGCGCCTCTCATCACCGCCAACCTGCATCTGGGCGAGGGCACCGGCGCGGTGGCTTCCATCCCACTGTGGGATATGGCTCTGGCCGTCTACCGCGGCTGCTATTCCTTTGCGGAGGGCGGCATTGCGCCGTACACCCCACAATGCTGACGCTGGTTATCGGCGGCGCAGCCAGCGGCAAAAGCGCCTATGCGGAGCACCTTGCCGTGCAGAGCGGCGGCCCGCGCTATTACCTTGCCACCATGCAGGTGTGGGACGCCGAGTGCGCCGCGCGGGTGGCCAAACACCGCGCCATGCGGGCACAAAAACAGTTTTCTACCGTGGAATGCCCCCAAAACCTGCATCTTGTCCGCCTGCCGCAGCAGAGCACTGCCCTGCTGGAAGATTTGGGCAACCTGGCCGCCAATGAGCTGTACCGTCCCGACGGCAGCCTGATGCCCGTCGTGCAGGCTGACATCGACGAGGGCCCCGCCCACGCCCGCCACGCCATGAGCATTCACATCCGGCACCTGCTGAACACCCTGAAGGGGTGAGAAGCCAGGACTTAAAAAGCCCCCCGGCAGAGGCCGGGGGGCTTTTTGCTGTAGGAGGGCGCAGAATCTTCTGTCCCATGGCCTGCCGCTGTCACGGGCGCTTCCGCCACTTCAGCAGCAGAGAGGAGTTGACAATCACCAGCACGGACCCGGCGTTGTGGACCAGGGCGCCCACCACCGGGTTCAGGATACCGGTGATAGCCAGGGCGATGGCGATGAAGTTCAAGGTCATGGAGAAGGCCAGATTGCTCTTGATGGTGCGCATCATCCGCTTGGAGAGTGCCAGCAGATGGGGCAGCTCCCGGATGTCGTCGTTTACCAGGGCGATGTCCGCGGCGTCCACAGCGATGTCGCTGCCCACGCCGCCCATGGCAATGCCCACATGGGCCCGCTTCAGGGCTGGAGCGTCGTTGATGCCGTCCCCCACCATGCAGACCAGATGTCCACTCTGCTGGCTGCGGTCGATCCAGGTTAGCTTATCCTCCGGCAGGCACTCCGCCTGGAAGGTGCCGATGCCCAGCTCTCCGGCAATATGCCGGGCGGCCCTCTCGTGGTCGCCGGTGAGCAGCACCGGGGTCACGCCGGTGGCCCGGACATCCCGGATGGTCCCGGCGGCGTCTGGCCGCAGGGTGTCTGCCAGGGCCAGAAAGCCCGCCGGGCGGCCGTCTACCGCCACATAGATGACGGTGCAGCCCTGCTCCAGGGCAGGGACGGCAGCCTGGGACAAGGATTCCCAGGGGACATGTTCCTCTGTCAGCAGCTCCCGGTTACCGGCGACGAGGTGATGACCCGCCACAGTGGCAGAAACACCCCGGCCGGGGAGCATCTGGAAGTCCGCTGTCTCCGGCGGCGCCGCGCCGGTCTCGGCTCGCCAGCCCTGGACAACGGCACGGCCCAACGGGTGCTCGGACCGGAGCTCCGCCCCCGCGGTCCAGGCGTAGAGCGCGTCCCGGGATACGTCCGGCAGCAGGCTCTCCACCAGCTTCACTTGGGGGGTGCCGAGGGTCAGAGTGCCTGTTTTGTCAAAGGTCACCTGGGAGACGGAGGCCAGCCGTTCCAGAGCGTCTCCCTCCCGCACCAGAAAGCTGTGCCTGGTGGCGTTGCCGATGGCGGCCATGATGGCAGTGGGAGTGGCCAGCACCAGGGCACAGGGGCAGAATACCACCAGAATGGTCACCGCTCGGATGGGATCCCGGGTGATGAGGCCCGTCAAGGCGGCGGCGGTCAGGGCCGCCACTACGATCCAGGTGGCCCAGCGGTCTGCCAGCCCCACGATCCTGGCCTTGCCGGCATCGGCGGACTGGACCAGCCGGATCATCCGCTGGATAGAACTGTCCTCCCCTACCTTCGTCGCCCGCATCTCGAAGGCGCCGAACTGGTTCACCGTGCCGCTGGAAACCTCGTCTCCGGGCCCCTTGTCCACAGGCAGGGACTCGCCGGTCATCACCGCCTGGTTGATGGAGGTCTGTCCGGTGAGAATCTCTCCGTCCACTGGCACGGTCTCGCCCGGCAGCACCCGGAGCACGTCGCCCACAGCCACCTGCTCGGCGGGAATGGCCTCCTCCCGGCCGCCGGTGAGGCGGCGGGCGGTCTGGGGCGTCAGATGCACCAGCTTCTCGATGCCGGCCCGCGCCCGGGCCACCGTGAGATCCTCCAGCAGGGCGCCCAGCTGCATGATGAAGGCCACCTCGCCGGCGGCGAAGTCCTCCCCAATGATGAGGGAGGCAATCAAGGCGATGGACACCAGCACGTCCGCCTTGATGTCAAAGGCTGTCACCAGGCCGATGACTGCCTCCAAGATGATGGGGATACCGCAGAGGACGACAGCTGCCCAGGCGGCGTCAAAGGGCAGCTGCGGCAGCAGGTCGAAGATGCTGACAAGCAGGGCGATGCCGGAGAAGGCCAGACAGGTCACGGCCTTCTTCACGCCGCCCCACTCCAGAAATCGCTCCAGAGTATGGATCAAATGGCTCACATCCTCTCTTTATACCTATGGGGGTATATGTATATTATACCCATAGGGGTATGCCTGTCAAGAAAAAGTGCCGCCGGTTTTAGGCAAAATACCTTGCGGCATACAGATTCTTCCTGTAAAATGACCACAAAACAGGAAGGAGAGAACAGAAATGCGACTGCGGCGCTACCGGACAGAAGACCTGCCCATTCTGGCCCGCCTGTTCGGTGAGACGGTTCGGCAGGTGAACTGCCGGGACTACGCCCCGCCCCAGGTGGAAGCCTGGGCCGCCGGAGAGGCGGATCTGCTGGCACGGGACAGCTGGTTTCAGCGGCTGTACACCCTGGTAGCAGAGGCGGACGGGCGGATTGTGGGCTACGGCAATGTGGAGGATACCGGTTATCTGGACCACCTGTTCGTCCGGTGGGACTGCCAGGGACAGGGCATCGCCGCAGCCCTGTGTGACGCGCTGGAGGCCCACTGCCGGGAATTGGGGGTGGACGCCGTCACTGTCCACGCCTCCAAGACCGCCCTGCCCTTCTTCCTCGGCCGGGGCTATGCGATAGAGCGGGAACAGCAGGTGCCCTGCCGCGGACAGGTATTGACCAATTACGTTCTGGAGAAAATCCTGTAACATATACAAAGGGGATCCCCTTGCCTTCAACCCATGTTGGAGAACCGCTCCACCGCCTTGGTGAAGCTCTCGATGGTCTTGTCCGCATCCCCGTGCTGGATGCCGTCCCGGACACAGTGCTGGATGTGCCCCTCCAGCACCACCTGCCCGCACTTGTGGAGGGCGGACTTGGCGGCGTTGATCTGGGACAGCACATCCTCACAGGGCACGTCCTCGTCTACCATGCGGTCAATGGCCTGCACCTGGCCGATGATCTTCTTCAGCCGCCGGTGCAGGTTGTCCGCATCCATACATTGTCTCATGCCGACACCTCCCGGATACCCAATGGGGTATGGGCATATTATCCGTCAGAGACCGCCGTTTGTCAAGCGTCCGCGCCGCAGAGAAACCGCAGGGCCTCCACATATCCCTGGAGCCCATGGCCCCGGATGGTGGCCGCGCAGGCGGCCCGGATGTAGGAGACACGGCGGAACTCCTCCCGGCTGTCCGGGTCGGAGACGTGGACCTCCACCGTGGGGATCCCCACCGCCTTCACGGCATCCAGCAGGGCCACACTGGTGTGGGTGTAGGCTGCCGGGTTGATGATGATGCCGTCCACATGGTCGAAGTATGCCTGCTGGATGGCGTCCACCAGGGCCCCCTCGTGGTTGGACTGGAAGAAGGAGACGGACACGCCCAGCCGGTCCGCCTCCGCCCGGATCAGCGCCTTCAGGTCCTCATAGGTCTCATGGCCGTAGATCTCCGGCTGGCGGATTCCCAGCATGTTCATATTGGGGCCGTTAACTACCAGAATGTGCACAAAAATCCCTCCAGATGGCGGCGGCGGTGTCCTCCACCGTGCCGCTGTTGTCAATCTCCACGTCCCGGAATCGGGCGTACAGGGGCGCCCGCTCCCGCCACATGGCGGCCAGATCCGCCCCCTGGGACAGGGGCCGGCCCTCGGTGGGCAGCAGGCTGAGATCCCGCACCAGCTGATAGATGCGGCCGTTCTGATGGAGGGCCGCGTAGTTTTCCGCCGTCTTGATGATACCGCCGCCGGTGAGGAGGATGACACCTGTGCGCTTCCCAGCCTCCTCCGCGGCGGCCCGCTCCCGGGCCCGGAAGCCGGACTCGCCTTCACGCTGGAAGATCTCCGGGATGGAACAGCCGGCGGTGGTTTCGATCATCTGGTCCAGATCCACGGCCTCCCGGCCGGTGAGGTGGGAGAGCGCCTCCCCCACCGTGGTCTTGCCACTGCCGGGCATACCGATCAGGATGAGATTGGTCATCTCCCGCCGGAGCTGAACCAAAATCCGCTCATTCTCACCGGCGGGAATGGACCTGTTGAAGAACCGCTCCTCTGCCGCCACCGCCTGGGCCACCAGCATGGGCAGTCCGTCAGAGTAGGGGATGCTCCGCGCCTCCGCCTGCAGCAGCAGGGCCGTGCGCCGGGGATTGTAGATGACGTCCAGCACCCCCTGACAGACGGGAAATACGGACAGGTCCACGGGAGACTGGCCGTTGCCGGGGTACATGCCCACCGGAGTGGCGTTCACCAGGATCTCCGCGTCAGCGTGGCGAGAGAGGTTGTCATAGTTGTCCGGACCGAAACGGGATACCACCACAACCTCCGCCGCGCCCCCCTGCCGGGCGGCGGTCTGGGCCGTCAGAGACGCCCCGCCGCTGCCCAAAATCACGACTTTTTTCCCTGACAGGGAGATACCCGCCCGGCAGGCCATATAGAGGAACCCGTCGATGTCCGTATTATAGCCCACCAGCTTGCCGTCTGCACACCGGACGATGGTGTTGACGCTGCCGATGGCCTCCGCCGCCGGGTCGATCTCATCGCACAGGGGCATCACGTCCCGCTTGTAGGGGATGGTGACGTTCAGGCCGCCGATGTCCTTCCGGTGAAGAAAGGGAGCCAGTCCATCCGGCTCCAGCTCGAGAAGGCGGTAGGCGCCGTTGCCCAGGGCGGCATGGATGGGGACGGACCAGCTGTGGCCCAGCTTCCGGCCCAGCAGGCCGTAAATCCGCTCATCCATGGCTCAGACTTCCGCGTAGTTGCCCAAGAACTGGAACTCGGCACAGCTGCGCTCCATCTCCTCCAGCATGGCCAGGACGCTGGGATCCTGGACGGAGGCGTCCAGCTCCAGGAAGAAAACAAACTCAAAGTCACTTCCCGCCACGGGGCAGGACTCCAGCTTCGTCATGTTGATGTCCAGTGCCGCCAGCTTGGAGAGGATTTCATACAGGGCGCCGGGCCGGTTGTCAAAGGCGATAATCAGGCTGATCCGGTTGGCGCCGGCATAGATCACCGGATCCTTGGTGATGCAGATGAACCGGGTGTAGTTGTTGTCGCTGTCCTGGATGCTGTCGTTGAGGCAGGTCAGGCCGTACAACGCCGCGCAGGGGTGGGAGGAGATGGCGGCGGCGTGGCGGTCGCCCTTCTCCGCCACCATCTTGGCGGCCATGGCGGTGTTGTCGCAGGGGATGACACGGACGCCGTTGAGGCTGTTCAGGAACTTGCTGCACTGGCCGATGGCCTGCTCGTGGGAGTAGATCTCCGTGATGTCCTCCATCTTCACGCCGGGCAGCGTCAGCAGCTCGTGCCGGATGCACAGCCGGGTGGACCGGACGATGGAGAGGTTATGGTCCTGCAGCAGCTCGTACACCGCCCGGACGGAGCCGTTGGAGCTGTTCTCGATAGGCAGCACGCCGAACCTGCACAGGCCGGACTCCACAGCGGACACCACAGCCTGGAAGGTCTTCACATATACGATGTTGCCCCGGGGCAGCAGCCGGTCACAGGCCACCTGGGAGTTGGCCCCCTCCACGCCCTGACAGGCCACTAGGCCCGTCTGGGGAAAGACCGAGGTACCGGCCTCCAGAGAGGCGCGGACTTGGGCGGCCACCTTGGTGGGGGCGGAGATCAGCTCTGCCTGCCGGGACCGGGCCAGCTCGAACAGGGTGGAGAACAGGTGGTAGGCATACCGCTCCCGCTCCCCGGATTTCTCCGTCACCTTGGCCAGGATGGCCCGCTCCCGTTCTTTGTTCAAAATGGGCAGATGGTGCGCATTCTTGTAGGCAGCCACCTCGTCGGACAGGTCCATGCGCTGCAGGAACAGGTCCAGCAGCTGCTCGTCCACTGCGTCGATCTTCTCTCGAATCTCAGAAAGTTCCATGATGTCCCTCCAATAATAAATCTAACAGCACGGCGGCAGTAACCGCCTCCACCACCGGGACCGCCCGGTGGGCAATGCAGGGGTCGTGCCGCCCGTGGATCACAAGCTCCGCATTCTCTCCGGCGGACAGGCTGACCGTCCGCTGGGGCTGGGCGATGGACGGTGTGGGCTTCATGGCCGTCCGCAGGACGATGGGCATTCCGCTGGTGATGCCCCCCAGAATGCCGCCCGCGTGGTTGGTCTCTGTCTGCACCCGGCCGTCCTCCATCACAAAGGGGTCGTTGTTTTCGGACCCCCGGGACCGGGCGGCGGCGAAGCCGTCCCCAAACTCCACGCCCTTCACGGCGGGAATGCCGAAGAGGGCGGCGGCCAGCCGGTTTTCCACGCCGCCGAACATGGGCTCCCCCAGTCCGGCGGGAAGGCCCGTGGCGGCACACTCAACGACGCCTCCCACAGAATCCAGATTTTTCCGGGCCTCCAGAATCAGCGCCTGCATCCGCTCCCCCGCCTGGTCGTCCAGCACCGGGAATGGCTTGGCAGCCACGGCGTCAAACAGCTCCTTCGTGGGCCGCAGGGGGAATAATGCATCCGCCACCGTCCCCACGGACTGGAGGTGGGCCCCTACGTATACGCCCCGGCGGGAGAGAATCTGCTTGGCGATGCCGCCGGCGATACACAGGGGCGCCGTCAGCCGGCCGGAGAAGTGGCCGCCGCCCCGCATGTCCGCCTGCCCGCCCCACTTGACAAATGCAGTGTAGTCTGCGTGGCCGGGCCGGGGCTTGTCCCGCAGGGCGTCATAGTCCGATGAGTGCTGGTCTCCATTTTCGATGACCGCGCACAGAGGGGCTCCACAGGTGACGCCGTTTTCCAGGCCGGAGAGGAACACCGGCGCGTCGGCCTCCCTCCGGGCGGTGGAAAGGTGGCTCTTCCCCGGCTTCCGCCGGGCCAGGAAGGCGTTCAGCTCCTCCAGGTCGATGGCCTCCCCGGCGGGCAGGCCATCCACCACCACGCCGATGGCCCTTCCATGGGATTGGCCGAAGACAGAGATTTTCAGGAGACTGCCGAATTCAGAGGACATGGATATCACCTCCCAGGTTCTTGTACACCTCCCAGAAATCCGGGTAGGACTTCTGCACGCATTGGGCCCCCAGCACCGTGACGGGGCCGGTACAGGCAGTGGCAGCGATGGCGGCCGCCATGGCGATCCGGTGGTCGTTGGCGCAGTCCACCATGCCGCCGGTGAGCGTCCCGCCGTGGACTGTCAGAAAGTCCGGCCCCTCCTCCGCCCGTCCGCCCAGGGCGGTCAGCAGGGCGGCGGTGGTGGAAAGCCGGTCGCTCTCCTTCATCCGCAGCCGGGCAGCGTTCACGAACCGGGTGGTACCGGAGCGGGCCGCCGCCATCACCGCCAGAGGCGGCAGCAGGTCGGGGCATCCGGAGACATCGATCTCCGTGTCCCCCGGCCGGGCCAGCCGCCAGTAAAGTTCGCTGACTGCCTTGTCCCCCTGCGCAGAGTCGGGATTCAGGCCCCGGATGTCCACACGGCTGTCCAGGAAATCGGCGGCGTACCAGAACCCCGCCTGGGACCAGTCCGCCTCCGCCGTGGCCTCAAAGGACTGGTAGGTCTGGCCGCCAGGGACGAAGAGCGTGTTTTCGTCCAGCCACCGGCTGGTGACACCGGCAGCGGCCTGAGCCTGCCGGGTCATCTCCAGGTAGTCCCGGCTCTCCAGGGGTGTGGTGGACACCAGGGTAGAGTCTCCCTCCAGCAGGGGCATGACGAACAGCAGCCCTGTGAAGAACTGGCTGGATACGTTGCCGGGCAGGCGGTATGTCCCCGGGTCCAGGGCCAGGGTACCGTATCCCCGACCGCCGTTTACGGTGAGGACGTTGTCCGCCAGCTTCCAGGCGATGCCCTTCTCCCGGAACAGGTCCTCGTAGGGCTTCAGCGGGCGCTCCATCAGCCGGCCTCGGCCGGTGAAGGACGCCTCTCCCTGTATCAGCAGGCCCACGGGGATCAGGAAGCGCAGGGTAGAGCCCGATTCCCCGCAGTCCAGCAGGGCATAGGGAGGTGCGATGACGATGCCGTTTCCCAGTCCGTGGACCCGGAGGGTGCCATCCGGCAGATCCTCCATCCCGGCACACATGGCAGACAGGCACCGGCGGGTGGCCCGGATGTCCTGGGAGTCCGCCAGGCCGTGGATGATGCTGATCCCGCCGCTGAGAGCAGCGGCGATCAGCAATCGGTGGGCCTGGGACTTGCTGGAGGGCGGCGTCACGACACCGGAGAGTTTTTTCGGGGTGATTTGAAGGTCCATTTACGCCTCCAGTCCTGCCCGGATGATGGGTAGCAGGTCCGCTACCGGGACCTTCCGCAGCTCGCAATGGCCGATCTTCTGGGGGACCACCAGGGTGATATCCCCACCGGCGCGCTTCTTGTCGGAAAGGGCTGCCTCCGCCAGGGCTTCAGCAGAGTAGTCTGTCCCGGTGGGCAGGCCATTTTTAGAAAGGCAGGCGGTGATTCGCGCCGCCAGGGACTCCTCCGTCCAGCCCAGGGCCTCCGCAGCCCGGGCGATGACGGCCAGCCCCGCCGCCACGGCGTGGCCATGGGGGATAACATAGCCGCTGCACTTCTCGATGGCGTGGCCCACAGTATGGCCCAGGTTCAAAAGCTTCCGCTCCCCCTGCTCCTTCTCGTCCCGCTCCACCACGCCGGCCTTGTAGGCGACGCACCGGGCGATGACCTCGCCGGGGTCGGCGGTGAGGGTGCCGTCCTCAAACAGGGCGAACAGGGCTTCGTCAGAGAGCACGCCGGTCTTGACGGCCTCGGCGGCCCCGTCGGCAAACACGTCGGGGGGCAGGGTCTTCAGGCAGTCCGTGTCGCAGATCACGGCGGCAGGCTGGCAGAAGGCCCCGGCCAGGTTCTTCCCGGCGGTCAGGTCCACGGCGGTCTTACCCCCCACGGAGGAGTCCACCGCCGCCAGCAGGGTGGTGGGCAGCTGGACATACCGGATGCCCCGGAGGTACACGGCGGCAGCAAAGCCCGCCATGTCCCCAGTGACGCCGCCGCCCAGGGCGGCCACGCAGTCCGTGCGGGTCAGATGCTCCGACGCCAGGAACTCCAGCAGCTCTGTCAGGGTGGAGAGATTCTTGCGCCCCTCCCCGGAGGGGAAGATATGGGAGCAGACGGCAAAGCCCGCGTCCTCCAGAGCGGCGGTGACGGTGTCCAGGTACAGGGAGGCCACGGTGTCGTCGGCCAGAACGGCGATCCTCCGCTGTCCCAGCAGCGCGGCCAGATAGTCCCCGCACCGGCCAAGCAGGCCGCTGCCAATGCGCACATCATAGGGCGGCCGGACCCGGACGGGAATGGTTCGGATGGAGTCAAACATCGAAAAACTCCTTTTATAGAATCATGTCGCGCAGCGGCGCCGGAAATAGGTCAGTTGCCGCCGGCGGTGGCCTTCAGCTCCCGGCCCTCCTTCAGCAAATCGTGCAGCCGCTGAGTATCCTTGGCCCGCAAGGCGTTGCGGTAGTCCGTCAGGTGGCCGATCAGCTCTTCCAGCTCGGCGGTGAGGAAGTCCTCATCGTCCAGAAACAGCTCTGTCCACATGTCCTCATCCAGACGGGCCACCCGGGTCATATCCTGAAAGCTGCCGGCGGAAAAGCCTCGGCGCTTCTGGGCCTCCGGCGACTTCACATAGGCGCTGGAGACGATATGGGCCAGCTGGGAAGTAAAGGCGATGATGCGGTCGTGCTCCTCCGGCGTTGAGAAGGTGAGGCCCGCAAAGCCCAGGTCCAGAAAGAAGGCCTTCAGCGTCTCCAGCAGCCGCATGTCCGTCCGCTTGTCCGGCGTCAGGATCATAGATGCTCCCACGTACAGGTCCTCTGCGGAGGCGGTGAAGCCGCCCCGCTCCTTACCGGCCATGGGGTGGCCGCCGATGTAGGAGAAGCCGCGTTCCTCTGCGATGGGGGCGATGGCCGCCACCACGGTCCGCTTCACGCCGCACAGGTCTACCAGAATGGCGGACTTGGCGATCTGCGGCGCGTGCTGCCGGACCCACTCGATGGCGGCGCCGGGCCGGATCGCCACCAGGATCAGATCCGCCTGGGGCAGGTTCTCCTCCGTCAGGGGGGCGTCGATGGCGCCGCACATCCGGGCCATGGTCATGGTCTCCGCGTTCAGGTCTATGCCCCAGACGGTGTGGCTGGTGCGGTTCTTGATGCTCTTGGCCATGGACCCGCCGATGAGGCCCAGGCCGACGATGGCAACATTCATGTCTTACTCCTCCACCGTCTTCATAAAGTCATGGAGCTTCAGCAGCTTCTTCGCCAGGCCGTCGAACACCTCCGGCTTCAGGGACTGGGGGCCATCGCACAGGGCATGGGCCGGGTCGTTGTGGACCTCGATCAGCAATCCGTCGGCACCGGTGGCCACGGCGCCCATGGCCAGGGGATCTACCAGCCAGCTCTTGCCGGTGGCATGGCTGGGATCGATGATGATGGGCAGGTGGGTCAGCTTCCGCAGCACGGGGATGCAGGCCAGATCCAGGGTGTTGCGGGTGTAGCTCTCAAAGGTGCGGATACCTCGCTCGCAGAGGATCACATTCTCATTGCCGCCGGCCATGACGTACTCGGCGCTCATCAGCCACTCCTCGTAGGTGGCGGACATGCCCCGTTTGATCATGACGGGCTTGTCCTGATGGCCTACGGCCTTGAGGAGATCGAAGTTCTGCATGTTCCGGGCGCCGATCTGGATCACGTCCACATCCTTGAAGAGGGGCAGCTGGCTCAGGTCCATCAGCTCCGTCACGATGGGGAGGCCGGTCTCCTGCCGGGCCACCTTCAGGTACTCCAAACCCGTGGCCCCCAGGCCCTGGAAGGAGTAGGGGGAGGTGCGGGGCTTGAATGCGCCGCCGCGCAGCAGGGAAGCACCCGCAGCCTTCACGCGCTGTGCGCAGTAGGTGATCTGCTCCTCGCTCTCAATGCTGCAGGGGCCTGCAATGACCGCAAAGTTTCCGCCGCCGATCTTTACGCCGTCCACATCGATCACGCTGTCGTCCGGGTGGAACTTGCGGTTGGCCTTCTTATAAGGCTCGGTCACGCGGCGGCAGGTCTCCACCACCGGGTTTGCCAGCACCCAGCTCTCGGCCAGGGCCTTGGTGTCGCCGATCAGGCCCAGAATGTGGCTCTCACTGCCCTTGGAATCGTTGATCTGCAGGCCCATATCCTGCAGTTCGTGGCAGAACTCGCGTACCTGTACCTCAGGTGCGTCCTGTTTGAGTACGATGATCATAGTGTTTTGTCTCCTTTGCCTTATCGTGTGAAACGGCGAGGGAGACCGGCTCCTTTGCCGCAGCTTGCAGTGTCAAA